>SL_4KL_010_BRINEDRAFT_10002765_pt1 | contig 9970 bp, 10 predicted proteins | sample SodLak_010_BRINE_2_FD_10664 | JGI IMG/M metagenome (IMG submission 10664) | reverse complement strand
CCATTTTCCGCAGATATCTCGTCATGCAGGTATAGATTCTCCAGGTTATAGCTGTTACGTCTAATCTTCAGCAGCAACGACTGCAACTCCCGCCTGGAGACTACATCGGCATCTGACCGATTATAATAACTGAAATTACGTGCCAGACGCCTGCCGGTTCCCAAACTCATAATGGTAGCGGCAGCAGCAATTTTTTTGGCGTCGGATTCGGGGTTTAATTCGGCCATTTTGCGGGATTTGAGCGCCATTTATTAAGCAGTTCTACATCCTCTTTTTGAATAGCTCCGGTTTCAAGGGCTACATCAATAAGGGTTGGGTAATCAGTAAGAGCATAAACGGGAATATTCTGTTTGGCGAACCGTTTTTGAGCCTTATCAAAACCGTATGTAAAAATACTAATGACGGCTTCTACATCGGCACCAATAAACTCCAGTGCCTCAACAACAGAAATGGCGGAGCCGCCGGTTGAAATCAGATCTTCAATCACAACGGTTTTTTGCCCTTTGTCTACACCACCTTCAATTTGGTTGCCCATTCCGTGGGCTTTGGCTTTAGCCCTAACATACGCCATCGGTTTATCCATATTTTCGGCAACCCATGCGGCGTGGGGAATACCGGCTGTTGCGGTACCGGTAATTACATCAAGTTCCTTAAACTCGCTATTAATAATGTTGATGAGCGCCTTGGAGATTTTCTTGCGTAGTTTGGGATAACGGAGTGTTAACCTGTTGTCGCAATAGATCGGGGAGTTCCAGCCGGAAGACCATGTAAATGGATCGTTTGGCCGTAAAATTACCGCGTTGATATCGAGTAGTGATTTTGCCAGCTCTCGCGCAAAATCTTTGTCTAAAATTGTATATCTGTTCTCACTCATAATGTTAATAAATAGAACGTAAAATTTATGTGGTACAACGTTTGATTCTGAATTAGAATCATTCAGTCTTGATACCGAACTAATAGTTTTTTGTTGGATTACATAAGAGATGCAGCAACGGCTGATACTGCCTCGAGGCATATCAGTGCATATATTCCGGCAACTAAGTCATCTACTAATATACCATATTTTCCGGGGAATTTCTCTACTCGTTTGATACCAAATGGTTTGGTGATATCGAAGAGGCGAAACAGTAAAAATCCGCCCAATAAAAGCCCAAGATCTGCAAACAGATCACCCCGAAAAGAGATGAACAGAAATACCACGCTTTGCCCTGCAACTTCGTCCATTACAAATTGCGAGGGGTCATCACCGAAACGGCGTACAGATTCTGATGTTGCCCAAAGTGAAAGCAGGGAGGTAATAATCAAAAACAGTGCAACTCCCCATGTGGAGTACGTTATGGAGATGATATAGATGAGCGGCAGGCAGGCGAGACTTCCCCAGGTTCCCGGCGCTTTGGGCAGCAGGCCGGCACCAAAAAATGTGCCGATCAAAAACTTAAAGGAACTCATTGCTTTGCGGATGATTTGAAAAGTCCTCTATTTACATAAAGATACTCAACACCGGAGTAGACAGTGATAAAAGCAACGGTTACCATTCCCCAATAAAACACGTTGGTTCCGAGCAGCATGTTTGCAAAGTCTGAGAGAGTTCCCGGCACAAGCATAAAAAAGCCGATAAGAAGTGCCACATAGAGAAAACCCATCTGAATGGCTGTTTTTACTTTTGCCGTATAGCGGGTTTCAAGCACAATGCCTTTGCGGTCCGTATAAATTCGCAGTAGGGTGATGGTAATATCCCGGAGTACAATCAGTATTACGGCCCACCACGGGAATTGCGAAGGATCAAGAAAAGGGAGGCAGACAAACCCGGCAAAGGTTAAGAATTTATCGGCCAGGGGATCTAGAAAAACGCCAAAATCACTTTCAACATTGTATTGGCGCGCATAATAACCATCAAAATAATCGGTAATTGCCGCTACGGCAAATACACCAAGGCTAATTCCCCGCAGCAGTATATCATCCTGTATAAACAGGAATAGAAATACCGGGGCCATTGCCATTCGAAATCCACTTAATATGTTGGGGAGTTTTTCCACGGGGGAAAGGTAATGTAGATTAAACTTAATTGTTAATAACTTTTTTTGATATAGAGGAAGAAGAAATTTCAACGTTCTCTGTCAAAGCCCTATTTTCATCAACTATGGATAACGCACAAATCATCACCATCGGTAATGAGCTGCTCATTGGCGATACGGTAAATACAAATGCTTCGTGGATCGGACGGTTTTTAACCGAAAACGGATTTTCTGTAAAACAGGTTTTTACACTACCTGATGAGTACAATTTGGTAAAAAAGAGAGTAGAGAATAGTATCGAAAATTGTGCGCTTACCATTGTTACAGGTGGGCTGGGGCCTACGCATGATGACATCACCAAAAAAATTGTAGCGCATATTTTTAACGCCGAAATGGTGATGGACGAAGATGTGCTGGATCACATAAAAAAAATATTTGAACGCCGAGACTTTGTTTTTAGTAAATCGAATGCTGACCAGGCACTGGTACCCAAAAACTGCACGGTGCTGTTTAATACCCAGGGAACGGCTCCGGGAATGTGGTTTGAGCACAACGAGAATGCGTTAGTCGTACTTCCCGGCGTGCCCTACGAGATGAAGTACCTGATGGAGAACGAGGTGAAACCGCAGATAGACCGCTTTTTCCCAAAACGGGATGTATGGGCGACACGATATTATAAAACGGCAGGCGTACCTGAGAGCACGCTAAGTGATGATGTAGTGGGCGATTTAACACAGTATTTAAATAACGGGGTGAGTGTTGCATATCTGCCCGGTGCAGCCGGAGTTACAATTCGCATAAGTGCTTCGGGGGAGAGCCGGCAATCTGCCGGTAGAAAGTTGGACCGACTAAGTGAGGTGCTGCACCAAAAAGCGGGACCTGTAATTTATGGCGAAGGAAGAGATTGCGAATTGGCAGCGGTTATTGGCGAGCTTTTGGTAGAAAAAGAGTTGACCATTGCCACTGCTGAAAGCTGCACCGGCGGAATGATTGCCAACACGATTACCGATGTTTCCGGCAGCAGCCGATATATGCTGGGCGGAATAATTGCGTACGCAAACGATGTGAAAACCGGGCAACTTGGAGTAAATCAAAAAACTCTTGAAAACAACGGCGCCGTTAGTAAAAATGTAGCACTCCAAATGGCCGAGGGAGTTGCTAAAAAGTTAGGTGCATCCATTGGAGTTTCTACCACAGGTATAGCCGGGCCCACAGGCGGAACTGAAGAGAAGCCGGTAGGCACTGTTTGGATGGGGTTCTGGTTTGATGGAGTTAGATTTGCGCTTAAAGCCAACTTTACAAACGATCGCAATATTAATAAACTCCGCACAGAAATGGTTGTGCTGGAGACAATAAGACGTCATCTGCTCGGTTTAGAAAGCTATCCTTACCAACTTAACCCCCAAAGATAGTTGATCTATTTACTCACCATATGGTTCTCTTTTTCTGTGGCAGTCGGGGATACAATTCCTACGCCTCCACCGCCGGAAGCTCCCGCCGATACGGTACTGGTGCCAATTGAACTTGATGAAGAGGAAGTAGAAGAGGAGGAAGAGATTATTGAAGTCGCAATTTGGGAGTATGAACATTCTCCCGGCTTTTCCGTGGGGGAAACGGATAGCACCATGCGATGGGTAAATGTGCTGAATCTTGCCGATCGCTTTTCCCGGAAAAAAGGAGGGATTACCTACAGAACCGGTACAATTGGCCGGATGGATGCAGTAAACCAACACGCTTTTGAAAGCCGACATTTTAGAACGGAGGTAAACGGTCTGCAGATTAACGATCCATTGACGGGCACCGTAAATTGGAATCGTATTCCAACGCATAAAATTTCGTCGCTTTTGGAATCGGATTATGGCACTCACCACCGCTCGCAAATTCGGCTCCGCGACCACTATCTCACAGAACCTCGTACCTATCTTAATTTTGATGAGAGCAGTTATAATTACCGAAGTCTTGAATTTGCAGCGACGCACAATTTGAGCGAGCGGACAAATATCGAGCTGTCATTTTGGGATCGGCGCGATGACATTGGCTATGACCAGAGTGGCGTAGAGGGAAGTCAGGTAGTATTTAAAGGGTACCGGCAGCTAACGGACAGATGGTTGTTGAAGGCCGGTTATATCAATAATTCAATGGATCAGGATCAGTCATTTGGTTATATCGTGGATGACCCCAACTTTTTTGCCTTTAATCCGTTTGTAGCTCAGCCTGTTCAGGGTGGAGCAAATTCAGAAGAGAACTCAAAAGATATCTATCTGCAAACTCACTATCGGCAGTCTGTTGATGATCCCGTTACAACGGAACTGGGGCTTCATTATCAAAGTGCGGAACGAAAAATTGAATTCCCCGCCGATACACTCGGCACCGATTTTCGAAATATTGAACTCTACGGCCGGCAGAATATTAAAGCCGGCGCTTTTCAGGCCCAAGCTACCGGCCGGGTGTTCTCGCTGGATAACCGGGTAGAAGAGCAGCTGACGGAAAACTTCTGGCTGGGAGGAAAAGGGGAAATAACAACGGAGTTCAGACCCATAACCGGAATTACACTCTCCACGGAAGTGGGTGGTGTATATCGGTCTGATGATCAATCAGGGTGGGACTTTTCAGGGCGTCTGGATTTTCAACCATTTAGAAGTTTAACCCTCTCGGGGTTTGGAGGAGTATCAAGTTCGGTGCCGGATATACAGTCGCTTTATTGGCAATCAGAAGGTTTCCTTGGAGATGAAAATTTGAGTAATGAATACTCTGCCACAGCAGGTGTTGAAACCGTGGTAGGGCTGGGTCGTTACTTCTCAGTGGGAGCCAGGGGAGATGTCAGGGATATAAAAAACGGGATTTTTCTGCAGGCGAACGAAGAGGTAGAATCACAATTTGTAAATATCGAGCCGTATCAAATTCTGTCAGGTATGGGGTGGATCGGGCTCGATTCAAGCCTTTTTGAAGGAGAAATTTCAGCCACCTATAAATCGTTTGAAACTACGGCGACAGAAAACAGTATCAACCTCGGGCTGGCGGAGACCGGAGATCATATGCTGTTTAAAGGAAGTTTGTACTGGAAGAATTATCTGTTCGATCGTGCCACGTTCGTTAAGGCGGGACTAGTAGGTACGTTTTCCCCAAATGCGGTGCGCACAGCTGAGTATATTGCTCCATTGAATCGGTGGCAGCACGGAACCAATCAGTTTGTAAATCCGTCGTACAGCCGTGTAGATTTAGATGTATCAGCCCGCATTCGCTGGATGATGCTTTTACTACGAATGGAAAATGTATTTGACCGGGTTACCCAAGCAGGCTACTTTGAGTCGGTTGGGTACCCAATGCCGGAACGGCGGTTTATATTTGGATTGAGAATTTTATTTACAAATTAATGGGAGTGACTGAATGAGTTTGGGTTATATGCTCAAAGAAGGGTTTGCAGGATTAAAAAGGGCCAGGCTGGCTGCTTTTACATCTATATTTTCGCTGTTCGTAGCCGTGTTGTTGATCGGGGTACTGACGCGGGTTGGATTTAACGCCTATGAAGTTTCACAGATGTTGAAACAGCAGGTGGAGGTTGAGGTATTTCTCGAAAATGTTGATGAACAAACCACAAACGAGCTTCAGCAGCGTATCGGTGAAGAACCGATTGTAGCGGAGATGAATTACATTTCAAGAGATAGCGCATCTAAAGTTTTTCGTGAGGAATTTGGAATGGGGGGAGAGGCTTTGGCCGACCTGAATTTTCTTCCGGCATCATTTCGGGTTTTGGTTTCTGATGAGGCTAGTGTAGCCCAGGTAGATTCATTGGTGCAGGTAATCAACGATTATCGGGGAGTGGATGAAGTGCGGTTTAACCTAGCCCTGCTCGAACTCCTTGAACGCCGCACGGAACAGCTGGTTCTCATTGGGGCTGCCATAGGTCTTTTTATTCTGTTTGTAGCAATCATACTGGTGTTTAATACTATACGGCTTACCATTTATGCCAAACGTGATCTCATTCGAGCTATGAAACTGGTGGGGGCAACCAACGGGTTTATCCGCCGACCATTTTTACTTGAAGGAGTTGTACAGGGAGTTATTGCCGGTGGGTTAGCTGCAGGTTTGGTATATCTACTGTTTGATTGGATCGTGCCTATATACTTTACTCAAATAGGCGTGCTAAGTTGGCCGTTTGGCGAATGGTACTATCTCATCGGTGGAATTGTACTTCTGGCCATCATCATGGGGTGGTGGGGGAGCCGGTGGGCTGCACGTAAATTTATCCGCGAAACTACGGTTTATACACAGTAGTGAACGGTATCTTAATGCACAAAACTCATAAAGAGATTATGAGTTCGACGACATCGTTTTGATTTTATCGCCGGTTGCTTTCCGTTTTTCGCACGCTTCGGTATCGTTACAGGTACCGAAAAGATGTAGTGAATGACCCTCGACATCGAAATCATGGATTTGCTCCATCAGCTTCTGAATCTCCAGGATTCGGGGATCGCAAAATTCTACAACCACACCACACTCTTTGCAGATCATATGGTCATGCTGCTGATAGGCGTACGACCGTTCGTAATAATACTGGTTCTTCCCGAACTGCTGACGCTGCACAAGTCCGCACTCAATCAACAGATCGAGTGTGTTATATACGGTAGCTCTTGAAACCCGAGTACCGGCATTTTTCAGGTTGAAGAAAATATCATCAGCATCGAAGTGTCCTTCAGCCCGATATATCTCTTCCAAAACCATAAATCGCTCGGGAGTTTGGCGCTGATTTTTCTCCTTCAAATAAGTTCTGAAGATCTCTTTGACAAGTTGGATAGTATCTTCTTGAGCCGGGTGTGCCATTGTTTTACGTTGTTAAAATATTGCTGATTGAACGATTTAGGTACAAAACGACATTAAATTAATGTTCGTATGATGTTTGTGATTTATGACTTTTTTACCTCTATTAAAATAAGATAAACTTAATCCATAAGCTCAATTACCCAAAATTAACCTTTGGAATTATGCCTACAATTGTAGCCTTCGAAACGATTACGGAGCTTTATCAAAATCTTACCAAAAAATACGAAAATTCTGATAAAACAGCTTTTGCTTATAAACCATCTGGTGAGGGGGAGTATAAGACGATTACGTGGGATTCCGTAAAGGAGGATGTAACTGCAATTGCCAGCTACTTGATTGATCAGGGTGTAGAGAAAGATGAAAAAGTAGCAATATTGAGTGAAAACAGGTACGAATGGGCCGTTGTGGATCTAGCTATACAGATGATCGGGGCGATTAATGTTTCCCTCTATTCTACGCTGCCTCCGAATCAGTGCCAATATATTCTGAACAATTCCGAAGCGAAGATATTTTTTGTATCAACGGGGATTCAGCTAAAAAAAGCGGTCGAGATTTTTGATGAGTGCCCGAATGTAAAACAGGTAATCGCTTTCGATGAACCGAAAGTGAAGGAGTATATCGAAAAAGAGTATGTAAAGCTCTATGATACCGTTTGGACGCAGGGAGCAAAGGCAGAAACGGCGCAACGAGAGACGCTTAAAAAGCGGGCAAAAAGCGTTAAGCCGGAAGATATAAGTACGCTTATCTATACATCGGGTACAACGGGTAAACCAAAAGGGGCAATGTTAACCCATCGGAATATTGTAAGTAATATTAAATCTGCACACGAGGCGATTACTATAGGTGAGTCTGATCGGTGTCTCTCATTTTTACCGCTATGCCATTCGTTTGAACGCACCGGCGGATATTACGCCATGATTGCAGGTGGGGCAGAAATCTACTATGCGGAGAGTGTAGATACGGTAGCCCGAAATATGCTGGAAGTCCACCCGACAATTGTGGTGAGTGTACCAAGGCTTTTTGAGAAGATTTATAACTTGGTAAAGAAAAATGTGGAAGAGGGGAGTGCTATTCAGCAGTCAATTTTTAACTGGGCACTGAATGTGGGTGAGAAATACTGGAATGGTAAACGTGGTTTGATAAGTATTCAAAAACCTATCGCAGACAAATTGGTGTTTGATAAACTGAAACAGCGCACCGGTGGCAACATTCGATTTTTTGTTTCCGGCGGAGCTGCACTCCCGGCTGAAATCGGTACATTTTTTATGGCTGCCGGCCTGAATATTCTCGAGGGATATGGCCTGACCGAAACCTCCCCGATTATGTGCTGCAACAGGTATGGCGATGAAAAAATGGGAACAGTAGGTAAAGTTATTAACGGCGTAACGGTAGGAATTCAGCGGCTTGATGATAGTAAAATTGTTGCTGAGGTGAGTGGTGAAGATTATCCTACAGATATAACCTCGGAAGCCGGAGAAATTCTAAACCGCGGCCCAAATACCATGAAAGGGTATTGGAAAAATGAGAAAGCGACCAAAGAGATGATTGACGATGACGGCTGGTTGCATACCGGGGATGTTGGGCGATTTGTTGATGGGCGACTTGAAATCACGGACCGCATCAAACATATGATTGTAAATGCAGGTGGTAAAAATATTTATCCCGGCCCGATTGAGGAGACATTTAAAACCAGCAAATGGGTAGATCAATTGGTTGTGGTGGGCGAAAATCAACCGTTTATGGCTGCTCTGATTGTACCCGATTTTGAAGCCATCAAAACGTACGCCAAGCAGAACGATATTCAGTATTCGGATATTGAAGAGCTTATAGAGCACGAATCAATCGTAAATCTGTTCAGTAAAGAGGTTCGGTCTGTTTCACGAGATCTGGCCTCACACGAAAAGATTCGTGATTTCCGATTGGTGCCAAATGAGTTTACTGTTGAAACGGGCGAGCTGACTCCAACGCTAAAAGTGAAGCGGCGGGTGATTGAAGAGAAGTACGAACACCTGATCAACGATATTTTTGATGGGTGATAAATCCATCGCCGAAGCAATTCCTCGGCGATGTGATTAATATACTTTAACCTCTATTCGGTACCGCCATCTTCGAACGTGGTGTCCGGCGCAGGTTCTTTACGCGCCGCAATGAACGACTTAATTCCTGCTACTACAAAAAAGAGGCAGATTAAAGCCATTGCCGCCTGACCGTACGATGCAGCAGGGTTCTCCAGTTCACCACCGCCAAGTATTCCAAAGACGTTCATCAACCCGCCAAATGAGCCGCCGATACCTAAAATGGCAAGCAGGAGCGCGGCGTGCATAGAGTGCTTTCGCATCGATTCTTTTTTGTTAGCAAGAACGCCAAGTCCCACAAATGCGATTCCGAAAAAAGATGGAATTAAAGCGGTGGCACTTGCGCCTCCGGTGGCAACATACGATATGATACCAAGAATAATGAGTAGAATTCCGGTGTAGTTGGATAATTTAGGCATGTCGAAAAAATTTAATTAGCTGTTAATATTGGATAGCAAAGTAGCAACTCGCCGGCGGTTAACGCCCAGGTCGCTGTGGCCTTCTCGGCTCGAACTTCTGATATGTGCAACGGCTCCCGTAGGATAGGAATCTATTTTGATAACTACATCATCCAAAAAGCCGAACAGTGGAATACGAAATATGGCATTAACGTGAAGCTGTTGTGAATTTGAGTCAACTTCGTGGGCGTTCATCTTTTCCAATGCTCTAAGCACGTTCTCAAACAACTTATCCTCATTCTGTTCTGATGGCACAGAAACCCGAACGCAGTTGGGTGAGTCGGGGCACTCCGGCAGCGGATTTTCAATATCAGCCGGAGATTCAAAATCGCTTGATGTAGAGCCCTTAAGGGGTCCGTAAAAGTTAAACATGATAAGTACCAAAACTACTGTTAGCCCGATTGCAATCCATTTGAGCATATTGGTTTATTAATTTAACTCTGCTTTGATGTGCAGAACTCTAAACACTGCTCCACCGTTTCAGCCACCTGTAAAATCGTACGGTTATTCGGTTTGATGAACCCCGTATCCACGGCTTGGTCCACCATCTGAATGAGCGGGTCGTAAAAACTTTGAACATTCAGAAGGGTAATCGGCTTAT
>SL_4KL_010_BRINEDRAFT_10002762_pt1 | contig 9973 bp, 7 predicted proteins | sample SodLak_010_BRINE_2_FD_10664 | JGI IMG/M metagenome (IMG submission 10664) | reverse complement strand
CGACAGCACACAGATGCGCGTAGAGACCTATACTACACTGCGCTCACGGATCCAGTCTACGAAGACAGAACGCTACCAATTATCGCACCGCCACTAAGGTCCGATGGCGATGTAGTCGGGCTATTCGGCCATCTTCTTCATGGAGCGTTGAGTGTGGTCTCGACTCACCAGGTCGCGTTCAGTCGTACCAAAAAATACATCGGCTGGTGGTGGGACAACGCCTTTGAAGCCAACAGTCTCCAACAGAGTCTGCCAGCTTTCAACGACGTGGTGATCAACAAACACGGACTTTCGTACCTCTTCCTCGTCGGCCTTCTGCCGACGAATTCTGCCCGGACCTTCCGTTTCCCTGAGAAAGGAAGCCTCGCCACCGGTACTGACGCCGACCACGTCGTGTTCGGTTTGAATAAGAGTGCCCGATCACTGCAGCGGACAACACCTCGAAGGTTGACTTTCCGATCTACGAGCGACGGTCACCGTTGTTGTAGAAAAGACGTTCGTCCATGGAACGATCGTTACCGACCCGGGCGAAATCGTTGTCTAATCCGGCCACGGTGCGTTCGTTCATCGAGAGCCAGTTGGTCGGAACTCACTTCCCCACAAGACGTAATCTACCAAAGTTCTTATCGAATCTTATGAAACGACTCACAGTCTTTTCTCTTGCTACCTGCTAGTGGACAAGAGATAGCAGCCAGTCCTAAGTGACCTAATATGTCCTAGTGCAAACTGTTAAGTGCAATTAAAATCGTTTCTTGACCCGTGTCCACAAAATCAGACGATAGCATTAGTATTGCGTATGAATTAGACGATAAACCACCGCTTCCGAAATCAATACTACTCGCAGTGCAACATGTGGCGGTCATGATTGTGCCATCGACAGCAGTAGCGTTCATTGTTGCAGGGGCAGCAGGACTCAATGCTGCCGACACAACGTTTCTGGTCCAAATGGCGATCCTGTTTGCTGGTATCGCAACCGTCGTACAGAGTTACACAGTCGGCCCCGTCGGTGCTCGGCTGCCGATTGTGATGGGGACGAGTTTTGCGTTTGTCGGTGCGATGACGTCTATCGCGGCGAGTTCGGGGTTGGACGTGGTCTTCGGTTCAATTCTCGTCTCCGCGTTTGTTGTCCCTTTCCTGCTCGGCTGGCAGTTTAAAAATCTCAAGTCGTTTTTCCCGCCGCTGGTTTCGGGATTGATCGTCGTTATAATTGGACTGTACCTCATCCCGGTTGGAATGGAGTACTCAGCAGGTGGTGTTGGGGCGGACGATTTTGGCTCAGCGCAGAATCTTGCTCTAGCTGGGATAGTGTTAGTCATTGCAGTGTCGTTCAACCTTCTTTTGGACGGCTTGTGGCGGCTATTTAGTATCATCATTGGGATTGCCGCCGGCTACGCTGTTGCGATTGCCCTTGGTGTCGTCAACTTTAGCCCGTTCTTCGACGCAGCGTGGTTTGCGATTCCACAACCAGGTGAGTTCGGGTTCGCCATAGAGCCGGTGCCGCTTGTTACCTTCATGTTCCTGTTTCTGGTCTCGGGGATGGAAACAATCGGTGACATGTCTGGTATCACTGCGGCAGAAGGTCGAAACCCGACCAACGAAGAGTTCCGTGGTGGGATCTGGGCCGACGGATTCATGAGCGGTATCGGTGCACTGTTCGGATCGTTCCCGCAGACTTCCTTCTCCCAGAACGTCGGTATTATCAACTTTACCGGTGTGATGAGTCGTCACGTAGTCGCGATCGGTGGGTTTGTGCTCATTGGTCTTGGGTTGATTCCCAAATTCGGTGCAGTCGTCACGACGATACCCGACGCCGTCTTTGGTGGCGCAGTTCTGGTCATGGTCGCAATGGTCGCGGCCAGCGGCATGCGTCTGCTATTCTTGAACATCGAAATGAATCGACGAAATATGGTCATCATCGCAACCGCACTCGGGCTTGGACTGGGTGTCGCGACTGTCCCTGAGGCCCTCCAAGGCCTCCCCGAGGGTGCACAGGACTTCTTTGGTGAGCCTGTAATAATGACCGGCTTGTCAGCATTGTTGCTGAACACGTTCGTCCCCGGCGAGTCGAGTCCATTGTTCGATGCTGTAGACAGCGACAGCAAACCCGTCGCCGACCCGGCCGACGACTGAGTCACTCGTTTTACAAACGATTCTGGGTTACTGATTGAACAGTTGGGATGTGGTACGTCTGCCGAGGCCAGCTGTCGTTATTCGGACAGGCGACAGGTAGCTATATCGTTCAAATACGTGTCTGTGACAGGTAACCAAAACAGATATTTGTTCACCGTAACCTCAATAAAGATGTCTTCCATGCCAGAAAAACTGCAAATAGAGGTCGACGAGCATGTGTTTGAGGGGAAACTGCTGACCGACAAAGCACCCGAGTCAGTCACTGCCATGCGAGAATTTCTCCCACTGGAGTCGACGTTGATGCACGTCCGGTGGAGCGGTATCGCAACTTGGATCAACATCGACGAAATCAATCTTCCAGAGATCCCTCGTGAAAATCACACAGTCTATCCCTCCCGCGGTGATGTACTGCTATATCCCGGCTATCGGAACGAACAGGAAATCCTCATCGCCTGTGGACCAACATGTTTCAAAAGTCCAGCCGGCGAACTTGCGGGCAATCATGTTGCTACCCTTGATGTCTCGGCCGAACAATTAAAACAACTTGAGGAGCGAACCCTTGAAGAGGGATCTTTCGACGTGACTGTGTCAATACCGTGAGCCATAGCTGGAGGAATGAATTGCTGTGTCGACGGTTTAGGTCGACGATCAACTTGGTCTGAGTGTGCTTCAGTCCGACGGAGCGGGGGATGTGAGATGGGTAAATATTTCCAACAATCACACGGAAAGAGATTCTTAGAAATATATGTGTCCAAGTATAGTGTGTACTTAGAGAAAATGTTTTACTGTATTACCCTGTATGCAAACAGGGAATGATACTAACTGGAACAGTCGTGGTAGACTCACAAACCGTGATCGAGGACGGTGCCGTCGTCGTTGATGGATCATACATCGAAGCAGTCGGTCGACGGGACGAAATCGAAATAGAGTATGAGAACAGGGAAACATATTCTTACGATATTTTGTTGCCTGGCTTCGTTGGCGGACACATTCATTCTGTCCAGAGTCTGGGTCGTGGTATAGCTGACGACACCGAACTGTTGGACTGGTTATTTGATTACATCCTTCCGATGGAAGCCTCACTGACAGGCGACGAAATGGAGGCTGCCGCTAAACTCGGCTATCTGGAACTGATTGAGACCGGAACAACGACCTGCATCGATCATCTTTCGGTTGCACACGCTGACCGTGCCTTCGANGCTGCAGGCGAAATGGGTATCCGTGGCGTCCTTGGAAAGGTACTGATGGACCAGCGGTCGCCCGCTGGACTCAAAGAGGATACCGAAGCAGCGCTTGAAGAGTCCAAGCAACTTATCGAATCATACCACGGCGCATTCGATGGCAGAATCCGCTACGCAGTAACACCACGCTTTGCGGTCTCCTGTAGTGAAGAATGCCTCCGCGGTGCCCGCGAGTTAGCCGATGCTTACGATGACGTCCGAATTCACACTCACGCAAGCGAGAACAAAGGCGAAATAGAGACAGTCGAGTCTGACACAGGAATGCGGAACATCCACTGGCTTAATGAGGTTGGGCTCACCGGAGAGGACGTCGTGTTGGCACACTGTGTGTGGACTGATGAGAGCGAACGCGAGATTCTCGCTAAAACTGGCACGCACGTCACTCACTGCCCGTCGTCGAATATGAAACTTGCAAGTGGTGTTGCACCTATTGAGGACTACTTGGACCGTGGCATCAACGTAGCGCTAGGAAATGACGGCGCGCCGTGTAACAACACACTTGACCCACTGACCGAGATGCGGCAAGCGAGCCTCTTGCAGAAAGTCGACCAACTGAAGCCGACTGCCATCCCTGCGCGAACAATTTTTGAGATGGCGACGCGGAACGGGGCGAAAGCGGCTGGATTCGACAAACTCGGCGCACTTCGGGAGGGATGGCAGGCAGACATCATCGGTCTCAGCACCGATCATACACGCGCTGTGCCACTGCATGACTTATTTTCATATCTCGTATTTGCTGCCCACGGTGAGGACGTCAAGTTCACGATGATCGATGGGAACGTTCTTATGGAGGACGGAGAAGTGACCGTTGTCGATGCCGCCGAGATACGCCAACGGGCTAGTACCATCGGCCTTGGAATGGATTTCGAAGCTGAAAGAAAAGACGCACAGAAACAGAAGCCTTAGTCGACGTTTCAGTTGTACCCGGTTCGGTCGGCGATGTCCGAAGCCGCCTGTGAGGCACGCGAGAGAACCGATTCAAGTGGTTCATCGAACGACAGTATCTCTCGATTTTTCATCAGAACTTCACCAGCACAGACTACCGTGTCGACTTCGAAACCCTGCGCGGCGTGCACGAGGGTGAACACCGGGTCCGTGTTCGGAGTCATATGCGGGTGATCGAAGTCAACGATTACAAGATCAGCCTGTTTGCCCGGTTCGAGCGAACCAATACTGTCGGCTCGACCAATAGCTGCTGCAGCGCCGGTCGTGATCATATCGAAGGCAGTCTGTGTGTCGACGGCGCTAGCATCGCGGTGGTAGCCCTTGTGTGCGCCGGCCATAGCGCGGACGTCACTGAGGGGGTTGACCGTATCACTCAAAATCGAGTTGTCGGTTCCGAGACCAACAGTAACGCCAGTATCGAGCATTCGGACGACCGGTGCGAATCCGGTCGCAAGACGCATGTTTGACATAAAATTGTGTGCAACAGATGTGTCTGTTTTTGCGAGGAGACGGACATCACTCGCACTGACTTGTACGCAGTGGCCCAGTAGTGTCCGCTCACCAAGGTAGCCAACATTCCGCAGATACTCGATACTGGATATATTGCGCTGTTCCTGTGCTTCGGCCTCAGCAACGTGGGCTGTCGTCATCACATCGTGTTTCTCTGCCAGTTTGTAGGACCGACGGAATCCCTCGTTCGTCGTGGTTTCGACGACAACCGGTGCCGGCCAGACGGACTGCCGACCACCAGCGGTTCCGTGATAGGTTTCGATCAACGAATCGACTTCTTGTATAACAGTATCAGTCGACTCGACGAACAAGTCTAGTGGCAGGTGGTCAACGCCGGGTTCTCTCGCTTGGATGTCGACGATGAGTTCTTGGAACGCTGTATCGGCACCACGGTCGACTATGCCCGCGCCGTAGATGTTTCGAATGCCAGCCTTATCGTACACCTCAAGTTTTGCCTCAATCGTCGACCAATCGTCCCACATGACTTCCGTATCACTCTCGACGAAGGTCGTGATCCCCGACTGGATTGCCTCAATGCAATAAAGTGTTGCTGCAAGCGCGTGTTCTTCCACATTCATTCCAGCTGTTGCGGGCCGCTTGACATTATACAGCCAGTCCAACAGGCCGCGATTCTCTGCGAACGAGCCGCGAAGCAAAATGTCTGAGACGTGTGTGTGTGGGTTGATCAGTCCCGGAATAATAGCGCCCCCTTCGGCGTCAAGAACACGATCAGCACTGTAGTCGCGTGTGAGTTCGTCGGTATGACCGACTGCGATGATTGTCCCCTCGTCAATGACAACCGCACCCTCCTTGATTACTGTCCGGTTGGCGTCTTGGGTCACTACAGATCCGTTTGTTACGAGCAGGTCGCTCACCGGTTTTCCTCGTTTTGCATTGAAACTACGTTTTGTCTTGATGGTCGCACAAAACAGTGTTGTTGTTGAGTAATTACTCCGATCATTGATCCAGATGAAACCTAATGGCTACTTAATTATTTGTATTGGTGCAACTATAGACGATCGCATTGCAAGTAGCTTCAATCGCCCAAACCACCTGCTTAGCTGGTTGTGACTGAATATAATGTGCTTATATAAAATGCGAACTGATATAAGTGGTCAAATGTCCATGTATGTGGGTGAAAGAATGTGTTTTAAGTAATAGCAGGGTGTTGGGATTTGGTGATTAGAATATATGGATAGAGATCACGCAGTTCGGATGGAAAACATCACCAAGACATTCGGAGATGTTGTCGCGAACGACGAGGTCACGTTATCTGTCAAGAAAGGAGAAGTACACGCGTTACTCGGCGAAAATGGGGCCGGAAAGAGCACATTGATGAATATTCTATACGGACTCTACTCACCAACGTCTGGTAATATCTGGATCAACGGTGAAAAAAAGCACTTTGAGAATCCAAACAACGCAATGGATGCTGGAATCGGGATGGTTCACCAGCATTTCAAGCTTATTCCTCGAATGAGTGTCTTAGAGAACATCGTGTTGGGCGAGCGTGAAACCACCGCACAAAGAGATGGTATCGCTGGCTATCTCTCACAACTGTTCGGACGCGACCGAGACGGACCGCGCAATCAACTTACCCAACTTGCCGAGCAGTACGGGCTGGAAATCAATCCAGATGCCAAAGTCTGGGAACTTGGCGTTGGCGAGCAACAGCGCGTTGAGATTCTCAAAGCACTGTACCGTGATATCGATGTATTAATCCTCGACGAACCGACGGCGGTGCTTACTCCGGGAGAGGCTGAACGTATGTTCGAGACGATCAGTACGCTCGTTGACGAGGGATTGACCGTTATTTTCATAACGCATAAACTCTGGGAGATAGAACAGATGGCCGATCGGGTGACAGTGCTCCGAGACGGAAAAGCAGTGGATACAGTCGATGTTGAGGATATCGATCGGAACGATCTGGCTGAACTGATGGTCGGTCGTGAGGTGCTGTTCGACATTGAAAAACAACCAGTCTCACCAGGCCAGACCGTTCTCGAGGCGAGCAATCTCCATGCGGATGATAATCGTAGTTTGCCAGCGCTGACTGGTGTCGACCTTACAGTCTCGAGAAGTGAAATCGTCGGAGTTGCAGGTGTAAGTGGCAACGGCCAGCGCGAACTGGCCGAGTGTTTGATTGGCTTCCGCCCGCTCACAGACGGACAGATCAAGATTGATGGTGAGGACCTCACCGGGTGTTCTCCGAAAGAGATTATCGATTCAGATGTTTCGTTTATCCCAGAAGACCGCCATGCCCACGGCTGTGCAGCGGATCTAAGCGTCATGCACAACGCCGCCACAAAGGTCTACCGGAACGGCGGAATCGATAGCGGCCGACTCCTTTTGGACTACACGAGCATGGCCGACTACGCGGAAGACATCGTCGACGGATTCGATGTTCGCGGTGTGACCGAGGTCAGACAGACGCCGGCAGGAACGCTATCCGGTGGGAATCTCCAGAAACTCATTCTTGGTCGGGAGATGAGTCGTGCGCCGTCGTTACTGATCGCAAACCAGCCAACACGCGGCGTCGACGTCGGAGCCATCGAACACATCCGTGAGCGTATGCTTGAGCAACAAAAAGACGGAACAGGTGTGTTGCTCATATCTGAGGACCTTGACGAGTTGTTGGATCTGAGCGATAGGATTGTCGTGCTGTACGAAGGCGAAATTGTACACGAGACGACACCCGAAGCGACAAACAAGCGGGAACTCGGCATCTACATGTCGTCCGGTTCGGCAGCGACAATAAAAGAGGCTCCTGCCGCGGAGGTACGATGATTCCGGAGATCAGTGTCGAACGCCGAAAAAACGTCCCACAGTGGCTCGCGTATGGTGCGCCGGTGTTTACCATTCTTGCTGCTCTGCTTGTTGCGGCCGTGCCATTGCTTTGGCTCAACATCAGCCCAATCTGGGTTTACTGGGAGTTATTCATCAGCCAGCCTAGTACTATCGGTGGAGTAGGAGATGTTCTTACGACAGGACTCCCGCTGTTTTTTGCCGGGCTTGCGGTGTACATCCCGCTGAAGGCGGGGCTCTGGAACATTGGCGCAGAAGGCCAGCTGTTTGTTGGTGCGGTTGTCGGCTCTGCCATCGCACTGCACGTTCAGCTTCCAGCCGTTCTGTTGATCCCTACCATACTACTCGCTGCCAGTATCGCGGGGGCACTGTATGGTGCAATTCCAGGCTACCTGCGGGCCGAACACAATGTCAACGAGATCATCTCCTCATTGATGCTGACGTTCGCAGCGACAACGTTTACTGGGTATCTCCTTCGCGGACCACTACAGGGGTCGGGTGGCCAGACTGCAACCGACCGGTTGCCAGACGTCGCACTGATCCCGTCAGTGCTCACGCCTCGGCTCCATGTCGGAGTTGGGTTAGTCATCCTCGTTGGAGTGGCTGCAACCCTTCTATTAAACCGGACACAGCTTGGTTACGAGATTACATTCATTGGATCGAACTCAACCGCTGCGGTCCAGTCAGGAATTAGTAAATACAAGATCTATATTACTGTCTTTGTTATCGGTGGCGGTCTGGCTGGGCTAGCTGGAATGGTTGAGGTTGCAGGAGTTCACGGGCGGTTATTCGAAGACTTCTCACCTGGCTACGGGTTTACGGCGGTTGCTGTCGCACTATTAGGTCGGAACGGTGTTGGTCGCGTGTTCGCCGCAGCCCTCTTTTTTGGTCTTCTGACAGCCGGTGGAACGACGATTGCGGTGACACAGAACGTCCCGAGCGCGCTCATCGATGTAATTGTCGCACTCACAATCCTCTTTTTGTTGACCGCAGAGTTCGTCAAAGAACACCGTATCCAGATCGGCTCTGCCGGTTCTGAGTCTGCCCCACGTCCGGAGGGTTCGACATGAGCCTGTTCGCAGCGACATTGGAGTCGACTGTCCGGCTGGCGACGCCGCTGTTGTTAGCGGCTATGGGTGAGATTATCGCCGAACGAAGTGGCGTATTGAATCTGGGCGTCGAAGGCATGATGCTTGGCGGTGCACTCGGCGGCTTCGCGGCAGCAATCCTCACCGGGAGTATTTGGATCGGTTTCGGTGTCGGCATCCTTGCGGGGATGGCGCTGGCGCTGATCCATGCTGTGATTTGTATCTCTTTGAAGGCCGATCAGGTTATCAGCGGGATTATGCTCACACTGCTTGGGATCGGATTAACGACATACTTCGGTCGAGGCTACGTCGGCCAGAATATCGAAGGTTTCCAGCGGATTGCGATTCCGGGATTAGTTGAGATTCCGGTCTTAGGAACCGCACTTTTTTCCATCACTGCGCTGGATTATCTTACGTTACTCCTTATTCCGATCGTCTGGTACTTCTTGTTTCGGACAAACATCGGAGCCGAGATTACAGCTGTCGGTGAGGATCCTGAAACAGCAGACACTGCCGGTATCCCAGTGTTCCGTATTCAGTACGCCTGTGTATTGATCGGCGGTGCGATGGCCGGAGCAGCCGGCGCACAGCTCTCGTTGGCGTTCACCAACTTCTGGGGCGTCGAGATGGTCGCAGGTCGAGGATGGATTGCTGTCGCGCTCGTCATTTTCGCCCAGTGGCGCATCTTTCCGTTGCTGGGTGCGGCGTACTTCTTCGCAGCCATCGATGCACTCTCATTCCGGTCAGGTGCCGTGCGCGAATGGGTAATCGACACGGTCGCCGTTGCATCACTTGAACCGGCCTTTCACTTCTTGCTCAATCCGCAAGTAATGAGCACCTATCCATACATCCTGACGATTGTCGTCCTGTGGTACGTAATGCGACAGGGCAACCTCAACGAGTTGGGAGCACCTTCCTCGTTGCTCAAGGCGTACACCCGAGAGCAAAGCTAGCACGGATCGGCTACCCTGATTGTCTTTCTCTTTGCTTTTCGTTTTAATACGGTCTTCACTCAGAGCCCTGTGTACGTAAGCACGGTGCGGTACGTTGTGATATATATGATCGATATCTGCACACTCGACAGTCCATAGCCCACAGATTTCACCGAAGATACTAGTGAATCGAACCAGAATTAGACATTGTTCAACTATTCGTGGTTTTCAGACTCATAATGCAATACCTGTAGGTGATTCCTCGGGTTGAGGCTTCATTTCGACAAATGTCTTTCTACGCACTATTATGCGTTTGATACAG
>SL_4KL_010_BRINEDRAFT_10002761_pt1 | contig 9974 bp, 14 predicted proteins | sample SodLak_010_BRINE_2_FD_10664 | JGI IMG/M metagenome (IMG submission 10664) | reverse complement strand
CAGGTTCTTCATAAAGTGACATGTGTGCATAATTTGGTCCATGTTCTGCCGATCCGCAGGTTGTTCTGTTCATGAAAGGCACCAAACAGTTTCCCCAATGCGGGTTCAGCAACACGGTGGTCCAGGTGAGAGGCAAACTTCATCTCACTGTGTCTCAGAGGAGGTGGTCATACTGCACCTGCTTGTTCTGCTGCACCTGATGTGTGAAATTTCTGGGAATTTTTTCATTGTTGGCAAGGCAGTGCCTCACTACTTGCTGACAGGGAGGACTCGCAGCAAGAGGCTCGTGGTACAATGTGGGCACAGGCGGCTGCACCTGTTTTAAGGTCCTGCGCTTGGCCCCTTTGCTTTCATGCTCGTGCCTGCTTATGCATTCTGGCTTGCTGGCCTGGTTACTCAAAGCCCCAATTGCTGCATCTCCTTGCTATCATCCGCAGATTTTAAATGTCATGAACGTCCCGTTTGAGCATGTTAACATCTTGGCAGACGATAGCTTGCGCGTTGGAATGAAGGAGTACAGCCAATGGCCTACTTTTCCGCAGGTTATTTGTGGTTCCTTGACAGTACTGCTAGACTTGCCTCACTAAGATGCAACATGTCATTTTTGGCTATGAGGCAGTCCAGGCCTGCTGCAAATATTGTCCCACTTCATACTCTGCTCTTGCATAGAAAGAATTGTGGTCATGGATGCAGGGCAGCATGTACTACTTTCAAGACAGCTTTATGGGTGATGTTTTGATCTGGTGATACTGCCTTTTCTTGCTTCCTTTGGTATCCTCTAGGTTTACATTGGTGGAGAGTTCGTTGGAGGAGCCGACATCTTGATTGGTGAGTTCATAAAAAGCATCAAGCATGTGTTTAATGGAATTTGAAGTGTGGGCAATCTTGTGCTAGCCCTCTGCTTAAGTTCTGTGGGATTTGTGTGGTAGAGCAACCTGAGTAGTTTCGTGAAGTTCTGGGGACGACCAAAGAAATTCCTGTTCAGCAGCATTGCAATGCTTAGCATAATGGGTTGTTTGTTCATCAGAAGAATTAATTACAACCATGCACAGGTTGCCAATCGACAATCTTCACCTGTAGAGCTGAATTGCTTTTTTCCCCCAAAGGCTATTCTGTACATTTCCCTTCTATATGTCCCCTACACAAGTCAAAATGCTTGATGGTGAAGTCAATTCTCTTTGTGAAAACCTGCTCAAGATGATTTTTTTCAGGATGGCAGTTGCCTTCGCACACAAATGCTCTTCGCCTTTCATTTCCTCCATGCACTCCCTTCTTTGCTCACTTGCCTGGCAGAGATGTTTCAAAGTGGAGAGCTTAAAGAACTGCTTGAGCGGGAGCTGAACTCTTGAAGACCTCCTTGTAAAATAGGAGCTAGCATGAAGGGCCCCGCAGGCCATAGGGCCTTGCCTCGCTGCGTTCAGGAGCTTGCCTCAGTTCTATACCTATTTCATTTTACCTTCCCACACAGTTGCCGCTGTGCCCAACACACGCTCAGCATGCACAAAGCGTCTCAACTGTAGGTCGCTGCTATTTTGCTGTCCCCCTTGACCTAAGCTTATATCCAGCGTTCATCACGCTTCTTGCTGCTGTCCAGCCAGTTGTGCTGAGGTGTCTCATGGAGGACAGCTCGTGTAAAAAGTTTCAGCAAGTTGTCCAGAACGACACGTGCTGGGCAGGTGCTAAGAATACCCATGACGCAAGTATGCACACTGCAGCTGTCAAGGAAAGCCCAAAATGTTTCATCAATAATGGTCTGGGCGTGGTCTGCCAGCAACTCACGGATAAAATCTTTGGCTTCATCAGAAATCTCTGACTGGCTGCACTGCTTTCTATTTTCATGATCTGATTCAGCCGTGGACCGAGTTGACAGCCCCTGCCGCAGCCTTAAAAATTGTTCAAGCCAATCTGAGGAAAACAAAAGACGCCAACAGGCGGAAACCCACCACCAAATCAGGAAGGGGATTGTTGGTGGGGTTCAGGAAGATTCTGTACTACTTTCTGTGCTCTGTCTGTGTTATTTTAAACTTCTTGTCACGCCGAGAGACTGCTCCATCCAAATTAGACTCGTAGCATGGCCACAACATGATGGGGCACGCTAGAGGCATTGTGTACCTTCACAAATTTATGTGCAAAGGTGCTCAGGTCATCACCTGCATGCAACGTCATGTCTTGCAGCTCTTGATCTGGATCAGCGTCAATGTGTGCATTGACGCTGATCCAGATCAAGAGCTCCTCCAACTAACTCAACCAACCTCCGGCTCACAATGCAGCGTAAATCTGGCACTGCACAAATCTGGCGTGACATTCTAACTTTATTTTAAATGTAAGTAATAAGTCATTACCTGCAACTAAAACCAACAAAGGGCAAACAAGATGGTGTTCTTATCTATGCACAGCATTCGGGGAATAATGCGCGAACCAACAAGGCCAGGCCTTTGCCAGTGGTGTTTGCTTGGCTAACAAAGGTTAGGTTACAAGGATAAGGCCTCAGTCAAGAAGTTCGGCTGCTGGCCTGCTTTTTATAAACAGTAAAAAAAAGGTCCATGAGCAAGCCCAAAAAAGGACAGCCTGCAGAAGTATGGGAACTTCCTGTTAAACTATTGAACAGTAAAGCAACACCAGACTGCCCAACAGTATGGTACAATTGAGATCTGAAGATAATTATTGGAAGTTGCTCAGAAGTTGTGACCTCTTAACGTCCAAAAGGGAGCAGTAAATACAGGCATGCACGTTCGGAGATGTTCGTGAACCCTGCCCTGGTAGCCACCGCCTACAGCGAAAGGCAAACATAGCTGGGCACCAGTGAAACACCATAGGCAAAGCCATCACCAACGGCCTGCTGGGTCCGCCCCAGCAGGAGTCCTGCTGCTGCTGCTGCTGCCAGTGCCCCCCCTGCTGCTCCTGCTACTGCTTTTGGCTAACAAAGTCTCTTAGCCTGTTTGGGTTCAAGCAAGTTGCTAGAGAGGGTGCAGGAGAGATGGTGGTGCTTGATGCACAATTCTGTCAAATTTGCACTCAGACAGTCTGAAAGAATGTGCTCATCTTCTTGCACACAGTGCCATGTACATTGTAGATTCTAAGCATGTAAGGAACTCTGCGCTGTTGTTGCCGGAGCAGCTCGACATTTAGATTGTGACCAGAGTGTCTGAGTCTGGAGAGAGCGCGCGAAAGATGCTTAGGGATATTTCGTCGTAGGTAAGAAGGAAGGGTTGGTTTGGTCGCGTGTTTCTGATCATCCCACCAGCCAGTCTGACTCCCTAAGGGTACTCCAAAATGGGTGTGATACGTCTTCATGACTCTGCTGGAAACATGTGCATCATGTGGATGGATCCGGTCCAGATCTCTCCAATCTCGTATGGTTCCCTCATGCAGCAAGGCTTGAAAGTCACTCATGTTGATTTTGGAACGGCTCATGATAGCAGAAAGGTGCACATCACCCCCAGGTATCTTGCGAAGAGCAGATAAGACCTCGCATGTCCAACTTCCTTTCCTGTGTGCCAGCCGTAAATCAGCCTCATTGATCTTGCACAACAGCTTGTTAAGCTTGAAGGCATTGTTGGTTGTGAAAAGGCTGATCCAGAAGCAAGCAACACAGCAATCTCAGTAGAATACAGGGGCATCTGACCTGTCTCCCTCAGAAGGGTGTATTTGTGCTTTGCTTCACACCCAATAGCATCTTTTGGAAGCAAACGTGGAGGATGTGGGCTTTGGTTGAAGTGGAAGATTTGAATGTGCGAGTATTTGTTGCCCGGTGGGTTGGAGCAAGAGAAGGCCATGATTTTGGTCTTGTGCACACCTTGTGCACACCATCCTTTCACAGTCATGAAGTTGTGGAATCTGTCGAGTTGGAGCTGGAGGTGATGGGCAGTACTGGAAGTAAGTGCAATGTTGTCAGCGTAATCAGAATGGGAAACTTTGGTTGTTTGCAAACTTGCCCAAGTTGTTTGTGAAGAAAGAGTAAAGGGCTCAGCTGGCATCCCTGCTTCAGTCCTTGAGTTGCCATGATTTTCCGACACCTTGTCTCCGTCTGTGAGGATATCTACACTTTCTTGGTACATAGCCCTTGTTGCTGAGAGCAAGTACTTAGTAACATGAATGTTTTGAAGGTGGGCCCATAGTTTCACTCTTTGGACCCTGTCATAGGCAGCAGTGAGATCAAGAAAGGCAGTGAATACTTCTTCTTTTTAGGTTTAGCTACGTATTGTGTTATATTTTTGGTCGCATATCAACGTATTGTGTTAAGTTTTTCAACTTTACATCGGCTTACTGAGGAGTAGCTCAGTATGACATGAGTAGATTGTCCCCATGTCCATATGGCCCCTGGATTCAAAAACTTCATCTTCGGACTAAATTTGCATTCGATGTCCACCCCACAAATTCACAAGTAGACATACAACCCACTGGGAGCTGTGAGTTCTAAATCCGTAATATAGACCTTGCTAGGTACGAGCCTAAACCTTCCACCAAGCAGCCCTCGCTCAACACAAATACTCCACCTCTTATTCTCCCAGAAATCTACTCACTAAGAGTATCGTGCATCTACAGCACAGATGGAAAATGCCAGGGCATGATGGCATCGGAGCGCCTCAACATCCTTCTTACAGCTTTCCACACAGCCAAGCTTAAAGGTCTCCATAACAACATAACACCTGCACCTGAAAGCATTGCATCTGAACTGCTACTAGGAGTAGGGCTGCTTAAGCTAGATAAGAAAGTACCATGGCAAGAAGATCAAGGATTCTTACTCGCGCGCTCTGCCAAATCATGGTCTGTATGGTCAATATGGTTAGTACCCTCTTACTCAGGCAAAAATGGCCTCTCTGCTAGACTTCTAACCCTAGCTACCCCCATTCTTGGAGTGCAGACTAACGAGATGCACTTTTTGGTGCCCACCTCGACTCCCTCTCATCCCAATTCACCGGTTTCTTAGTGTGCCATCCCATCTACAACGACCATAACATGAAGCCTTACGCATGCCATCTACTCAGCCATCTCCAGTACTGAGGCAACTGTTTTGTACTATGATGCCTGATCAGGCCATTTGCTGCAGGTAATTCACCCGTTTCTGGGACGGTCGGATTAATGTAAAAGCGCGTTGTTAAAGCATACGGTATTGATGCCTGGACGGCGCAGTTCGCGGGGACTCCTCCGGTGGTCGCGGCTTGGCAAACGGTGCACTCAGGCACAGTGTCCCCGCCCCTCAGGAGCCGCGCTGCGCCCCTTCCTGCGCCCCGCGAGTGCGATTTGTGGTGCCTGGTGTGTTTGTGGTGGCGTTCTTGTGACAAGGGCGGGCGCTGCGTGGTGCTCCAAGAACTCCGACGCACGTGCTTGCATCGTATTAATGACGCCGGTCGGACCGCCCCCCGCCCTTTCTGCTCGGTAGCCCCTCACAGCACACAGCGCACCCCCCGCATTGCGTGCGACAGGCATCAATATCAACAACAGTGTGTGAAGGAAGGGGCGGGGCAGCAGCGCTGGCACACGGCGTCAGCTCAGAACTCAACTGAGGCGCTCAACGACTCAGCAGCCCAGTGCAGTCAGGGCTCCTCGTGGGTGTCAGGGCTCCTCGTCGGTGTCCGCTGGCGGATGGGGGCGTGGTCAAGGGGATCCCCTTCAGAGGCAGTGTGCGTGCGCGCGTACATGCAAGCACACACCCACTTTCTGGTGAAATCCCGCATGTGCAACATAGAAGCCATAGTACAAAACAACTGCCACCTTCATATTCCTACCATCTTGGAATGGATCTATGATCACCAACCCTTACTCAAGTCTCCTGACTGCCTATCCCCACTTGCGTTATAAACTTGGAACAATTCCAGCTAACAAGATCGCCAACGCTTAACCTCAATCCTGGATTAGTCAAGAGGCTCCCCTACCCAAGGCCTCCTGGAATATCCATATCATAGCAGTCTGGAATACAGCTGCACGGCTTCACCTAAATAAACAAAATCCTACATGGCTGCAAAATATTGTTTGTGACAGCTCTGAAGCAAATTGACCCCTCAACAACATTGCTAGCCATCCTGTATGTAATGCTAGGTACGCTGAGACAGCGCCTGGTCTCAAGAAGTTTGAGAAACTTCACTCAGACAAAATGCAAACTACCAAGTGCTCCCACAGACCTGCTTTGGGTGATGTGGCCCCCCTTTCCCATCATTCTAAACCAAAACCCACACTTAAAATTACTGACTAGAACCTGGACCTACATGGATGGTAGCTGCCATATCCAAGAGAGCAAAACAGTTATTGGGGCAGGGGCCTATTATTCCAGCTCGGGTAACTCTTACTTGGTTGAACCAAATGGTGCTGGTATAATTAACACCATAGGGGGAGCAGAACTGGCATCTATAGCTACTGCTATCACACATGATCATATTTATATTGCCACAGACAGCCTTACCTCACTCCATCAAATTAGAAAACAATTGTTGTACCTGGAGAAGCAGCGTCACCATGTCCAAGGAGACATCCTCAAAATTCTTTCTAATGCTATCCTTAACTCTCAATCCCACATTTCTTTGTACAGTAAATTCAGGACTTGACATGTGCACAAGCTGCCAGCTGACGCGTATGTGCTGGTCAAAACAAGCAGCAGCACACCTGTTGCGGGCAGTTGAAGCCCAGATTGGTGCAGCGTCAATGTGCTGAACTGTCAGACCCTGCTGAGCTGGAAGGGTAAAGGTATCAATTGGATAAAAGCACGGGGGCAGAGACTGATTACAAAAGGCTGACTCACCTTTAGGCTGACTCACCTTAAGGCCCAGGAGCCGGTCCGCTGACAGTCATGCCGGTATCACCAGAAATGATTGTGCAGACGCCCTTGCAAAAACCAAGCCTGCCACGGAAGCAGCCTCCCAGCTAAAACAACCACCCGCACCGCAGGCCCTGGCGGCAATCCCTTCTTTGATATTAGCTGGTTAGCTGTTGAAGATGTTGATCAGCAAAGATCTGGCACTGAAGCTCCCCAACACGACCCCAGATTGATTGACCTTCCAAATCTCCAAGCCGTACTAAAATCCCACATGCTTTCAAACCATAAAATGGGTTATGCCAACTCAAAAACAGGGTGTTAATCTTATCACCAGAGTCTGCCTCCACACGTCTACAAAGGTGTTAGCAACACTTTTTGGAGCATGTCCAAATTTTCTCTCCAAATGAAACGCAATATCTTCCACTAACGCACAGGCACCCTTCTTAATCAAAAACACGCTGTCCGCTTTAAAATGTCCATCAGCCTTCAGTGTCCACTCTGTCAGCAAGCAGATAGTGCTCTCCATTTTCTCTCAGGGTATCAACATACGATCATCTCGGGTATGATCACCGAACGCCATAATGTTGCCTGCAGGCTCATCAAGAAAGCCATCAGCACAGGCTCTCTGGCAGCTTGTTTGGTCCTTTTGGTTGCCGGCAGCACTAACCGTTTGGCCCAACAAAACCTTCAAGTTCCTGGGGATGCTTATAAAAAGACACTACCCAGTAGGCTTTTTGATGCTCATTTATCTGCTAGAGATAGACTTACCTCTAGTCACCCTGATGCCATTTTATCTCTTGCTCTGAAAAGTTTGTTCTCTCCTTATTTACCTAATTGACATTTTCATTCTTGGGCCAGTTCATTTGGGGTCTTAACATTTTTTATTGTCAGTGGGAATTGTACAGTATATGATTGCTTTGATTGCAATGGTAATACTTGCTTATGAAACCAACTCTGCATGAAATTCTGATGGAAAGGAGCACATAATTAATTATACTGTTTGTGTGTCGGGTGTTCATGTCTTTATTTGAGCTAGTCGTGGCCTGCTATCGTGTCCACTGTCTAAGAGGGTTCTTGTGTTTGGCATCTTTTGCTATTTCAGCACAAACTGCCTGTACATAACATCTGCTGAGTAACAAAGGCAGCTCGATCTGTCATCAAGGACCATAACTGATAAAAAGTTGTTAAACTAACCATGGTGCCTTGCAGGCATTCTATGCACACAAGTTAAGGTTCAGATTTAGGTCAACTGGTTCAGAGCTACATGGCTTCCACTAGTGAATGTAAGGCTCTTGCCCGCGCTCAGTCACATTTGGATCCGACTTGCCACACCCTGCAGAAAAATGAGGAACTTTCCAGTTGGCATGCGGGCTTGAACCATTTGCCCAGTCAGTAAAGGGGCCATAATATCAAAGGAGAGGGAAGCATCCAACCATCGCACTTTTTTATTTTCACAAAATGGTTGGAATGGCAAACAAGCACATTTCTCTTTTGTTTCTTTGCCTTCACAGCTTCGGAGCCTCAAAGCTAGCGTACCTGGTGCTCCTTTGAAATTTGAGGAGGTATACTTCTCTACATGCGAGCGGGAGCCAAGCTCGCTTGTCATAGGACCAGGGCTGGTGTCGAGTTGCACGCCCTTTGGTGCTGCAGTCGCACATGGACAAGCAGGATTGTTTGTGGGCTGGCATACACAGAGGACTGCCAGCACAAGACTCAAACCATCCCTGCAACTGAGGAAGAGAGTACCTCTGCACACACACTTTTGGTCCTTTTTTGCAGTACTAGCTTCTAAAAGGGGAGAGCGAAGCACGCAGCAGGGGTGATGATGCAAATGATGGCGCAGTACTGTGCGAATGAGAACTCTTGTGCTTCAAAGCAATCAATTGCTTCAAGTCCGAGTTTAGCTGGTCAGTCCAGCAAAGAAAAGCCGTGAGCTTGATGTGCGCTTAGTGATCTGGAACTCACCCTGTGACTCTGCTGCCTGCACCATTGCCTCCGTGTCAGGAGATGGTGCAGGTCGCTTTCCTGGACCTGGACACAGGAGAGACGAGAAAAGGCCAGTCAGCACAAGTTATGAAGAATCCAGCATGTTCACATTTTTTTACTTGTTGATAAGAGTCAGATCATGCATCATACATCATGATGCGCATCAAAAGCGAGCACAAGAACCAGTCTGTAAACCATTCGTCATGGACTCGATCTAAACATTCTTAATGTTGCTCCATTCATCTTTGCATTGAGTCGCGTTATCACCATTCAAACCAGCTGGCTTTTCTGCTGGCTCCATGGAAGGTGGACCTGAGGCAGTATCGGGCCTCTCCTTCATGGGCTGGTCTCTTCTAGGATCAGACATTTTTGTAGTATTTTACGTGTCTATTGGTGTGTAGCGGCAATACAAAGTAATAAGGAAAATTTTCTATCACAAAGCATGCAAAGCGACATGCATCAAGTTTATGAAGGAAATCTTGCGAACTTTAAGTATTGAAAATTGTAAACATCATTTGCGTAACTGCATCATTGCCAACGTGCAGGTATTTGATTTCAAATTATTTAAAATAATTAAACTCTCAACTTCCAATGTTGGTAAATGCGAAACAAAATGGGTATTTCTACTTTGAAGGGTTATTCACACTTTGGGTGGGTGTTTTGTTCGAATCATAATTGGCAGCAAAGACCGCTTAGCCTTACAAATCCCTGTAGGATCTACCAACAGAACCGTCCCAGAATGGCTCTTTCCTCGCCAGTTTCCTACTAAGCAAATACTTACTACTAGCCGCCCAGATGCTAAACTAGCGACTGAAATACAAAAACCCTCTGAAAAAAAAAACTTACCAGATGTCCACCCTAGGTATGCATTAAGAAGTAGGGCAGGGTGTAGAGGGGATAGGGAACTCTCGGCAAAAGCATCAGCCAACCAGCCTTCGTCCAGAGTCCGGAACTCCAGTCAGCTCCCACCCAATCAGGGGCACATCCATCAATGGATCCACAAGATATCTTGTGGAGGTCAAGTACTGTGAAGATACCAGGCCTAGGAGCCAGCTTGAAGCCGCTCACCACCAGCTCAGCGTGCTCTGTCAACACCTTCGCCTAGCTGCGGCCAATGTTAGCCTCCACACTATCCTTCTGGGAATGGGAGGTACCATCTACAGCCCTTATAGTTTAGAGCCTCTGAAACATGCCGGTCTAGATCCTCAGAAAGCCACCAAGCTTGCTTTGAAACTTC
>SL_4KL_010_BRINEDRAFT_10002760_pt1 | contig 9976 bp, 13 predicted proteins | sample SodLak_010_BRINE_2_FD_10664 | JGI IMG/M metagenome (IMG submission 10664) | reverse complement strand
CCTCACCGCCGACCTGTTCGGCTGGGCCGTTGCCTTCGGAACGTTAGCGGCCCTCTTTTCTTTCTCATTTCTTGCTCTTGCTGTAAATTGGGTGTGTGAACTTGGCTACTGACGACCCAGTCAGTTACACCTGAAAAGAAACGTCAAACCAATCTTTACAGAATGCCCCGGGGCTTGACACCGGATGACGGTAGCCAGTCAGTCGACGAAGTCGACATATTTCGACGAGCCAAAATGCCGAACCGTTCCCCAAATTGCCTTCCAAGAAACACTGAAAGAGCTACGCATACCGCTCGAGTTCTACAATCTACCCCGTTGTGTGCCATCAATACGGTTAAAAACACGACTAACAGAAACCTTTAACATCGTATAATGATCCATCATATTCTTATATATTATTAGGTGTAGAACGACATTATACGTTACAAACTTATGATAAGAGGGAGCTGTGTTTGGTATGTCCAAACAAGCTGGACCGCGAACGATGTCCACCGTGGAGACCAGCTGGAGGATTGTCCACACCCTACAGGAATTTGGCGAGGCGGGTGTAACCGAACTAGCGAACGAACTTAATATCCCGAAAACCACCGTCTACACCCACCTTGCAACGCTCAGAGAACAAGGATACGTTCTAAAGCGTGAGTCAGGTTACGCATTAGGCCTCCAACTTTTATTACTCGGAGAGGGAATTAGGAATAAAAATCTTCTATACAATGCCGGACGGGCGGAGGTTGAAAACCTTGCGAGAAAGTCGGGTGAGTACGTGCACCTAACGACTGTAGAAGACGGTGAGTTAATTTACTTACATAACGCTCGAGGCGAGAACGCGGTCGGTGAAAAGCATTTCAGACAGAAGTTTGAGGACCCAGGCCACTTTCATACGATGGCCAGCGGCAAGGCGATATTGGCGTTCCTTCCTGAAGAACAGATTACCGAGATTATCAATAAGTCGTCACTGCCACACGAGACCGAGCGAACAATTACGGACGAAAAGGAACTACGCGAAACACTCGCAACGATCCGCGAGCGTGGATTCGCACTCAATGATCAAGAAGAGATTATGGGAACATGTGCGGTAGGCGCACCGATTTTCAACGGCGATTCGGTGATCGGCGCAGTCAGTATGACTAAACCAACAAGTAGAATGTCTGATGAAAATATTTATAAAACGGTTCCAGAAACGGTCATGCGCACAGCGAATGCAATTGAAGCAAACGTTCAATTTCTCAAGAAAGAACGGTAGTATAGCGGTGTTGGTCGTATCCAATCGAGATTGATTGACCAGACGGAGCTATGTTAGCCATTATACAACAAAAGTTACTATTATATTTTTAGCCAATCGATACGAGATTTGTAACACTCTGAAACATGTAATCTTCAATATAAAAAGTCGCACCTATTCGTATACCAATATTTTAATAATATAAATCTACTAACCATAAAAGCGTGGTTGGGTTCAGATTAATCACTCACCGAGTACGCACTCGAGTTTACTCAAAATGAGGGACACGTAAGGGCTGAGACGTGTGAAAACTGGCTGAAAACTACGATAATGAGGCTTTCGTGGGGAGGTCAATGCTTGTGGTATGCTATGTCTTTATTCGATATGTTGCAAATGGTTCTTAGTTATCATTGGAGAAAAATAACGAGTTCGTTGGTTAAGAGATAGAGAACTATCAAAAGAGTCGATAATTAGTTGTATCGACAGCAACGTCTAATAACACACATCCGAAACGGTCTGTCTATTTTGGATCCAACGAGCAAAGAAGTACTCTTTATTACTGTTTCTGTCCCAACCATGTCATCAGATAATATCTAGATCTTCTGGAAGTAGCGACCAGCCTCACGAAGGTCTACTGAACCGAGTAACTAAGTAGGATCTTTACCAAGAAAAACATGTCATGTATCGCGTGTTAGTTCCAGTCGATACGAGCGAAGAAAGGGCACTTTCGCAGGTAGAACATGTTGTTTCAATCCCAAATTCCGACTCATCAGTTGAAGTGCTCCTCCAGTTTGTGTTCCAGGGGGAACAGGCAGAAATTCCCGAGACAATCAGACAGTATTCATCCGTCGAGCGGGTTTCATCAGTTCGACTGGCAAAAGAGCACTTGGAAGACCACAACGTCGACGTGAGAGTCATCGAAGGAAGCGGTGATACGGCTGAAGACATCATCGACCGGGCTGAAACACACGATGTCGACGTCATCGTAATGGGTGGGCGCGAGCGCTCGCCGGCTGCAAAAGCAATTTTTGGCAGCGTCACGCAATCGGTGTTTCTTAATACAGACATTCCAGTAACTATTACAGGGGGTAAAGCCGACCCCTCGCCACCTTCGTTCGGGGAGTAAAGGGATATTGGAGGTCAGAATTAAATTGGCAAGTTACACGTTGCCAGGTATCTCCACACGGTTAGTAGTTGAGTGTGACGAATCAGCGGTTGTCATCACTTCGAGTATATCTAATCAGACGGTTCGCGATACGTCTTAGCTGATTGCAGGCGCTAAACCCCCTTCCTCAAGGAGTCGTTCGAGAATCGTAGATTCTCGTGATCCCGAAAATCTCCGATTTTCGGACGACACCGCAGTCCGCGCAAGCGGACAAGGAGCGCAGTAGGGAGGGGATACAGCGTTCACAAGAGCAAGCTCTTGTGCAGCCCATCAGAAACGCGAGCGTTTCTGAGGACGTCCCCAGAAATCGGAGATTTCTGGTGTGCGAACGAATCGCTCCGCGATTCGTCCACGCCGTCATCATCTATCGTACGCCTGCTTGTTGCTGGCCCACAGGCCCACGAACCGACAGGTTTATGTTGAAACATTGTCTAAACTCTGGTGATGGATAGACACGAAATTGAAGGCCACGAAGTCATCGAAGGCGAGGTAAAACCCACCGGTAACGGCGCACACGTCCTCGTTCCAAAGCGATGGCGTGGCGCAGACGTAAAAATCGTCCGAACATCTGACCCTGACGAGTAACCGATGCACTATGCCTACAGGTTCCGGCTGAAGCCAACCACCGAACAGCGTGAGCTGTTGGACTATCACCGGGACACCTGTAGGCAACTCTACAACCACGCGCTCGGAGAGTTTAACGAGATTCCCGAATCGGCGGGAACGCTCAATCAACGAGTTCGACAGGTCCGCGACCAACTCACCGACCTCAAAGACTGGTGGGACCAGTTGAACGACCTGTACTCAACGGTTGCACAGGCCGCTGTCATGCGGATTGAAGACAGTATCACAGCACTCGGTGAACTGAAAAACAAGGGGTACAACGTCGGCAGTCTCAACTGGAAAGCACCCAAGGACTTCCGCAGTTTCACCTACGTCCAGTCTGGCTTCGAGTTCGACAAGAAGAACGGTCAGACTGTGCTCTCACTGTCGAAACTCGCAGATATCCCGATTGAGTGCCACCGAGACATCCCCGACGATGAAACAATCAAAGAAGTCACGCTCAAGAAAGAGCCGACAGGAGAGTGGTACGCCTCCCTCGCCGTCGACGACAAGGATGAGCCTGCCAAACCATCGCTGGCGGAGATAGACGCTGACAACATGGTAGGCATCGACGTGGGCATTTTGAAGTATGCCCACGACAGTGACGGCACGGCAGTTGGGTCACTCGACCTTTCGGACGAACGTGACAGACTCGAACGGGAGCAACGGAACCTCTCGCGCAAAGAGCATGGGTCGAATAACTGGGAGAAACACCGTCGACGTGTTGCTGAGTGCCACCAGCAAATCAAGCGCAAGCGGCGTGATTTCCTGCACAAACTCTCGGCGTACTACGCTCGGGAGTACGACTTGGTCGCCGTCGAGGACCTCGACGTGAAAGGGATGCTGGAATCGCCGGGCAACAGCCGTAACACGGCATCGTCGGCGTGGAACACCTTCACCGATCTGCTCGAATACAAATGCAAGCGCGAAGGGACACACTTCGTGGAGGGTGACCCCGAAGACACGACCAAAGAATGTGCGTCGTGTGGCGTCAAGATAGACAAGCCGCTGTGGGTTCGGGAACACTCGTGTCCGGCCTGTGGCTTCGAAGCAGATAGAGACGCAAACGCAGCGTGGAACATTCTTTCTCGCGGACTTTCGAAACTAGGAGTGGGTCACTCCGAATTAACGCCTGTGGAGACTGCGCTCCCTACGGGAACTGCGGTTGTTCCTGCAAAGCGCGTCGTGGAAGCAGGAAGCCCCTGCCTCAAGGAGCCGCCAACGGCGGCGAGTAGGCAGGGGTAGTTCACGCCATCGTCGACATAGTTAGCTACTCTGTCTCGAGTACATCCCGGAGATCCGGGTGTATATCGCTCTCGAGGGACAGTCCAGATCGATCAGTTTCGCTGAGTCGGTCGCGGATGGCCTGCCATCGGCGATGTCGTCGGTGAACCACGACGGGGACGGTCTCGAGGCCGAGCAGCTTTGCAATCGCCAGCCGGTGTTGGCCGTAGGTTCGCCAGTAGAGCGTGCCGTCGCGGCCAACGTCGACGTTGATCTCGTCTTGGATGTGGGCAAGTCGTGGCGCTGTGGCCCCCTCGAGGTCGGTCTGTGGGAGATAGCCCCGTTGTCGGATCGAGTCATAGAGACGGTCGATCTCCCGACAGCGGGCCTCAAAGGCCGCAAGCGAGCGATGCTCCCAGGCGTTGCCAAATCGCTCGAGTTGGTCGACGAACGCATCGTACAGGGCGGTGTCTTTCCACGCCCTACCCTCCCGGTAGCGTTCGCATAAGCCGCGGTAGACCGCCCGCTGCTCGAACGGTTCCCAACGTCGGTCCCAGTTGCCGCCGACGACACGACCCCATTGTGGGAGTCGGGGGATCCACTCTAAGACGCTCCGAGTGATCTCGTCCGGATCGACTTGGATGAGGGAAAATGGGTCGGCGTCGGTGTATCGGTTCGGAGCGAGTCGGCGACGAATACGGTGGTATCGTCGACAGTGGTCGATCCGAATTCGGGTAGCGATCGGTTCGGTGAGTTGGTGGCGAACGGCGAGGACGAACGTGCCCCGTAGCCGCCGGAACGCGGAGTCGTTAGCTCTCACGGCGATAGCACACGATGAGAGCGACAACGAGGATCAGTTGTGCGCTCTTATCGATCGCTTCTAAGACGAGATCAGTACTGCCGGGTTCGACCTGCAGCCAGGCGACGATCTGACTGGCGGTGTAGGGGATGCCGATCAGATAGAGCAGCGGTCGCCGAACGTTCGCAAAAAAGAGTGCAACCCCACCGACAAATCCGCCGGTCGAGAGCACGAACAGGATCCCCATCCAGTGGGGGATCATCTCGAGGCCCAAGACGAGATGAACCCCGGCGCTTACGAGTGCCATTGCGACTGCAAGCCAGTGCAACGGGGTTACCGACGACGTCTCGAATCGGGAGCCTGCCATCGTTGGTCCGACACATTCGACGCCGTGAGTAAAGTCGTTTGCCTCCCAGCAGTGCAGACAGGGGCTGTTCGGTCGTCGCCGTCGACCTCATCAAATTGGATTAGCGTTGGTCGGCGGGAGTGAGGGCATCGCCGAGTAACGCCTCGAGTCGGCGTTTGCCCGCGTCCGGATCGTAGCCGTCTTTTCGCAGGTGAGCGATCGGTGCGACCGTCGGATTTCGCTCCCAGTGACACCAGACGTCGGTATGGCCATCGGGACGGGGAAAGAGCCGAACGTGCAGTTGCCACGCGCCGAAAAACCCCTCGGGGCGGTAGGCACAACTTGCAACCTCGTAGGTCGTCTCCCCCTCGATATCGTAGGCGTGGAGATACGCCCGTGCGAGTTGAGAGAAGCCATAGCGGTCGAATAACTGTCGGCGGGCCTGCTCGGGCGAAACCGACCAGACGCCGGCGTACTCGCTGTCGGGTGGGGAAAGTACCCGAAGCGGCCGCGGAAGAGACGCTGGCCGAATCGTCGAGAGGAGTTTCGCCGCCGTCAGCCGGAGTCGCCAACTGCCGATGCCGCTTGAGGATCGAAGCCCAAGCCAGCCGGCGGCGAGACAACCGACGAGGACGACGCCCAGAAGCGTTCGCAGAAGCCACGTGCCCGGCCGTCGCCGATCACTCATAGGTCAACACGACCTGCAGAGTCTCGTTCGGTCGCTGCTCGAGCAGTTCGTAGGCGTCTTCGGCCGAATCGAACGGAATCCGGTGGGTGAGCAGCCGTTCGTGGTCGATGCGCTCGAGCCATCGTCTGACAGTCTCGAAGCGCCGATTGCGGTCCCATCGGCCCCGTAACTCGGGGCTTATCGTGCTTACCTGACTCGAGACGATCTCGATCCGATCGCGGTGGAATCGGCCGCCGAGGTTGGGGGCGGCCCGTTTGGTGCCATACCAGGAGGCGACGACGATCCGGCCGTCATAGCCTACTGCACCGATCGCATCGTCGAGGACGGAGGGTGTACCGGTGATCTCGAAGGCGAGATCCATCTCCTCGATCCCGTCGACCTCGCTTGGATCACAGACGACATCCGCGCCGAACTCACGGGCCAGTTCCCGGCGTCTCGGGAGCGGCTCGACGACGACGAGCTCCTCGAGGGGAAAGGCCCCGAGCAGGCGGATGGTGTTGAGGCCAACGACGCCAGCACCGAAGACGACGACGCGTTCGTCGAGGCGCGGATTCCCATCCAAAACGAGGTTGGCTGCGGTCTCGACCGTGGGAACGAAGACGCCAGCGCTCACCGGCAGTCCCTCGGGAAGGACGAAAAGCGAGTCGGGCCGAGACCGAAACGCCGTCTGGTGGGGGGTAAAGGAAAAGACGGTTCGCCCGAGCCAGCAGTCGTCGACCTGATCGCCAACCTTGCGAACGTCGCCGACGGCCGCATAGCCATACGACAGCGGATACTGAAACTCGCCCTCGAGGTCGTCGATGGTCTCGTCGACCGCAAACCCCTCTGGCACCTGATCGCGATAGACCAGTAACTCGGTCCCGGGACTGATGCCGGAGACCCGAGTCTCGACGCCGACCTCCTCGGGGCCGAGGGCGTCCAGTTCGATGGGGCGACGTTCGACCTCGCGTTTGCCCGTAACGTACAGTGCACGTTCAGCCATGATCGAGCGGTGGTGTCTGTGGCGTTCGTCGAATCCGGTCGCCAGTCTCCCGGCACTCCTCTAAGGCCAGTTTGGCCCGGTAGCCAGCCTCGTGGGCGGTTTGGCCGGTTCCAATACCGGCCTGCAACTCGACGCCGGTCGTCTCGTAGATCGTCCGGCGGACGGCCTCGACGTCCTCGTCGGTGATCGGCGGACAGACCGCGATGATGTTGTCCCCGCCGACGAAGTGGGCAACGCCACCGTGTTCGGCGCGTAGGGTGGAAGCCAGTTCGACCGCCACACGTTTAATGACGACCGTGGCGTCGCCGGCGCTTACCTGGTCGGTGTACGTGCCGGTCGCATCGACGACGTCGAAGTGGACGACCGCGAGCTCGCCACTCGTCGTCTCGGTTCCGTTACGAGCGAGGACCTCCGTCCGCGAATCGTCCTGTGCGCTGCCTGCCGTCTGGAGTGTTTCTGTTGCGCGCTCGAGGGCGCTTGCGGGCGTCTCTCCGGTCCCAATACCGGCGCTTACCGTGATGGGAAACTGGGTTCTGATTCGGTCCTGAAAGGTGGCGTGGGCGTCGTCGTCGTCGATGCCGTCAGTGACGGCGACCATGTTGTCGAACCGATCGAAAAAGACGTAGCCGTCGTAGCCGCCGACAAAATCCGACACCGAAGCATAAATACGTGCCTGTAGCGCCTGTAGTTCCGTCTCCCGGCGTGGGGCCGGCGAGGTCGTCCACGGGCCATAGTTGTCCAGTTGAAAGTGTGTCAACTGGACGCGGTCGCGTTTGGAGGCCACACCGTGGCCATAGAACGAATCGGATATAACGGATTGTCTACCGGTAAACGAGACGACCGACCGCCGGCACCCAGACCAACCAGAGGGACAAAGAGCCACGCCTCCTGACTGTCACGACGAGCGATGGACTCGAGATCCGGTGGCTCGCGGCTGGGGTCGCTCGCGACGATCGTCCGCGGGGCGTCGTTGTCGACTGTCGGCAAACTCGTCTCCGACGGCGGCGAGTTTCTCTTACACCTGCTGGTCTCTCGGCTGCTCGGGGCCGGCCCGTATGGCATCTTCGCCTACGCCAAAACGCTCGCGTTCGTTGCCCTGCTGATTACGAACCTCGGGGCCGACAAATCCGTCCTCAGACACGTCCCACAGTATGAGTCCCAGCCCGAAAAGCGACGCTTCCTGCTCGCACTCGCCTGGCTCACCTCAACGCTCGGCGGCGCGGCCGTCGCCACCGCCCTCTTTCTCGCCGCGCCGGCCATCTCTACGNTCACCCTCGAGGAACCNNCCCTCGTCGGCGTCCTCCGGCTGTTTGCGGTCGTCCTCTTTTTTGATACCGTCTGTAACCTGTTGTATGCGACCTTTCGCGCACTCGAGGTCATCGAGTATGAGGTGCTCACGAAACGGATCATCAAGCCGACGCTACGGGTCTGTTTTGTCGGCCTCGCGCTGGCACTCGGCGCATCAGTCTACGGCGTCGTCGTCGCAATGGTCGTCGCCGGTCTGGTGACACTCGCCGTCGCCGGCGGGCTGTTTTATTCGAGAATCGAACTCCGGCCACGACTTCGCTCGCCGGCCGCCACTCGAGCGAACGCCCGAGAGTATTACAACTACTCGCTGCCGCTGACCGCAAAGGAGTTCGGTACCGTCCTGCAGGGCCGGATGGACGTGTTGATCGTCGGCGTCTTTCTCTCGTCGGTCGCTGTCGGCATCTACAACGTGTCGGTGCTCATCGCCGGGGTCCTCTATATCCCGCTGCTCGCAATCAATCAGCTGTTTCCGCCCGTCGCCTCCCGGCTCTACACCGCCGGCAGGCGGGCCGACCTCGAGGCCGTCTACACCACCGTCACCCGCTGGATTCTCGCCGTCAGCCTCCCGTTTGGGGTCGCGGCGATCGTCTACCGGGTCGAACTGCTGTCGATTTTCGGCGAGGAGTTCACCGCCGGCAGTACGGTGCTCGTCTTGTTCATCCTCGCGCAACTCTGTAACTGCGCGACCGGGCCGAGCGATTACCTGCTGATGATGACCGACCACCAGTACGTCGTGATGGCAAACGAGTGGCTCTTCGGGATCGCAAACGTCGTCTTCACCGTCGCCTTCATCGAGCTATTCGGCCTCGTCGGCGCGGCCGCCGCCTCCGCGGGCGTGCTGGCCGTCCGCAACGTGGTGAAACTCGCCGAAGTCTACTCGCTCGAGGGGATCCACCCCTACTCTCGAGGCCTGGCCTCGCCGCTGGTCGGGGCCGGCTTCGCAGGAATCGTCATGGCCGGCGTCGGTACCGTCGGAAGCAGCCTGGTACTGGCGCTTTCGGGAACGCTTCTCGGATTCGGCGTCTATGCAGCCTGTCTGCTGTGGGTTGGACTCGATGAGACCGACCGAGAACTGTTCGCTCGGCTTCGGTCGTGACATTCATACTTTTCCAGAGCGAGCACTCGAGTATGGACAAATCGCAGATATTGGCCCTTGTCTTTGCGATCCTCATGGCGACGTCGATGATCGCCATGGGCGGGCTCGCCGCGTTGTAAACCCACACAGCGCCTCCGAGTGTCTCGCCGGGCTTGCTGTGAGCAGCGGCCCTATCCGCTTTCGCTACTCGGTCTGGGAGCGATTTCTCTAGTACTCTTCCAAGCAGCCAGTGTGAGGCTTGCATCTCGAACGTTTCCCAAAAGCGAACGGAACGTTCACATTATTTGCAAGCTGCAGTAATGTATTTATTTTATGACGTTGAGCCGTATACTATGAATGATGCAGATAAATTAGTGGTCGCTGGATTGTTACTTATGATCATCCCCGCAGTCCTGATTTTGCTGACCATCGTCTGAGCGTGGTCTCGGAGACAGAAACAACGGCCTCGAGTGAAATCTCGACAGCGACTGGCACGTGCGAATCCATGTCTTTTTTTCCCCTGCGTCCCTTTCAGTTGACGATGAGTCTCAGTCTCGCCGCCGA
>SL_4KL_010_BRINEDRAFT_10002758_pt1 | contig 9979 bp, 4 predicted proteins | sample SodLak_010_BRINE_2_FD_10664 | JGI IMG/M metagenome (IMG submission 10664) | reverse complement strand
TCCTAAAGTAGGGCCAAAACAAGCCAAATTACCTTAGTTATACAAGTCCGGTTGTATACTAATTAAAGTGTATTTGTATTAACTAGGTTCGTTAGAGTGGAGTCTATTCTCAAAACAACGTTAAACAACGTTTAGTGGTACGTAGAGTCAGTAAATCTCACTAACAACGCTGTAAGTGAAACTATCTGACATGTTATGTCTCATAGTAATAAAATAAATACGTATAATTAATCTCTTGAACCTAATTCAATGGTTACCGTTTGAACAGAACCATTTCTATATACTTCTAAATCAATAGTATCACCGGGAGTAGTATTTCGAATTATATAACTTGTTAATTGTTCATTAGTTGTAATTTCTTTATCTTCTATACCTACAATTATATCTGGTACATCTGCGTCTTCACGCGTATATAATTTATCTAAATTACGAGAATCTTCAGCTATATCTTCAACAAGAAGACCTGATTCTTTATCAATATCATCATCTATATCTACAACAGGGCTTAGTTCTATCGTTCTAATTCCAACATAAGAATGTTCATGTTCTCCATTTTCAATCAAACTTTGGCCCATAATATGACTTAATCTTGAAGATACAGCAAAACCAAGGTTTTCTCCTTCTGTTGCTGTATTCACGCCAACAACATCTTCATTATCAACCGACATAAGTGGACCTCCACTATTTCCTTCATTTAATGCCGCATCTGTTTGAATGGAATCAGGTATTGTAAATTCAGATGCTGTGTGCATATTTCTATTTGTACCACTGATAATTCCTGTCGTAACAGAACCAGATAAATCACTTGGTGAACCTAAAGCGATTACCGGATTCCCTCTTTCTGGTAATTCTTCGCGTAATGTTAATGGTTCAGCATAATCTGGAATATCATGTGGATTTAATATAGCAATATCTGTATGTGAATCTGCTCCTGTGAGGTCTGCTTCAGACCATTCGCCTTCATTATATTGAACATAATATGTATCTCCAGATTCTATAACATGTTCATTTGTCATAATATAATTATCATCATACAAAAAACCAGAACCTTGTGAATTTAATTCTCCATTTTCTTCCGTATAAATTGAAACAACACTAAGTAATGATTCTTCAGATAGTGTAGAAGAATCTAGTGTTGAATTAACTAATTTAACTTCAGATATATTTTCTGAATCATCAGATGTTAAATCTGGTACGGATATAATTCCAGATAAATATAGACCACCACCAATACTAATAACGAGTATAAATACACTTATTGTTAAACCTGCCATGATTTGCATAATTTTAGATTTCATATGTTAATATATTAATACTTTTATGAGTAATAGTCTTTCTGTAAAACAATCATATATTATGACTTATATTATTTTAGCAGAATAAGTTATTCAATTTATATTATATATCAAATATAATCAAAAGGTTTTTTACAACGCGTGTATTATACAGATATGAAGAAACGTCAGACTAACAAATCGAAATATAATACAAAACTAAATATGATTAATACACGAACTGCACGAACGGATGATGAAGCATGGATTCTAGGAAAATTATCGCAAGAAAATATTAACCCTGATTCATTTCGACCTGAAGATTTCATTGTTGCTGTAAATGAAAATACAGAAGAACGAATTGGGTTTGGTTGTATTCAATATCATCGGAATATTGTTGATGATACAGAATACGTAGAAATGAACCATATTATTGTTCTTGATAGAGCTACAAATGACCAAGGGCGTCTTTTATTGGTCGAATTAGCTCGCCAAGCAAAAAAGAGTGGTAATCAACAAGTATTCACATTCCCTCATAGTAATCATGATTTATTCGAAGATGTTGGGTTTGAAAAACGTTCCCCATCAGATATGCCCGAAGTTATGCAAGAGCGAATTAAATCCAAGGAAGAAAAACATTCTTCAATTAATTCTTATTCTGCCCAACCAAAAAATATCAATTACCAGATTGAATCAGATGATGAATTTACGAAACCAGAAGGTACAACACAAGAAGAAGTAGATAGTATTAAAGAAGAACTAGGTCTTAATGATAATACTAATACAAAGTATTCTATTTAAATAAAATAAATATTAAAAATTATTTATAAACTATACATTTAGTTAGCTTTGCGTCTGTACGCTATGAGACTACCAGCTAACATTGCTATTGCAGCTAATACAAATGTGAATCCGGGCTGACTTGGGTCTTCATCATCATCAGATGCTTCTTGAACCATTTGTAAGTCCATTTCGCTATCTTCTCCATCTATGAACGTTCCTGTTTCAAGAGTTTCATATCCTTCAACATTTGCTTCAATATCATACTCTCCATCTTCAAGTTCGACGGTTGCTTCACCATCACCATCAGCACTTGTGGATTCTACTTCTTCACCATCTTGCATGATTGAAATAGAAACTCCGGGTACAATATCATTACTTTCGGCATCTACAGACATCATAGTTAATTCATGAGATTCGTCTTCTTCTTCTTCTTCAGCACTCGAATCTGTTATTTCTACGATTGTTTCTTCAGTTGTAGATTCTCCTTCTGTGTCTGTTACCGTCACTTCAACATCATATGTACCTTCATTATCATATGTATGTGTAGCACTTATACCTGAACTTGTTGAACCGTCATCAAAGTCCCATGCATATTCTAAGTCTTCTTGGTCATCTTCATCGAATGCTACAACAGCGAAGCTTAATTCTTCACCAACTTCTCCATCTTCAGGAGCAATTATTTGTTCAATTGTTGGGGGTTCATTTGGAGCTTCTTCAACGACAATTTCTGTTTCTGCTGTATCAGATTGATTCGATGAATCTGTTACTGTAACTTCTACATTATATGTTCCTGCTTCATCATAGACATGTGCAGGGTCAGATTGAGATGATGTTTCACCGTCATCAAAGTCCCATTCGTAATTGAGTGAATCTACATCATCTGCATCAATGTCTAAGTTAAATCCAACTTCTTCACCTTCTGTAACAGGAGTATCATCAGAACTAAATTCTGTGATTTCTGGTGGTTCTGCTTGGTCCATCATTACAGCTTGTCTATAATCATCATCGATTGGTCTGTACTGTAATTCCATTGCTCTATCTACATCAATGTGTGATAAATTGAATTGTGCGGAAACTGTGTTATCTTCATCTACTTCTACTCTTTCACTAAAGAATTCTGACTCAGTTTCATGTTCTTCAGCACCTTCTGTCCGAACAACAATATCTATATCATCTGTATATGGTGCGATATATGTGTGTCCTGAAACCGTTGAATTCTCAACAGCTGCAAGTCCGTGTTTTGTTTCAAGCGTTTCTTCGTCTACTGTTACAGATGGAAGTGTTGTAACAATATCACGTTCAACGAATTCAAATGTTTCATGAAGGTTTGCACTTTCATCATCTTCGTCTACGTATTTGTAATCTTCAGATACATTAAAGTTAATATCAAATTCAGATAATGTTTTGTTTTCGAAATCATTATCAAAGTTATTGAATATTTCATCATTACTTGTATCGAAGAATACATAGAATTTATTTTCTTCTGGAACAACTTCAAGCTCAGATGCGTGTTCTAAGAGAAGTTGTGTGTTCATATCGTGTCTATCTGCTTGTCTTGTTTCAATGTTAAGTCCGAATTCAGATAAACCTGACTCTGTAACATCTTCACGTTCATGATGGTCAATAAGGTCTTCTGCGGTTGTATTCTCATCTACAAGTTCAGATGAATCGGCATCTGCTGTGATGAGAGAATTAGAGTAAAGACCAGATGCTTCAACTTCTACAACAAACATATCTTGCATCGCAACATTATCTTGTTGTGTTCCGTATTCTTCTAAGTCTGAAAGTGTCGCATCTTTATCATGAGGCATTACCCATGTATTAATATTATCAGATTCTCTTTCCGTTAACCATAAGGTTGCCATATCTGTATCTCTATCATTAACATTCAATTCCATTGTGTACAATCCAGTATCAAACGGACCAGATACAGCAGGTAAGTCATCAGAACCGTAATCTATATCTGTACCATCTGCTGGTTCAAATACATCCGAAACATTTTTGTCAGAATGGTCACCGGCAAGATATGTATCCATTCTAATTACTGCATCTCCACTATTATCTGTATCTTCAACATCGAATTCAAGGTCATAATCATCTTCTGCGAATTTAAGTGTCGCAACAGATGTATCAGACATATCTATTGTAAATTCTACCATATCACCTTGATTTTGTGTATATGTTCCTTGGCTAAATGTAGCTTCACCTTCATCAAAGAATTGTACATTAATACCATCGGTTGTAGATTCTGCTGTAGAATCAGCTACACTTAAGTCAAATTCATATTCCATTTCTTCAGCACCATCAAAGTCAAGAGGTACGGTAAATACATTATCACTTGATGTAGAAACATTTACAACTCTCATTTGTTCATTATCTTCATCATGTGCATCTTCTACATGAACTTCAGAATTACTTGGTAATTCACTTTCATCAACTAAATCAACAAGTTCGTCTGCATCAACGTCTTCTGCTTCTACTAATACATCATATGGACCAGACCGAATACTTGTAAGATTCAAGTCAACTTCTGTGTTGTCCGTATGAAGATTAATAATAGATTCATTTAATTCTGAATCTAAATCTTGTTCCATTGCATTCCATTCTACTTCAACACCGTTAGGTCCATCGATGTAGAAATCACCTTCAGCTTCTAAATCAGAACCACTCAAGGTTGTATCAATATTAATTTCATAGTCATTAACAGTGTCACTTTCTTCTGCAGTTATCTCTCTGACTAATGTAGAATCATCTCCATCTTCTTTCATTAAGTCATATGTTACATCTGAATCCCAATCATCATCTGCAAGAACAAGTTCTTGTCCAACCCAAACACGGTCTAATGTTGTTGGTTCACCTCCAAGAACATCGTGTTCTACACGAACATCACCAGTTTCTTCTTCAACAACAGTAAAGTCTGCTGTTAATCGGTCAAATTCATCTAGGTTTTCATCATTTGCTCCTTCGTGTTCTCCTTCATAACTTACAGTTACTGTTTCTGAATCTAATTCATCACCATCTTGTTCCGAAACAGAAACATAAATATCAGATTCATCATCAATCTCATCTGTAGACAATTCATATTCTACTAATTCTGTACCTGCGTCAAATTCTTCACTTCCAAGAACATCACCATTTTCATCGTTTTCTTGAACAGTTACGATGTAATCGACATTAGCGTGTGCCTGTTCAATGATGAGATTATTATCTTCTTCTGTTTCATCATAGGTACCATCTACAGTAAGCATACCTTCTGGTGCATCTGCGAGAGTATATGTTTCTCGTGGATTATCTTCGAATTCACCTGTATCGACAGTTACCGTATCGTCTTCATCTGCCGAATAAGTAAACTCTGTTCTATCTCCGTCTTTATACAATACAAATTCATCTTCATTATCAATACCATCCCCGGTAATTTCTACTAACGATTTATATGGAACGTCTGGGTCATCCATTTCATCGATATCGTATTCAACGACATCATAATCACTATCGTCAGCATATACTACCATACTAACACTTGCTGCTACAATAAGTAAGGCAACAATAACTAGGGTTGTTGTATTTTTTAATATATGTTGTTTATCATTCATAATATCCTCAACATAACAATAATCTTAAAAGTCTAAAAGGGTTACCCCTGACTGATGGGGATTAATTGCGTATCAAATCATAGATATAATATTAAATTAGGCTATATATAATTTATCTGATGAAAAATTTATTTTGTATATTACATTTAATTGGAATCGTATTATTTTTTTATAAAGAACATCTTTAAGAGTTAAAAAAGTACAATAAATTAAATAAGTTTTTTGTTGTGTGTTGGTATACTATAATAATAATCATTCAAAAATTGGAAGGGTTTAAGAGGCTACAGTATATAGTATATACTGATGAGTGAAAAATCATACGGAGCAGATAATATTACAAAACTTGAAGGGCTAGATGCCGTTCGAAAACGACCGGGTATGTTTATTGGCTCTACAAGTAAGAAAGGATTACACCACATGATTCAAGAAGTGGTGGACAATAGTGTGGATGAGGCTTTGTCTGATTATGCAGACAACATTAATGTTACAATTCACGAAGATGGTAGCGTTAGTGTACAAGATAATGGACGAGGTATTCCTGTTGATGATAAAGATGGCCAGCCTGTCATCAATATGATTATGACAGATATTCATGCTGGTGGGAAATTTGACTCTGATGCATATGCTATGTCTGGCGGTTTGCATGGTGTTGGAGTAAGTGTTGTTAATGCTTTATCTACGAAACTAGAAACCGTTATTAAACGTGACGGATATGTATGGAAGCAAGTATTTATTAAAGGCGAACCACAGGGATTAGAACGCGTTAGGGAACTCACACAGGAGGATGAAACAGGGTCTAAAGTTACTTTCTGGGCAGACCCTGATGCATTTGAAACGGTAGATTATGATTTTGAAGTTATTCGTGGACGACTTGAAAATCTTGCTTATTTGAATCCGGGGGTGACGTTTACAATTCAAGATAATCGACCTGAAGAATCATTGTATGAATCATATCAATTTGATACTGGTATTAGTGCTTTCGTGGAACATCTTAACGAAGCTCGTGAACCTATTACGCAAGATATTATTCGTTCAAAAGGTGAATCTGATACAGATGATGGAAATAAAGTTATGGTGGATGTCGCATTCCAGTATACAACTAGTACCCAACAATCTGATGCAAGTATTTTCTCATTTGCGAATAATATTGAAACATCTAGTGGAGGAACACATGAAACTGGATTTAAGACTGCTATCACACGCGTAGTAAATTCATATGCAGAAAAACATAATTTATTAGATGAAATTGGAGGAGAAAGAATGGGTGGTTCTCTTGTGCGTGAAGGTCTTACCGCCGTTATTAGTGTTAAACACAGTGACCCACAGTTTGAAGGTCAAACGAAAACAAAGTTAGGTAATGCTAATGTTAGAGGTGTAGTAAGTAGTATTGTAACGAGAGAATTTAACAAATATTTAGAAGAACATCCTGATGATGCAGAAGCAATCGTTATGAAGGCTGTAAATGCATACAAAGCTAAGAAAGCAGCTAAAAAAGCCGAAGAACTTACACGTCGGAAATCTGCTACAGTAAATACGCGTTTACCGGGTAAATTATCTGATTGTCAAAAAGGAACGCCAGCAGAGGATGCTGAAATATTTATTGTGGAAGGAGATTCTGCAGGAGGAAGTGCAAAACAAGCACGTGACCCAGAAAATCAAGCTATTCTACCACTTCGAGGAAAGATTCTCAATGTGGAGAAAAATAGATTGAATAAAATTTTAGAACATGACCAGATTCAGAATATTATTACGGCTTTGGGCACCGGTATTGATGATGAATTTGATATTGATGATTTACGATACAATACCATCGTATTATTCGTAGACGCTGATGTTGACGGTGCGCATATTAAAACATTAATGTTAACATTTATTTTCCGACATATGCCAGAGCTTCTTGAAAATGGACATGTTTATGCTGCAAAATCTCCTTTATATCGAATCCGATACAAAGGTGAAACATATGATGCGATGACGGAAGCTGACCGTGAACGTATTGTAAATAATAAGTGTAATGGTAATCCTGATAATGTTCAACGATTCAAAGGGTTGGGAGAAATGAATCCAGAACAATTGTGGGATACGACTATGAACCCTACCCAACGGAGATTAGAACAGATTACAATTCAAGATGCTGCAAAAGCCGACCGTATTTTCAGTATCTTGATGGGCAGTAAAGTTGGACCTCGGCGTGATTTCATTCGAGAAAACGCTGGAGAAGTTGAGTGGATTGATATTTAAAATTTAAAGGTGATTAAAAATGAGTACAAAAGAAAATAACGAATTATTTACGGCGGAAGCAGCAGAGATTGAAGAAGTATCAGTAGAAAGCCAAGTAGAAAAAGCATATATTGAATATGCTATGAGTGTTATTGGTGGGAGAGCACTCCCAGATGTGCGTGATGGATTAAAACCGGTTCAAAGACGATGCCTGTATAAAATGCATGATATGGGTATTTCGAATCGGACATCTCATCGAAAATCTTCAAGTATTATTGGGGAAACAATGGGTGACCTACATCCTCATGGAGATAAAGCGATTTATGACGCATTAGTTCGAATGTCACAAGATTTCAGTTTAGGTGTACCTCTTGTAGATGGACAAGGTAATTTCGGTTCCATGGATGGGGACCCACCTGCAGCAATGCGATATACAGAAGCTCGGATGAGTCCTATGTCGGAAGATATGTTGGATGATATTGATAAAAACACTGTCGATTTTAAACCTAATTATGATAATCGACTTGAAGAACCTGAAGTACTACCTTCAGCATTACCAAACTTATTAATCAATGGTGCAAGTGGTATTGCTGTTGGTATGACGACAGATATTCAGCCACACAATGTTGGTGAAGTTATTGATGCAACTATTCACCGAATGCAAAATCCAGATTGTACAGTGGTAGACTTAATGAATTATATTCAGGGTCCTGATTTCCCTACAGGCGCAACAATTGTAGGACGACAAGGAATTAAAGATGCATACGAGACTGGTAAAGGGAAGATTCGTGTTCGTGCGAATTACACTGTATATCGTGACCAGAACCAGATTGTTGTTACGGAAATTCCATATCAGAAACGAAAATCTAAGTTAGTTGAACAACTTGCAAACTATGCTAATGATGGAACTATTGCAGGAATATCTGATATTAGAGATGAATCAGACCGAGATGGCGTTCATATTAGTATTGATGTAAAAAGTACAGCAAATATCGATATTGTGGAAAATAAACTTATCGATAATGTATTCGAAGAAACAACCTCGATGAATCATATTGCATTGGTCGATGGTCAGCCACAACGATTGAATTTAATAAGTTTAATTGATAAATATATCGAACATCGTAGAGAAGTCGTTCGACGGCGGAGCCAATACCTGTTAGATGAAGCAGAAGATAGACATCACATTGTTATGGGGCGGCTAAAAGCACTAGATGATATTGATAATGTTGTTGAGACTATTCGAAATTCTAGTGATAGAAATGGTGCCATAGAATCCCTGCGAGAGGAATTTGATTTCTCAGAAAGTCAAGCTGACCACATTACACGTATGCAGTTGTCTAGTCTTACAGGATTAAAACAAGAAGAACTACGTGAAGAAAGAGATGAATTAGAATTAACGATTGAAGAACTTCAATCACTATTAAATAATTCGGATGAATTAGATGAGAAAATCATTGAAGAACTTGAAGAAATGAAATCCGAACATAATCATGAACGTCGCACAGTTATCAAAGAAGATTATGCTCGCGTAGCAGATGAAGACTTAATTCCACAGATGGATATTATCGTTGTATTAACAGAAGATAACTATATTAAACGAATGCCTGTTGATGAATTTGATATTCAAAATCGTGGAGGTAAAGGTGTATTTGGATTATACACTGATGATGATAAAATTGAACAAATTAGTGTCGTGAATACGCATGATAGTTTACTTCTATTCACAGATACAGGAGACGTTCATGACATGAAAGGTTATGAAATCCCCGAAGGTTCACGTCAAGCACACGGAACAAATATTATTAATCTATTAGAATTAGATAATGGTGAAGAAATTGAAGCAATAGCACCACGACCTGATTTAGATGAAGATGAAGAAACAGAAGCTTACGTTACAATAGCTACGGAAAACGGTAAAGTTAATCGAACAGAATATAGTGAATTTGATAATATTTGGAATCCCGGCTTAAGAGCTATTGGATTACCTGAAGATGATACGATTGTCAATGCTCATATCACATATGGTGATAATGATATTATGTTGGCAACCAAAAAAGGTAAAGTTATTCGATTTGATGAATCGGATGTAAGAGCTACAGGTAGAAC
>SL_4KL_010_BRINEDRAFT_10002757_pt1 | contig 9980 bp, 9 predicted proteins | sample SodLak_010_BRINE_2_FD_10664 | JGI IMG/M metagenome (IMG submission 10664) | reverse complement strand
TTTCTGGCCGGGAAGCAGACAGCAGACCCGCTCGATATCCGCCGCGCGAACATCCTCAATCCACTGGTCGATACACGTCTCGTGTGCTCCCGCCGAGTGCCAGCCGGGACAGCACGCACCATAGACGTACTCTTCTTCGGGTGCCGCAGGTGCGAACCGATGGGCGCTGTCGTGAAATGTCTCTCCCATCAGGTGGTATCACACAATCGACACACTTGAGTTTACGTGTACGATTCTCAATCGTGAGACTGCAATCAGACGGCTTCTTCCCCGATACGGGCAAACAGATCGTCGACGAGAGCGCTCGTATCCGCGACGATGTGTTCCCACGTCTCATCATCGGGGGCCATCCCGACGAGGCGGGCAATACGCATAATCGAGACGTGATAGACCTGCTGGCGGCCAGGCTCCTCCTCCCAGATGATAACGTTACACGGAAACAGCCCACCGATCTGTTTTTCCGAGGCATCGAGTGCCCGGTCTGCCATGCCAGGGTTACACGCACCCAGTACGTAGTAGGGATCGCGGCCTGCGTCGACTTTCTCGTTGAGCAGTTCCGAGGGAGAGAACTCGACGGGGATTCCAAAGCCGGTTTTCTCACAGCATTCACGGACGAACTCGATTGCCTCCTCGTGGTCCATCTCCAGCGTTTTTCGTTTCTCGCCGATGTCGTCTTCGTCTAACTTCTCGGGATCGATTGGCAGTGTCATGCTGAAAGTTACGCCCCCAGCAGCGAAAAATCCCCACTCTCTTCGTTCGTTATGGCAAGAAGTGAACTAGTTGGCGAGAGCAGTAACTAGTCACCACTCAACCAGCACGTTCCAAACACCACTCAAAAACACAGCCATCTATGAACGATGGTAACCTCGAATGTATGTTAGATAGAAACTGTTACCTATCGTGACCAATACAATGATAATTGTATGAGCGACGAATCGGTCCTACTCGACATCGAGGACGAAATTGCAACCATCACGCTAAATGAACCGGGTCGCCGAAACGCACTGTCAGAAGCAATCGGTGAGGGGCTGCTCGATGCGCTTTCAGAAATCGAAGATAGCGATGCCGGCTGTGTGGTCATCGAGGGCAACGGCGATGCGTTCTCGGCCGGTGGTGACGTAAACCGGATGCTCGAAGGACTGACCGGCGATATGGAACTGGACGACCGCGTCAAAGAACTCGAAGACTCGACCTGCGAGACGGTCATCCGCCTCTACGAGTTCCCACTTCCAACGATTGCAAAGATCGACGGAGCAGCAGTCGGAGCGGGTGCGAATCTCGCGATTGCCTGTGATATGCAGGTTGCAAACGAGGATGCAAGCTTTGGCTTCGTCTTCCGGCAGGTCGGGCTCAGTATCGACGCCGGCACCTCCTTCCTGTTGCCCCGACTCGTCGGCCCGAACGTCGCCAAAGAACTCATTTTCACTGGCGAGATCTTCGGCTCCGAGCGCGCCGAGGAAATCGGCCTGATAAATCACACCTACGAGAACGACGAGTTCGAAGAGCAGGTACAGAAACTGGCCGAACGCGTCGCATCGGGTCCGGACGTTGCCTTCCGACACACCAAACGGCTGGTCAACGAAGGCTTCGAGAAATCCATCAAACAGGCAATGACCGAAGAAGCAATCGCACAGGGAATCGTCTTCCAGACTGACGACCACCGCGAAGGTGTTGAGGCCTTCATGGAAAGCCGCGATCCGGAGTTTGAAGGGAAATAGCTACGCCTCGTCTTCGTTTTCGGCCTCACCTGCCTCTGCTTGCGTCTCGCTTGTCTCCGTGTTATCAGCCTCGGCAGTTGGCACTGGCCCCTGACCAATCACCTTGCGGATGGCGGTTTCGAACTCCTGTCGTGTCGAAAAATACGTTTTGTCGGTTTCAGCGAGGATGTCACCGAGTGCTCGGGGGCCGTCGGGGGTTCTAACGTGTGTCTCGCCCTCTCGTTTTTTTATTTCACTCTGTTCGATCCCCCACATCAGTCGTGCCGAGATGCGAGCGAGCGGGACACCTTCGACCGGCGTTTTCTCGCCGAGAACGACAGCCGGCTCGTCGCTTTCATCATCATCTGCCATACCCGTGTGTTTGCTGTCTCGATGATTAGTCGTTTCGCTCGTATGCCGTGTGTCTGACGGGTAGTTTTGTAGTTCGTCACAGAATCAATGTGTATGACTAGCCTCTCGGAAGTCTACGAGGGCGGTATCAATACCGTCGCAGACCCGCGACAACGCCGTCTTGGAATGGCGTTGTTCGGCGTTGGCGTCCTGCTAGTCGTCGGCTCGATTTCCATCGCAACGACATCGCTTGCCGGCTATCTTGGACTGGATGTCTACGCAGCGCGCGAACTCGCTGGCATTCTCGCCGGGCTTGGCATTCCTGCCGTGTTCGTCGGGATATTCGTCGTGTTGCCCGCAAGCGATACTGCCCGTGCCACGGCAGCCATCGGCGCGAGTCTCGCCACCTTCGGTGTCGTCCTGTTCGGTTACGCATATCCCGACAGATGGCTCGCAGCAGATCCACCGGTTGCCCTGGCAACGACAGCGATCTACTCGCTTGGAACGCTGATCACGGTCTGGTGTCTGTTCATCAGTGTGGCAACGTTCGACCCACGGAACGCACCCGGCGGCTCTGCCCGAGTCGAAGTCACAAAAGCAGGGAATATTCGGGTTATCAGCACCAGTCAAGACGGAAACGGCGGTGGCAGCGTCGGCCTCTTTGGGACAGAACCAGATGGGGAGATTCCAACACAGACGAACGACACCCGTGCCGATGGCGGCAGCAACGACATGCCAAAACCGACGAGTGATGGCGGCAGTGCGGTTGCTGACGACGCACTGGTTGACGACGAAATCCTCGAAGCAGCCAAAGAGCGAGGCAAACCCGACCGGTACTGTGGCAACTGCATGCAGTTTCGCTACGTCCGCGTCGACGGGAAGATCACACCCTACTGCGCACTCGACGAACGGCTGATGGAGGATATGGACGCCTGCGACGAGTGGGAAGAGAACAACTAGAAACCAGCGTCTTTTTTCAGTTCCTCCGGCTAGGAAACGATATGGAGTGTCGGCAGTGTGCCTCCGTCCTCGAACGACCGGGTGATTACTGCCTGGTCTGTCGGACGCCAAACGCCGACGCCGTGATTCTCGAACTCGGCCGCGAGCGCGCAACCGTCACGACACTGGATGAAAAGACGGTCCGTGGCGCGCGAACGATCACCACGACACCCGAAACGGACGGGGAACACGTAAACGCCGAGTTGCGGTATTTCGCCGGCCAGATCGCAGACGAAGTGCGGCGCAAACGCCCCGAGGAAGTGTACGCAACAGGTGACCGGGACGTATTGCGTGCGGTTCGAGCACAGCTTCATTACTCGTTTTATCGGATCGAAGCCGACGATCCAGTCGAACACGTCATCGAGCGCAAAGGCGATGCACCACTGGAAGTCGTCGAAGCCTCGGTTGCAGAAAAGCTCGGTGGGACCCACTCGACACTGATTGGTGGCCGAACCGGACGGGAAGCACTGGAAGTCGTCGCCGAGCACCCCCACGTGAAAAAAATCATTCCCGGCCCAATCGATGCTGGTGGCTCTGGCTCACGAACAGGTTTGCGCGCGAAGGTGACCCGTGCCGACAACAAAGGAAATGTGCGATTACTCATCCGTGATGGCTCAAGCGTTCAGGAAAACCGGGTGGTGACAACAGCAGGCGAGAGAGAACTGGGCGAGCGCGTGCGAGAAGATATTAATGAGGCACTCGTTGACGCGGAGTTCAAGGAAGCCTAGCGTTCTCACACACATCGATGTCTTATAGGTGGCATCAGAGCAACTCGCAGGGTTTATTTGGCCGCTTGCCGGATACTGTTGTACTATGAGCGACCAGGAAAACAGGACCGGAAGTGCTGGCCGATTTGGGGCACGCTACGGGCGAGTCGCCCGCCGCCGTGTCGCCGAAATCGAAAAAGAAATGCGAAACGCGAAAGTCGACGGCGACAACGTCAAACGCGTCGGGACAGGTATCTGGGTCAACGAAGAGACTGGCGAGAAATTCACCGGTGGTGCGTACAAACCCGAAACGCCCGCTGGCAAGACCGTCCGCCGGTCGATCCGCGCAGCCCTCACAGAGGACGACGACGAATGAGCTACAAGTGTTCCCGCTGCAAACGCGACGTAACGCTCGATGAATACGGTGGGGTCCGCTGTCCATACTGTGGCCACCGTGTCTTGCTCAAAGAGCGCAGCCGGAACATCAAAGAAGTCGGCGTCAAGTAACGTGAACCACGAGGCTGTTTTTTCTTTCGAGTATTCTTCTGTTGCAGTGGCACGCCGAGTGTACCGAGCAATCGAGCCCGAACTCGGTGACATCGATGACGACCGCAGTCGTGTCCACAGCGAACGCGAGGGAAACGAACTCACACTCGTCGTCGAAGCGCGTGACCCCACCGCGTTGCGCGCAGCCTTGAACACCTGGCTTTCGCTCGTCGGCGTTGCCGAACAAGCTGGTAAGGTATACTGACGGCGGGTCGTTCTCGACCCAGGAAGCCTGTTAACAGCGATAGACATCTCATAACAAAGGCGCTTCTTCCCGAGTGTCTCACAACATGAGCAACGTTTGTCAAGGAGTGATTTCACCGGTATGAAAGACGGCCCGGCCGAGTCGAGAGTCGACGGGGATCCCCGTCTCTCGGTCATCATCCCAACAAAAAACGAGCAAGACCACATCCGGGAGTGCATCGAGTCAGTGTTTGCCACCTGTCGTGGACTCGTTGATTTCGAAGTAATTCTCGTCGACTCGAATTCGAGTGACCGAACCGTCGACATCGCATCCGAATTTCCAATAGCGGTCCTCCAGATTCCAGATGATGAGCTGACGACACCGGGAGCAGGACGGTATGTCGGAACGAAGACAGCACGCGGTGACCTGCTCTTGTTCGTCGACGGTGACATGGTTCTCGAAGCGGAGTGGCTTCCGCACGCGCTAGAGTGTATTCAGTGTGAGGAAGTTGCAGCGGTGGATGGACAACTTGCCGCTCGTCCAGAGTGTGAGCGGATTGGGTCAGTTGACGCCGTCCGGGGTGTTGCGCTCTACGATGCAATAATGCTGGAATCTGTCGGTGGCTTTCACCCCTTTCTCCAGTCGCTCGAGGACATCGAACTCGGATACAGACTCAAAACGGCAGGCTATGAATTAAAACGGTTACCCGAAACTGCGGCGATACACCCACAATCAACAGGATTCCGTGAGATGTGTCGGCGCTGGCGTCGTGGGTATACGATTGGCCCCGGACAGGTGCTGCGGGAATCAGCAAGCGAGCCCCGGCTGCTAGTGAAGTTTCTCTCGTACCTTCGGTACCGACTTGGTCTGTTTGCGTGGCTCTGTCTCGGACTCGCCGCGTTTGTTGCTGGACCGCTTGTGCTGGGTTGGCTTGCACTTAGTGCAGTCGGATTCGGATACGTTCTCACCCAACTCGGACCAGTAAACGGTGCCAATTTCGTCGCCGGGAAAGCACTCGGAATTGTTGGTCTCACGATCGGTCTGGGGAAGCCACCGGCACCACGGGACTCGTTCCCGCTCGAAAAAATCGAGCAGTTACAACAGGGACCGGTGCACGGCGAGCACGCCCTGACTCCCCAAAATAACACTCACACCGACCACTCTCGATAAGGTACACCTGTTCGACCGCGAAAGCGCGACGTTCAAAACGAGAGAACAGGTCGTATCGTCAATCAGCAAACATCCCAGCCCAGCGGTGCAGTGGGAAACTCCACCGTGAACGGCGGAGAGGATGTTACTTTTCACTATCTTGTCGTTTCCAGAGCGCTACGACTGTGATTGCGACCGCAACTGCAAGTACCACCACAAACCAGGAGAGTCCCAGCGCGCCACTCTCGTCGTCTTCCTCGGGACTCTCGTCATCGGCCGTTTCTCTCTCGACTTCGACAGTCGTTTCCACCGAGTCGCTCGCTCCGATCAGTTCGACGGTCACCGTGTTTGCTCCCGAGAGGTCAACCTCTGCCTCGAATGGCAGTACCTCGCTGTCGCCACCGTCGAGACTCACATCTAGCTCACCGATATGCTCTTCATCCAGCACTACCTCGACTGTCTCCTCGCCAGATTCCTCGCCGACGTTCTCTGCAAGCGCATCGAATTCCAGACTGTCCGCAGTTGCGTGAACATCCTCGAAGGCAAGCGTGATTTCCGCCGGGAGTGGTTCTTCACTCGGGCCCGTCACCGCTAGTTCCGCAAACGCAGGCGTTTCAGCCGCGTACACGAACGAACTCTCCCTCGTTTCGAGCAATTCAGACTCCAGCGCGACCCACTCACTTGCTTGTTCGTCGAAGTGAGTGAGTGTCACTGCATCTGCGGCGGTGCTGTCTGGAAGTGCCTGCCGATCAACAGTGAACTCGATGCCGGTTTCGCCCGACTCTCGGTCGGTGTCACTCTCCTCGAAGGAGATGTACTGAATCACGTCCCGTTCTTCTTCGGCAGCGAATTCGCTCTCGAACGGTTCGGTGGCGTATCTTGCTGTCATGTCGTAATCACCGCCTTCACTCAGGCGGATGTCGATATCCGTGACGGTGACTGGTTCGGCCTGTGTGGCTGGGGTCGTCATATTCACCAGATGAGCACTGTTGTCGCCCAGGTTCGTCCCCCAGACGTCAACAGTCGGGTTCGAGACTTCCTGCACCACGAAGTATGAGCGGGTATTCGACAGCCAGACCGACGTCTGTGGGTCGTTAGCCGCATCGCTTCGAATCTGCATCTGTGCGTTGCGCTCGCCAGCATCCCGTGCCGTAAAGCCAACCTCGATGTGTTCTCTGTCGTTCGCATCGATTGTCAGTGGTGGCTCTTGCGAGAGGATTTCGAAGTCATCGGAGTGTGAGCCGACGATACTGGCGCTACTCAGGCGCAGTTCGGCACCTGCACTGCCGCGGTTTTCGACCGTCAGGTTCAACCTCACCTGCTCGCCGACTTCGGTTTCACCGAAATCCAGCATATCCTGGTCGATATTGATATCCGCCGCCACACCCTCGCCGCGCAACTCGATTGTCTGTAACGACGTCACCGGGTCAGTCGTCTCCAGTGTGAGCGTTGCGTCGTAATCGCCTTCGCTGTCGGCTGTCAGCGAAACGGAGATTTCCCCGGTCTCGCCCGGCGCAATGCTGTCGGGTGTCTCTTCGAGGCTGAAGGCGTCGGCATCAGCACCCGAAATCGTGAGATCAGACACTGTCAGTTCCTCAGTTCCGCGGTTCCTGAGTTCGACTGTCTCGGTTGCAGATTGTGCGAGTCCAACGTCTCCGAACGCAAGGGCGGTCTCGCTCGGGGAACTGACCGGGCCAGTCCCGTCGCCACGGAGCGAGACAGCGGCCCTGTCGCCAGTCTCCGTTTCGACGTGCAGGGTAGCGCGGTCCGTGCCAACGGAGACTGGCTCGAATTCGACGCTGATCGACGCGGTCTCACCAGCGTCGATAGGTGGTACATCTCCGACGACACGCATCTGATCGCTTCCGAGGGTTGTCTCGCTCACCGCTGTCGCTTCCGCACCGAGATTCACCAGTTCGATATCGAGTGTCTCGCTGTCACCGACAGCAGTGCTGTCGAAGGACACCGAGGACGTGACTGGTTCAATCTCGCTATCCAGGCCGTCACCCGCAAGCGGGACCTCGAAGGTCTCTGGATCGGGATTGTTCGTCTCGACGACGAGCGTGGCGTTCAGTGCACCCACATCGACGGGGTTGAACTCAACTCCGAAAACCTCACGCTCGCCAGGATCGACGGTGAGGGTTGTCAATTCTGGCTCGAAGGAGTCAGCATCCTCGCCCTCGACAGCCACTGACTCGACAGTGAGCGGAATCGTCCCGTTGTTCGTGAGGGTTACTGATTCGGTAGTCGAAGAGCCGAGAGACACCGCGTCATACTCGATGCTGTCTGGCCGAAGACTCGCCGCTGGCGCTTCGACAGTAACAGTCGTCGTGTTAGTCGCGGTGTTGTTACTCGTATCAGTGACCGTCACGCTCACGTCGTATTCACCGGGTGTGTCGTAGCTGTGAGCGGGTCGAGTCAGCGTCTCACCGCTGTCTGTACTCCCGTCACCAAAGTCCCAGTCGTAGTTCGCAATAGCGACGTTATCTGTCGACTCGGTGGCGTCGAAGCCGGGGTCTTCACCCGGTTCGACCGTAGCTGCGGCGGTGAGTCGCGCGTCAGGATCAGTCCGGTCTTGCACTGTGATCGTCGCGTCGTCTGTACCACTCGCGCCAGCAGCCTCGACTGTCACACTCACCGCTTTGTCACCCGGCTCTGCAAACGAGCGTGTGAGCTGCGATTCCTGGGTTTCGACGGTCTCACCGTCAATACTCCAGACGTACGTCGGATCGTCGATATCGAGTGCACCGCCAGTCGCGCTCGCACGTAGTGTGACATTGGTGTCGACCCTGACACTGTAACTGGTCGCAGAGAGGCGGACGTCAATCTCGTCGAGAGTATCTGCATCATCGGGATCAACAACGGCGACGCCGGTGGTGGCTGTGTCATCGTCGGTAGAGACCTCAGCTGTGTGGTCACCGATGTCACTGTCCTCCGTTTGCCAGTCGAACGCGACTGCCGTCGAGTCGCCGTCGTCGAGGGTGATAGACTGGCTGTCGGTGTGGTCGGCGATGGCGAAGTCGATTGTCTGCTCGCCGTCTTCACCGCCCGTGTTTGCTATCTCGGCAGTGACGGTAAGAGAGTCACCGGCCGTGACAGGACTGTTGGTGTCCGTGATCGACACCGCGAAATTGGCCGGATCTGGCTCCGGTTCGGGTTCGGGTTCTGGTTCTGGCTCTGGTTCGGGTTCCGCCTCGACAGTGACTTCTTGAGACACGCTTTCGTCGAGACCCTGAACCGTGATGTCTCCGGTGCCAACGTCACTGCCCGAAGTAGCCCACTCCAGCGTGATTGTTTCGCTGTCGTGTCTGTCGAGAGTGACCTCAGTCGTGTCGACGACGCTGTCATCGAAATCGAGCAACTCGACAGTCTGGGTATCGTCCCAACCAACATTTTCGATGGTGACGTCGACGGTGAGTGTCTGGCCTTCCTCGACGGGAGAGTTAGTGGAGTCGATGTCGAGGAAGTAGTGGCCATCGAGGTCGAAGACGAAGATCTGTGGTTCGGGATCGAGTGCCGAAAGGATTGGATAGCCATCACCATCTGGCCCATCGGTCGTTTCTGTGACCGTCTCCCACGTCGTGGTGAAGTTCAGCCCGTCCATATTCTCGGCGGCGCTGTCGCCGGTCATCTCCGCTGTGGTGAGGGCGGTCGCGTTCCCTGCCGACTCGTTCTGGGTGGTCCGAACTTCGTCCCAGTAGGACGTCTCAATATCGTTGATATTGTACCCGACGAGCCCGCCCACGTTCTCGTCGCCGGTGACAGTGCCGGTGGCATACGACTCCTGAATGTCGCTGTTGTGGCTGTTAAGCCCGACGAGGCCACCCACCTCGTCGTCGCCGTCGACGTTGCCAGTCGCGTACGACTTCGAGATGTCGTTACTGTTGAACGCGGCGAGCCCGCCAACCTCGTCGTTGCCGGCGACGCTGCCGGTGGCATACGACTCCTGAATGTCGCCGTTCCCGGTGTTCTGACCGACGAGGCCACCCGCACGGTCATCCTCGCCGGTAACATTGCCGGTCGCATACGACTCATGAAGGTCTCCGCCGTTGGTCCCGATGAGACCGCCTACAATCCGACTATGGCCAGTAACATTGCCGGTCGCGTACGAATTCGAGATGTCGCTGCCAGTGGTGAACCCGACGAGGCCACCCACCCCCTCGTTGCCGGTGACAGTGCCGGTCGCGTACGAGTTCGAGATGTTGTTTTGATTCTCGCCGACGAGGCCGCCCACCTCGTCGTTGCCGGTGACAGTGCCGGTCGCGTACGAATTCGAGATGTCGTTATCGTTGTACCCGACGAGCCCGCCCACGTTCTCGTCGCCGGTGACAGTCCCGCTCGCGGACG
>SL_4KL_010_BRINEDRAFT_10002756_pt1 | contig 9981 bp, 5 predicted proteins | sample SodLak_010_BRINE_2_FD_10664 | JGI IMG/M metagenome (IMG submission 10664) | reverse complement strand
TGAGTATCATCCTCGCGGTGGGTGCAGTCAGTTTCGCTATTCTTGTGCCACCTGATGGCGAACGGTTTACCGAATTTTATATCCTCACCGAAGATGATGATGAGGAACTCGTTGCAGCCGATTATCCTACTGACTTCGAACTTGGAGAGGGACAACCGGTGGTGGTCGGCATCGGCAATCAAGAACATGAAACGGTCGAATACTCTGTAGTGGTGCTGTTACAGGAGGTAGAGTTCTCAGAGAACGAGTCAGTTGAGACAGAGGACGATCAATTTAGGGATGATGTAATTGATTCTGAGGCAGCCGAGTTGAATCAGACGACCATCGTCGAACAAGAACAAATCGACCAATTCAGCAGTACCCTTTCCCACAACGACACGCAGCATATCGAACGGGATATTGTTCCAACGATGTCCGGTGAGAACTTGCGGGTTCAGTATCTATTGTACAAGGGGGACCCACCGGATAATCCGACGCGTGATAATGCATACAGGGATATTCATCTCTGGATTGACGTGAATGAGTGAACTATTCCTGCCTACTCGCTCAGGGCGAGAGCTATTCGTTCCTTGAGGCAGGGGTAGTTCACAGCACGCAAAAGCAAGGAAGGCAAGACAGCTCGTGGTCCAAAGCTAATTCACTGCCTCTGTGAGTGTTTGAAGTGCCTGTGTACGGGAAAGCCGCCATGCACTAACAATCGTCCCAAATACCGCGAAGAGGGTGACAATCCCTCCAGCTATGAGATACGCTTCGGGTGGGACGTTTACCAAGCCGTCAAACCCTGTAATCGCTGCCGTAAGGCGTTTGATGCCCGCTGCCGCAGGTGGCGTAGCAGCCATTCCCAAGATACCACCGAGCAATGCAATGACGATTGCTTGCGTGAGGGCGATCGTCAGTAACGACCCTTTTGATCCACCCTCCGCTCTGAGCAATGCTAACTCTCGTCGTTGCTGGTGGACAAGAGACAAAAAGAGATTAAGCGAAAAGAACATGCCAGCCAGGACAGCCAGCGCGACAAGGCTGATTCCACCGGCGATAAGGACTACTTGGTCTTCGAGCACTTCAGTGACCTGCTCACGGTTTGTTCGGACTTCTAAGTCTGGGTGGTCTGCTTCGATATCGGCGATAACCGTTGCCTCGTCTACGTCTGTGTCGTCTTCAAGCGTGACCATGATCAGCGATGACCGGTCAGACCCGGCCATGCCAGTGAGCGTTTGTAATTCGCTGAGACGCAGTGTGAGCGTATCTGTCCCGGCTAACTCGCTAAATGTTGAGGAAATACCGACAACCTCAAACTCGTTTTGCCGCGCGTCCAAGATTGTGCCGCCAACGTGAATGGTGTCACCAACGGAGAGATTGTATTTCTCGGCCGTTTGTGGGTCAATCAACAGCTCCTCGCTCAGTGGTCCGTCGTACGTGCCGCCCTCATAGTGCGTATCACCACCTGAGAAGCCCTCACCCTCGTCAATGCTCACTGCTTGGCCGGTACCCGTGACGCCCGTCCCGAAGATACTATCAAGTTCATCGGGGTCCGTCCCCATGTACACCTGATTGAATGCAATTGGAATGGCTGTGCTGACGGCTTCGTGCTCGGCAATCTGTTCGCTCACGGTATGTGACTCAACGATGGGGTTTTGAAAGCCACCCACTGCGGTTGGTGAGACCTCGATTGGTCCGCCACTAACCCATAAATCGCGGTCAGTTTGTTCAACAAGGTCTTCTCCAGTATCCGTCACCCCGCTTGCAACGCCAAACAACAGCGTCACGGAGAGCACAGCCACCATAATCCCAACAAGAGCAAGCGCTGTCCGTGCGCGATTATATCGCAGCTGGCGAAGCGCTATCCCGATATGTCCAACCGTTTTGATAAGTCGAGAAATCATAGTGATAGAACCCCCATCATCGTGTCAATTCCTCCAGTGTATCTGTCCGGAAGGTAATATACAGCGGATAACAGACCGCAATCAAGCCGACAAGGACCGCTGCACCGAGCCCATAGACTGCCAACAGCGATTCCATCGTCGCAATTGCCGGCAGCTCAAACACGCTCGCAGCCCCTGCATTGATACCGATAATCCCGAGAAAGCCCAGCGCGACACCGAGGAGACCACCAAGGATCGCTATCGTCACGGTCTCGGTGAGGACGAGCGCCGTCATTGAGCCTCGTGTGAATCCGATTGCTTGTAATAATGCGGTCTGCGTTCGCGTTGCTGTCAGTTCGAGTCCCATCATAGTTGCGACGAACGCGACACCCAATCCAAGCGATGTCAAGGCTGCCCCGACGGCAAGGGCAAACGGCAGGCTAGTTGGATCAGCCGCCAAATCATCAAATCCTGATTCGGAGCTGACCGAAACGCCATCATATGTCGCTTCAATATCGGATGGCACGTCACTGCTTGATGCAGAAACAAGAATTTGGTCTGCTTGGTCTGACTCGGTTAGGCCTGCTACCGATTGCAGCTCGGCGAGGTGTGTCACGACAACAGGGACATCCTCAAAACCAAGCTCATGGCCATCCGTGAGGACTTCCTGAACCTCGAACTCGGAGTCACCATCGACCACGCTGACGGTACTGCTTGCATCTGTGGCTAATAACTCCGCAGCAGCCGATGATGCAAGCAATTCGCCTGTCCATGTCCCGTTATAGCCACCGTCATTATAGTAGGGATACGACGTGTCGAGCGTACTCGTATCAATGCCAGCTATAACGTGGTTTTGTGGGACAACACCCATGACCAAGACGAATGCCGATTCATCTTCCGCTTCGTTATACAAATTCACTGGCTCAAACGCCACCGGGTGGGCGTTCTCAATACGCTCATCATCGCGTAACTCCTCGGTCATTGAGTGGACGCCACTCAGCCGTGCGCCTTCATACGCAAAGGGTGTCGTTCCAACATCCGCACCCTCTGGGACAACCCAATAATCAGTCTCGTCTGCATCGACGGTTCCTGTCCCGGCCAACCCAAGTGCAAGTCCCGTAACGACAACTAATACGCCAATCGCAGCGCTCACACCGACGATCGCAATGAGCGTCCGACCTGGTTGTGGACCCGTTAACCGCCCCAGAACGCGTCGCACACCGACTGGAATCGCTGCAAGAAGAGATTGTCCTGGAATCATATTACTCAACGCGCTTCCCATCGACCAATTGCACGACGCGATCAGCTTTTGCCAGCGTCTCTTCATCATGTGACGCAAGCACGATTGCGCGTTCGGAGTGGTCTTGTACCAATACCTCTAAGACTCGGTTGCCTGTTTCAGTGTCTAATTCGCCAGTCGGTTCATCTGCAATGATCAGCGCCGGATCGGCAGCAAGTGCGCGGGCAATCGCCACGCGCTGTTGTTCGCCACCACTTAATTTTCCTGGCCGATGCGTCATTCTGTCGCCCAATCCAACCTGTTCAAGCAACTCCTCCGCACGGTCGCGTCGCTTTCGTTTTCGCACACCTTGTTCAACAAGCGGTAATGCAACGTTCCCGCGCGCGGAGAGAGAAGGCAGCAGGTAAAATCGTTGGAAAATTAACCCAACATGTTCCAGTCGAAATTTTGTTCGCTGTCGTCCGGAGAGATTTGAGACATCCACACCATCGACTGTGATTTTACCGTCTGTCGGTGAATCGAGCCCGGCAATCAGATGCAGTAATGTTGACTTCCCACTGCCACTCGGTCCAGCAATGCCAACCACTTCGCCTGGTGACACAGATAACGATACGTCGGACAATGCTGTGACGGGATCAGCCCCAGTCCCGAGAAATCGTGATTGTCGCTGGTTATACACTCGGCTCACATCTGCACAAACAACCGCAGCATCTGTGTATTCAGGAGACATCGATTGACGCCGATTCCTCCCAATGTGTTAGTGGCTTTTTGTTCATTTTATACTGTCATATCAACGGTTTCAAGCACTTCTAACGAGAGTTCGTCTGGTGTTAACTCTCCATCTTCCATCTTCTTGAACCATTCGCGCTCCATATACCACGTCCCGACTTCACCGACATCATCGTATATCGTTGCTTCAAGTCTGTCAACATCCCAATCGTCCTCCAGCTGTTGCATATAACCACCTGAAATGTGCCCGATTTCATCAGCCAATTCAAATTCATCATGAAGGTTTGCTGATTCGTACTCTACTGTAACGACCTCTCTGTCGTCTGCAAGCTCTAGTTCACGAAGGGAGATCCCTTCCGAAGCCAAGTACTCCTCATAGTTCGCCAAGTATTGCTCATCATCGATGGCATCATCTGAGCCCTCGCCATCTGAACTAGCTCCACCGGTTGTCTCTTCATCATCATCCGTCGAGCCACCTAAACAACCAGCCATGAGCGTTACCGAACCAATACCGACACTAGTCAAGATTGCACGTCGGGTATAGTTAGAGGAAGTGTACGTAGCCATTGTATACTCTTGTTGTCCAGTATTTTGTCGGTGGATATTAATAACTTGAGCTTCGACGTATTGCGATGACGACAGCCAAGAGCGCGAATATACCGAACGCAGTCTCGATACCAAACCCGGGCCCGCTCGCGTCGGAGTCATCAGCGCCCGAGTCACCATCATCACCATCAGTATCCTCTTCAAGAGTGATGGTCTGAACTGTCTCGTCACTTATTTCGACGGTATCCGTCACCTCAGCGTAGCCATCAGCGAGGACAGCAATTGTATATGATCCTGGAGGTTGTTCGGTCGTTATGACGCCCGTTGCGTTGGTATGGAACTCGTCTCCATCAAACTCAACCATGGCATCTTCCAGAGGCTCTCCGCCTTCGTTTTCAACGGCCACTGACACGGTATATTCCGGCTCTTCAACCACAAGTTCATCAACGGCCGTGGCTGCTTCCCCAGCGTCGTTTGTCACCGTGAGACTCACGTCGTATGTGCCTGCTGCAAACGACTTCGAGAGTTGTTTCCCGTCGGTTTGTTCTACAAGCTCATCAGTTGCTTGGTTAGTTATCTCCCACCTAACATGAGTGATTTCGCCGTATCGGTCAGTTGAATTACTAGCATCGAGCGTTAGTTCCTCATCAGCGTGATGGGAATCCGGTAGTCCGTCAATGTGTGCGGTTGGCTCGACGATCGCAGTGATGCTGAACATTGAAAAACTCGGCGTCTCTGCTTCGAGCGTCACCGTCTCATCAGACTCCTCTGCTATCGTCGTATCGAGACGTTCCCACTCGTCGCCGTCCGCTCGTTCAAACGATAACGCATCAGCTGACAGGTTGTCGGTTTCCAAATCTGCTGTGTCCACGTCAGCTCGGATTGTGCCACCTCGGTCACTCACTGCATCTGGAACAGTTATCGTAAACGCCTGGAACGTTCGCGGCGGGAGTGGCTCGCCATCCGGGCCTTCGTTCTGTTCTTCGACACTCACTGGGTCTAACGTCTCTAGGTCGATGTAGCTCGTATTAAGTACAATCTCAGAGAGTACGGTTTCTTCTATAGTGCTCACAGCAGACTCTTCGTCGACAGGTTCATACGCATCCTGTTCGCTGTCAGTATCCTCATCATCTTCATCATCACCATTCGAATCTCCAGGCGGAGCACGGCCAGGGCCACCACCACCGCCACCGTTCTCATCATCAGATTCAGCTTCGAGGGAGGTGGTTACTGTTGTATCACCATCGACAGCTATCGACTCACTTGTCGATTCGTAACCATCAGCAGAGATTTCAGCAGTGTAGCTATCCGGTTCAAGACCAAATATTGTCTCACCATCTTCGCTGGTCGTTTCGCTTTCACCACCAATTTCGACTGATGCGTCGGCTATTGGTTCGCGATCTTTGTCTTCAACAACGACGGTAACATCATATACTGGTGGTTCAACGTCAACTGCGTCGCCTTCACCGACACCGAGAATAACCGGGTGGTCTCCGTCCCTATCCTCCTCTGTTGCGAGCGCATAGATATCATAACTTCCTGGGTTGGCATCATCGAACGAAAGCGTTGCTTCATAGGTTCCATCATCAGTTTCTGTTGCAGTCTCTCGAATGACTTCGTCGGGGTCATCGGTTTCCCCATCATGGGCTGTTACCTCAATCGAGTCTAGACTGGCATCATTGTGTTCGTCCGTTGCGTCAACTGTAACAGTTATTTCATCGCCAACTGTGGCGTCAGTTGAATGCGAGACTGTCAAGTCATACCCCTCAACGACGATTGGAACCCCACTCTGGTAGCCATCATTATCGACCGTGACCAGTATATACGAACCTGGCTCAAGTCCAGTCGTATCGATTGAGGCAGTTCCTGAAAGGTCATCACCTAGATCCTCAAATGCGTATTCGATATCCGGGTCTTGTCCATCACGTAGTTGAACTTGCCAGTCGCTAGCTGTGGAGTCACGTTCTGCTTCGATTTCCAGTTGCTCATTCTCTTCAATTGTGGCGACTGAGTTGATTTTAATATCATCAACGATGCCGGGAACATCTTCAACTTGCGTCGGGACAGATATTTCTCCATCGACGGATAATTCAGACCCGTCGTTCGCGAGGGCAGGCCCGACAGTGAGGAGGAGGAGACAGGCTCCGATAGCAAAAACAAGAGTTCTGGAGGGGTGAGATCGAATTTCCATACAATAAACGACTTTTTTCAAAATAATTAATCTACTGATTTAGAAAATAGCCAATTTTGATTGAGCATTTCAGTGGGTGATTCTGTGGTTATTCATAGGGCAGGAATAATTTTCATATACTTACCATCACCCCATGATTTATGTATTATTAGTAATACTTGGTAAGCATGAGCTACCAAGCCAATTTACGGATACTAGTGCTCATTTCTGTCGCAATATGTGTCCTACTAGCCGTAAGCGTGGGAGCAGCGGCCGCGGACGATGTGACAGATGATGAGTTTTTAGAAGATGATTCGAATAGTTCTGCAATTGTTGCGAGTAGTGCCGATGAGGATGACGATGATGATGGAGGATTTGGGATTCAGCAAGATGATGATGACGTCGTCGTGTACGGAGCTGTATCCCCACCCGGTGATTCGTTTGCAATCAGTGAAAATATCACCGTCTGGGTCGGGGCTGATGACGGATCAGATATCCCAGAACCAGTGGAAGGCGAAGAGCTTGAAGTAACAATAGAGAGCGACGAGCTTGATTCCAACACCACAAAAGAAGTAGAAACCGATGAGAATGGTAGTGCACACGTTACGTTCTCCCCTGAAGAAGAAAATGAGATTTTGGAACTAGCCGAAGAAATTGAAGGTGGTGAATTCACGTTTGAGGTAGCTCAGGTAGACGGTGACGCTATCGCCAGTGCGGGCTTCAGAATCGGTCCTGTTGTTGATATTATGAACAACCGGTTCGATAGTATTTTTATTGATGACGAGGTCACGTACAGTTTTCTTGTCCGAGACGGGGAGTTTGGTGCCACCAATGAAGAGGTTGATATAACAATCGAGGGTCCTGAAGATGAACCGGTAGTCGATGACACGTTCGAAACCGATGAAAACGGTTTTGTGGAAGTTGATTTTGTACCCGAAGCGCATGGAGATTATGTGATAGATGCTGAATTGGAATCGAGTGGCGATTCTGATACCAGATTAGCTTCTACGACAAATTATACAGTAGGGACTTCTGAATTTGCTGATTTTAGTCAGGCAATTGAAGGTGAAGACTCAAATTGGGGAGGATATCTTCGTGATGCTGATGGCCAAGTTTCAAACAAAGACATCACGGTAACGCTTTCTGATGGAGATGATTTGATAACAGAAACAAATACGACAACAAATGAAAATGGTTTCTTCCTAATTGATTACGAAGGTCCTGAAGATACGCGCACAATTGATGTTCAAGTAGATGTCGTCAGTGAGGACGGTATTGAAGCTGCTGCGATACGAGAAGGCAGTATCAATGTCAACGATGCCCCAGAAGAACCAGAAGAACCAGAAGAACCAGACCCAGCACCAGAATTGGATGTTGATGTCGATGTGGGTTCAACAGCAGGATCTGGTACGGTAACGGGGCCAAGCGGTGAAGTGGAAATCACAATCAACGCTGAGGATGAAGATGGAGATCCAATTGAAAATGAACCAGTTGATCTCTTTGTTGAATGGGATTTCGGATCTTCCCCTCCGCTATTCGCGGATGAAATCATGTTAGATGAAGATGGTGACGCACAAACGAACCTTACAGTGCCTGAGAATGCCCTTGATGACGTCACACCACAAATAACAGCAAATCTTGAGATGGATGACCCAATTGACGATACAACATCCTTTGATATTGAAAAATACGATATAGGTTTTGTAACACCGTTTGATGGGTATGTTCCAGGAGAAGAAACGCAGGTAGACATTGAGGTGAACGACCAAGTAGAGGAGGAACCAGTATCGGATGTTCCACTACAACTTGCAGTATTAGATACTGTTCACAGTGATAATTCGTATTCAACGCAGGGACTTGTTTCGAATGATACTGGAGTAGATACAGCTACATTTGACCTTCCCGGTACTGTAGCACCAGCAGAATGTAATTACAATTATGTTACACGGTATACAGCGACTACAGGTAACCGATGTAATGGGGTTGACAGAGGCACACTCTTATTCGAAGGCGAAGAGCTTGGTGAGGACATAACTGCATCTCCCGGTGAAGAAATCGAAGTTGGATTCGATTCAGAAGTCGCGAGTTCCGGTTTAGTTCATGGCGAAGCCGATGCACTTGGCTTTTCAACTGGTTCGTTTGGTTCATTCTTGTCATCAGAGGAAGACAATTCCCTAACAATCCCAGAATACGCTGAGGATGGGCAGTCAATCACTTTAGAGGGATACACTGCGGATGAAAACAGTGAATTCTATCGAAACGAAGTGTTCGGCGCCATCCAAATCGAGGAACCTGAAGAAACGACTGCCGAATTCGATTTCAGTCCAGATGAACCAATCGCCGGGGAAAATGTAACATTTGATGCCTCACAGTCTATATCCGAAAGTGGAGAGCTCAGTTATACGTGGGAATTCATTGATGGGGAAGTCATAGAAACAGAAGAACCCGTTGTTGAATACGCCTTTGATAGAATTCCTGACGGGACCTTTGATGTGACCCTAACTGTAGAAGATGAAGAAGGCAATACAGATAACACAACTCAGTCAATTTCTGTTGAACAGGGTGTCCTCGTAAGCGGTGAATTACCTAATGTGGACTCTGGACTTGTAGAGGCGAATCTACACGATGAAGAAGGTGATGGTATTGGTGGAGATACCACCGAACTAGGAACTGACGGTACGTATGAACTCGCTATAAAACCAGAGGAGTTGGACCATATTCCAGATAACGCTGAAGTAGATGTATTCTATTACGATGCTGAATTCAGCGATGAAAGATTCCCATCGTTCAGTTTTGGCATTAACGAACTATCAGATATTGTGGGTATAGACACCATTACTGTGGAAGAAGGTGAAGAAGACACATATGTAGCTGACTTTGAACCATCCGACGTGCCTGATGGCCATGTTGTGGATATCTCGGTCACCGAAGATGGTGAACGTGCTGATGACGCTGTGGTTGGCGTATTTAGTAACGATGATGCGGAGCGTACAGCAGGGGAGTTCTTTGATGCTTCAGAGCTAAATGCCATCGCAGACAGTGAAACCGAAGGACTCGAATTACAGGGAGAGGTCTTCGTTGATGTCTGGGAATCAGAAGAAGCATTTGAACAGGGGGAGGACACAATAGCCAGTGAGCTTATTGAGGATGTTGATGAACCACAAGAACTCAACATCGAGCTCGGTGAAACGATAATAACCGGAGAAATTCTTGATGCCGATGGTGACCCAGTAAGCAATTCAACGGTCGAATTGATATCAGACCTGGAACGAGAACTGGTGCAAACGAACGAAAGTGGGGTGTTTGAAATCCAACCCCAAGCAACTGAATTTGAACTTAATTACTTCAATGGAATACCAGACGATGACCGTATATCACTTATCGGAGCAAGTGATGGTACCGCTGATATCGTTGCATTAGGTTCTGAAGAGATT
>SL_4KL_010_BRINEDRAFT_10002755_pt1 | contig 9982 bp, 8 predicted proteins | sample SodLak_010_BRINE_2_FD_10664 | JGI IMG/M metagenome (IMG submission 10664) | reverse complement strand
TCGCCATGAAGCCTATGAGGATTATAAGGCTGACAGGAAAGAAACTCCCGAGGAACTTAAGCCGCAGTTTGCCCTGATCAGGGAAGTGCTGGAAGAGTTTAATATTCCCATTTATGAAAAAGAGGGTTTTGAAGCCGATGATATCATCGGGACTCTGGCAAAGCAGGCTTCCTCCCGGGGCTTTAAAGTCGTTATAATTACCGGCGACAGGGATGCCCTGCAGCTGGTTGAGGACAATATAGAGATCATGTATACCAGAAAGGGGCTCAGTGATATTGTGGCCTACGATCTGTCCAGAGTCAGAGACGATTATGAGCTCGAGCCGGAGCAGCTGATTGATATGAAAGGTCTGATGGGTGACAGTTCCGATAACATTCCCGGTGTGCCGGGGATTGGAAAAAAGACTGCCAAAATGCTGCTCAAAGAATTTAATGATATGGACACCGTTCTTGACAACATAGAGGAGGTTTCCGGTAAAAAACGCCGGGAGAATCTAAGAAAAAATTCAGAACAGGCCCTGATGAGCAGGGAGCTGGGCAGAATCGAAACCGATGTTCCGGTGGAATTTGATCCCGACTGCTGTAAGTGGGGTGATTATGAAGAGGGCAGAGTTTATGAACTATTCTCCCGGTTGGAATTTAACACTCTGCTGGACCGTTTTGAAGCAGACCGGCTGGAATTAACTTCCGGGGACTATAACCTGGTTGAGGATCTAACTGAGAAAGACAGGGAGGAACTGCGCAAGAAAACTCTGGAGACAGGTTTTCTTAATCTGGCTGTATATCATGAAGATTACTCGATGCCGGTGAAAAGCAGCGGTAGACTGATGTTAAGCCCGGATGAAAAGAAGATCTATTTCCTGGAAAAGGATGAGATAGAAGAGTTTGCAGATCTCCTGGAAGAAAAAGCAATAGATAAAAGAACAGTCAGGGGGAAAGAGGTTTTAATTGAGGCCGGCAAAGCCGGAGTGGAGATTTCTGGCATCAAATTTGAACCCAGGCTGGCCAGCTATCTGCTGGAACCTTCCAGTACCGTCCCTGATCTTAAAACTCTGCTGGAGTCGGAACTTGAGGTGGTGGTTCAGGAGGGCCTGGAGCAGCAGGAACTGCTGGCACTTGTTCTTACCAGACAGCGGTATCTGGAGAAAATTCTTACCTCAAAGCTTGAGAATAATGAACTGGATGATTTATACCGGGAGATTGAAATCCCATTGCTCTACCCTCTGGCAGCCATGGAGCTTAATGGGATCAAACTGGACTGTGATTATCTGGAGGAACTGAGCCAGAAATGGTCCGGCAGGATTGAAGAGATTGTCAGCAAAGCTCACAGTCTGGCAGGCGAGGAATTTAATTTAAATTCTCCCAAACAGGTGGGAGAAATTCTTTTTGAAAAACTGGGATTACCGGTGATAAAGAAAACTAAAACCGGCTATTCCACCAGTATATCAGTGCTGGAGAAACTGGAAGATCAACATGAGATTGTTCCACTGATAATTGAGTACCGCCATTGGTCCAAGCTTAAATCTACCTATCTGGAGGCACTTCCTCCACTGGTGAATCCCGAGACCGGCAGGCTGCACACCAGCTTTAACCAGATGGTGACCGCCACCGGAAGGCTTTCAAGCACCAATCCCAATCTCCAGAATATCCCGATCCGCAGTGAGGAGGGGCGGGAAATCAGGAGAGCTTTNGTTCCAGAGGATGAAAACTGGGTTCTGCTGGCGGCTGATTACTCCCAGATTGAACTTAGAATTTTAGCCCATATCAGCCAGGATGAAAATCTGCTTGATACCTACCGCAGCGGTGGAGATATTCATAATGAAACCGCCCGGGGCATCTTTGAAGTAAACTCAGATGAGGTAACCGGTAATATGCGGCGAAAGGCCAAGGTGATAAATTTTGGCATTGCCTATGGAATGAGTGCCTATCGGCTGGCAGATGACCTTGATATCAGCCAGCAGGAAGCTGAAGAGTACATTGAAAAATATTTCAATAGATTCTCCGGCGTCAGAGAATACATGGATAATATCTGTCAGGAGGCCCGGGAGAGGGGATATGTTACCACTATCCTGAAAAGGAGGAGATATATACCTGAGATTAACAGCCAGAATTATCACCGCCGCTCCTTTGCCGAAAGGACGGCTATTAATACCCCCATTCAGGGCAGTGCAGCGGACATCATGAAGATAGCCATGAACAGAGTCCACCGGCGTCTTAAGGAGGCTGAGTGGGAGAGCAGGCTGCTGCTGCAGGTTCATGATGAGCTGGTGCTGGAAGTGCCGCGAAATGAACTTGAGGATATTGCTCCGGTTATTAAATCGGAGATGGAGGATGCCTATGAGATTGATGTACCCCTGATAGTTGATCTGGAGGTTGGTCCTAACTGGAAGGATAAAGAGAAGTACAACCTGAGCTGAGGAATTTATTCCAGATATACCAGATATAAATTAATCAGCTTATGCCAATCTGAGTTAGAGGAGAGGACGAGGTGATTGATATGCCGGAATTACCGGAAGTTGAAACCATTGTAAGAGGATTAAGAGAAGTGCTCTGCGGCAAAACAATTTCAAAAGTTATTATCCGGGAACCGATGATTATTGGTTATCCGGAGGAACCCGAAAAATTTAGAGAGAGATTGCTTGAAAAAAAAATAACCGCCATGGGCCGCCGGGGTAAGTATATAATTCTGGATCTTGACAGCAATCTTCAGCTTATCATCCATCTCAGAATGACCGGCAAACTTCTGCTGAAGATGAGAGAAGAAGAGATAGAGAGTCACACCCATATTATTCTGCGATTTAAAGAGGGCGTTGATTTGAGATTTAATAATGTTCGCAAATTTGGAAGGATGTACCTGATTGAGCGTGAGAGCCCCGAGAAAGCGGGAGGGTTTGCCGGGTTGGGACCCGAACCCTTAAGTTCGGAATTTTCACCTGAAGTTTTTCAAAATATCCTTAAGGGAAGCAGCCGGGCTATTAAAGCTCTTCTGCTTGATCAGAAAAAAATTGCCGGACTGGGAAATATCTATGCCGATGAAGCTCTGTTTCGGGCCGGTATTCATCCCGCCCGTCCGGCGGATGAACTTTCCCGGGAGGAAATTACCGGGCTTTATAATAGTATTGATCAGGTTCTCAAGGCCGGTATCAAATACAGCGGAACCTCTTTCAGTGATTATGTTAATGCTCTGGGAGAAACCGGCAGCTTTCAGGAAAAGCTGATGGTATACGGCAGAGATGGAGAAAAATGTCCCCGCTGCAGCTGTCAGATAAGCAAAGACAGGATAGCGAGCCGTTCCACCCATTACTGTCCGGACTGCCAGGAAAAAGATTAAAACAACAGGTTACAGGGTTTAGAATTTGTTTGTAGTATTTTGAAAAATTCTGCAGGCATATTTTTGACCGGCTATCAATTCCAGGCTTACTGGAATAATATTAGAAATAAATAATGTTTTGATTAATTAAGGGGGATAAAGATGGCTCTGGGGCTTACCGGAGGTCTGGCGACCGGCAAAAGCACTGCAGCTGAGATACTCGCTTCTCTGGGAGCTGAGATTATCGATGCTGACAGAATTGCCCATCAGGTGCTGGAACCTGAAGGAGAGGCTTATTCTGATGTTGTGGCTTATTTTGGCAGGACTATCCTGATTGAAGATGGTAAAGTTGACCGAAAAAAACTTGGGAGAATTGTTTTTTCTTCTCCAGATAAACGCCAGCAGCTGGAAAAGTTAACCCATCCCCACATCCTGGCAGAGATAGAAAGGCGGCTTGAGGAGGCCCGGGAAAGCAGCAGAATCGTGCTCGAGGCCCCACTGCTCTTTGAAACCGGTCTGGAAAAACTGGTCGAGGAAACCTGGGTAATTTCAGCCAGACTTGAAATTCAGATTGCCAGGTTGAAAAGAAGAGATGGGCTGGACCGGGAAGAAGCCCTTAGAAGAATTAATGCCCAGCTCTCTCTAAAAGAAAAGAGGAAAAGGGCTGATCTGGTTATTGAGAATAATAGCACAAAAGCAGAGCTCAAAGAGAAAGTAGCAAAGGCTTGGAAAGACTGGCTCAGCCGCAGGGAGGAAGTTTAATGAGAATAGCACTGATTGCCCATGATAAAAAGAAACCTGCAATGATAGATTTTGTTAGCAAATGGCGGAATGAACTGGAGAAGTGTCAGCTGGTGGCTACAGGAAACACCGGCAAAAGAATTCAGAAGGAGACCGGACTTAAGATCACCAGAATGGTTTCTGGACCGCTTGGAGGAGATCAGATGATAGGGGCTGAAGTAGCCAGGGAAAGGCTTTCAGCTGTCATTTTTTTAAGAGATCCTTTGACAGCCCAGCCACATGAGCCTGATATTTCTGCTCTTCTCAGAGTCTGTGATGTACATAATATCCCGCTGGCTACCAATCTGGCCAGTGCCGAGCTGCTGCTGGAATCTCTTGTGAACAGCAGAGAAGGGGGGTGATCTCTATGGCTGCTTTCCGGAACGATATCAAATCATATTTCATTAAAATATTTCAGGTGTCTGCTTTGCTCCTTTTATTTATTATGTTTTTGCTGCTGACAGGAGTTGCTGCTGAAGGTATTTCAGCGGCGAATGAATTTTTCGGTACTGAGGAAGCTGCGACTCTTGAAGATTCGCAATTTCAGCTGCCATCTCTTCAGGAAAGGGTTTCACAGGTTCTGGCCCCCGTGCCCCTGGTCGGGCTTGATCCACACTATACCTGGGAGCAGAATAGAAACTATCTGCTGTCAAAACTTTACTACTTTCTCTTTGAATATGATCATCAAAACCAAGAGTTAAAACCCCAGCTGGCAGCTGATTACCCGGAAATTCAGCAGGATGAAAATGGCAGGAAAGAATTTTCCTTTGAGATTTCTCCCGGATTCCGATTTGCAGCTGGCAGAGAGATTGAAGCCCGGGATGTCAAATACAGCCTACTGAGGCTGCTTATTCTTGATATACCGGACAGCGGAGCCGGTTATCTCTGGCAGGTGATCTTTGGAGTTAACTCCCTGGAGGATTTTCTTGAAGAGGAAATGGGTTATGGCATTCCGGAGACCCTATCTTCTGAAGAAGCCTTTGAGGTATACAGCAGGCTGACCGAGCGAATTCTGGTGCGGGAGTATAATAAACTTACTGTCAAACCGAAAGAGGATTATAATCTGATTTATTTATTCTCAGATCTGGCTCCCTGGGCTGCTGTGGTTGACCGCAGGGCAGTCAAAAATCAGGGAGGATGGGATGGCAGAGCGGAAAACTGGGCTTTTTATAATCGAACCAGAGGTGAAAGGAATCCTCCTCTGCAAGATAATAATGAGGCCGGCCGCTATGAATTAAGAGTTATTAACTTTCAGCCCGGCCGGATTATCAATTTACAGAAAATATCAGATAACAGTGAAAGAGCAGGAATAATTACAGTCTTTGATTCCCGCAGGAGAGCGGGAGTAGAAAGGGCCATCGAAGAGCAGCTCTATGATTTTATTCAGCTAAACTCCTTTCAGCAGGAAAGATACCGGGATATACTGAGAAAAAGCGGCCTGCTGGAAAAGGAACTTCCTATCTCTGACAGTAAAATCTATCTAATTGCCGGTAGAGATTATAGGGAGGATAAAACTGAAGTTGAATTAATTTGTTATCGAGGCAATCAGCAGCATCAGGAACTGGCCTGGCAGGTCAGGTCAGAGCTGGAGCAAGAGAGTAGCGACGTAGTGCTTAAAAAGCTTGACTGGCAGAGCTATACAGCCCAATTATTTAGAGGTGATTTTGAGCTGGCAGTTATGGAATGGCTTCACCCCTTTCCCGAGGAGATAATACCTCCCTTTTTGACCCGGGACCGCTTTCTTGCAGATAATGTGAAAATACTGGAAAAATTGAAGATATCCAGGAGGTATCTTTATGGTGGACTGTGATAGTTAGCCCGAGATACGGTAACCAGGTTTATTAATCTGGATTTACTTCCTTATATTTGACACTTTTAATTTTGTTGTATATAATTTAATATGTACTTTTATAATCAAAACTGGATTTATGATAATTCCTTAATATTTTAGCAAGGGCAGGTGAGTTTCTTGGCTAATCAGGAGAAACTTGTAGAAGTAAAAAACTTAAAAACCCACTTTTTCACCGAGGAAGGAGTGGTCAAGGCGGTTGACGGGGTTGATTTTGAGGTTGACCCGGGAGAGACCGTCGGGATAGTGGGAGAATCAGGCTGCGGCAAGAGTGTAACCTCGCTCTCCATCATGCGCCTGGTGGAATCACCTCCGGGGAAGATAGTCGATGGCGAGATCCTCTTTAAGGGGAGAGATCTCACCAAACTATCGGATAAGGAGATGCGGAAGATCCGGGGTAATGAGATCTCGATGATCTTTCAGGAGCCGATGACTTCCCTAAACCCGGTCTACACCGTGGGGGATCAGATTGCAGAATCGATCATCCTGCACAAGAAGGTTTCCAAGAAGGAGGCCCGCTCCCAGGCGGTAGAGATGCTGACCAAGGTAGGAATCCCCCTGCCGGAGCAGCGAGTCGATGAATACCCCCATCAGCTGAGCGGCGGGATGCGGCAGCGGGTTATGATAGCTATGGCTCTATCCTGCGACCCCGAGCTTTTAATCGCTGATGAGCCGACCACGGCTTTAGATGTTACCATTCAGGCCCAGATCCTGGACCTGATGAACAGCCTGAAAGATGAATTTGGCATGGCGATCATGATGATTACCCACGATCTAGGGGTAATAGCCGAGGTCTCCGACCGGATAGCGGTAATGTATGCCGGAAGGATCATGGAGTATACCGATGCCAACTCCCTCTTTAGGGATCCCATGCATCCTTACACCTGGGGACTGATGCGCTCGATTCCATTGCTGCACAAAGATGTGGAGAAGCTCGATGCTATCCCCGGGATTGTGCCAAGCCCCCTGGATTTCCCCGAGGGCTGCAAGTTCAACACCCGCTGCTTTTTAGCAGAGGAGAGGTGCCATGAGGAAGAACCCCCGATTGAAGAGAGAGAAGAGGGCCATGAGGTACGCTGCTGGTATGTCGATAAACTGCAGGAGCATAAGAAAAAGGTAAGACAGAGAGAAGAGGCTGAATCAGCCTAAACACTGCTGGAGGTGAAGAAATTTGGCAGCAGAACAAGCACTGCTGGAGTTAAAGGATGTTAAAAAATACTTCCCGGTTAAGGCGGGAGTTTTAAAAAGAACGGTGGGCTATGTTAAAGCTGTTGACGGAGTCAACTTTTCTATCAAAAAGGGTGAGACCCTGGGGCTGGTAGGTGAGTCCGGCTGCGGCAAGTCCACCACCGGAAGGACGATCTTAAGACTATTAGAGGCCACCGAGGGAGAGATCTACTTTGAAGGGGAGAATATCCTGGACTATGATCGGAATAAGATGCGATCCTTAAGGAGACAGATGCAGATCATCTTTCAGGACCCCTATGCTTCGCTTAACCCCCGGATGACGGTGGCTAACATTATCGGAGAACCCCTCAAAATTCATAAGATGGTTAACGGTAAGAAGGAAAGAGACGAGAGGGTGGCCGAGCTTTTAAATAAGGTCGGCCTGCAGCGAGAGCACATGAAGCGCTATCCCCACGAGTTTTCCGGAGGCCAGCGTCAGCGTATTGGGGTGGCCCGGGCTTTAGCCCTAAACCCCAAACTTATCATCTGCGATGAGCCGGTATCGGCCCTGGATGTCTCGATTCAGGCCCAGGTTATCAACCTGATGGAGGACCTGCAGGAGGAGTTTAACCTGACCTATCTTTTCATCGCTCACGACCTGAGCGTGGTCAAGCATATCAGCAACCGGATTGCCGTCATGTATCTCGGCAAGATAGTGGAGCTGTCGGACAAGCGGGAGCTATTCCAGAACACCCTGCATCCCTATACCCGCTCTCTATTATCAGCCATTCCGGTGGCCGACCCCACCTATGAGAAGGAGAGAATTATCCTGGAAGGTGATGTCCCCAGTCCGATGGACCCACCCTCAGGCTGCCGTTTCCATCCCCGCTGTCCCGAAGCCATTGATATCTGCAGCGAGGTGGAGCCGGAATTTAAGGATTACGAGGAAGGTCACTGGGCTGCCTGTCATGTGACTGACAGGGAGCATCAGGCTGTATAGGTAATAGTTATCTTCTGGTTTTTAATATTAACGGTCATTAATATTTAATATTCAGGATTAATATCTGTAAAAGCCTGAAAATGCTGTATTAAAACAGGAAAAGAAGTATTCAATAAAAAAAGCCCTTCCTTAACGGAGGGGCTTTTTCTGCTTCTTTTTCTGTTCTATAAATTGGTTTTCTAAGCGAGAAGCAATATCTTCAGGGACAAGAGCTTTTATTAAAATTCCTTCCCGGGAGTATTCTTCATTTTCGACCGATCCTCGCCGGTGTATTACTTCAATTAAACCAGCCTGTTCATAGGGCAGAATGCCTGAAACCTTGACTAACTGACTGTAAATTATTTTTTCAAGACTGAGCATCAGGGATTCTATCCCTTCACCCTGCCGGGCAGAAATAAAATGAGCTTCGGGATAGCTGCTGGTCAGAAAACTTCTTCTGTTTTCCGAAAGCAGGTCAATTTTATTAAAAACCAGGATGGTGGTTTTGTTTTTAACGTCAAGATCCTTCAGCACGTCTTTAACAATTTGAATTCTTTCCTCTACATTTTCCTGAGAACTGTCTATTAGATGGAGGATTATATCAGCCTGCCTTATTTCTTCCAGGGTTGCTCTAAAAGAAGCAATCAGCTGGTGAGGCAGATTGCGAATGAAACCAACTGTGTCAGTAATTATAGCCTGTTTTCCTCCGGGAAGTTTAAAGCGTCTTAAAGTTGAATCCAGAGTTGCAAAAAGCTGATCGGCAACAGGTTTATCAGCTCTGGTAATCTGATTTAACAGGGTTGATTTACCAGCATTTGTATAACCGGCCAGAGCTATCATGGGGTCTTCCCGTTCCTGTCTTTGCACATTGCGTGTTCGAGAAATATCTTTGAGTTCTTTTTTCAGGCGGTGGATTCTATCATTGATTCTCCGGCGGTCTGTTTCCAGTTTTGTTTCACCGGGTCCTCTGGTGCCAATACCCCCACCCAGACGGGATAGCTCGGTTCCCTTCCCTGTTAACCGGGAAAGCATATATTCCAGCTGGGCTTTTTCAACCTGAAGCTTGCTTTCTCTGGTATCTGCATGCAATGAGAAAATATCTAAAATTAACTGAGTGCGATCAATTATTTTAATGTCAAGTATTTCCTCTAAATTGCTCAGTTGAGCCGAGCTTAATTCACAATCGAAAATAACCAGATTTACATCCAATGTTTCCACGGCACTTTTTAATTCTTCCAGTTTTCCTTTACCTACATAGTGAGCTGCGTTAAGATTATCGAGCCGGTGAGTAATAATTCCCTCAACACTGCCACCGGCAGTTAAAGTTAATTCCTGTAATTCATTTAAAGAATTTTCTTCACTGCCAACCAGAAGAGCCTGGTCTCTAACAGTGCCGGTAGAAAAAGTTTGATTTTTAATATGCATCCCTCCAGAATCATAATGACTGTAAGGATATTATAACAAAAAATTCATAAATTACAAATTAATTTTTAAAAAGCTTGACACCTCTTTGCTAAAATGATATAGTAAATTTAGAATACCCGCACTGGGTATAGACATTTATTAACCAACTTTTATTTTGACTAAATCTATATAAGACGGAAATTTCAGGAGGAATAATTATGAGTTCTTTAACCGGTGAAGACAAAAAAGCATTAACCAATCGACTGAAAAGAATTGAAGGCCAGGTTCGGGGTATCAATAGAATGATTGAAGAAGATAAATACTGTATTGACATTTTAACTCAAATTGCTGCGACCAGGGGGGCATTAAAAAATGTCGGTTTAAAGGTTTTAAACAGACATGTTCAGGGATGCGTGAGCAATGCAATACAGGAAGGGGATAACAACGAGATCATTGAAGAACTGGTTAATACTGTTGATAGGTTTGTTGATTAG
>SL_4KL_010_BRINEDRAFT_10002750_pt1 | contig 9990 bp, 8 predicted proteins | sample SodLak_010_BRINE_2_FD_10664 | JGI IMG/M metagenome (IMG submission 10664) | reverse complement strand
TCCTCGGGGTCGCTGTCCTCCAAAATGACCCAGTTGTAGCCGTGGTCGTCCGACCGTTGGCGAAACGTGGTGCCGGTCTCTTCCTCGCCGGCTTCGAGGATGGCCTCGACCTCCTCGACCATATCGGCGAAATCCGTACTGTCGACAGATGAAAAACAGAGCGCGGCCTTTCCCGAATTCTGGTAGCCGAGATCAGCCTCCATCGTTACGTAGGCCGTCGACATCCCGAACAGGTCCTCGGGGTCGGCATCGCGGGTGGCGTCACGTTCGGCACTCACGCCGAGAATCGACCGAACCGTATCCATCAGTCCCATACTGATCGATTGGCGGCCACGATTAAAAGCCCCGCTGTCGGCGACCCTCACGAGCGGTTGGTGTCGAACCCCCGAGTGTCGTCAGAAACAATCTGTTTACCGTTCCAAAGCTGGGCTTACTGCAACTGTCCGGTATGTAATCCGCTGTATGGAGTTCATACTCTTGTAGTGGACGGTGAAACCAACAGCTCATGTCAGTCGACCGGCTCTCGCGTAGACGGGCACTCACGGGGTTGTCGACGGTCGGATTGGTGTCGGTTGTCGGCTGTCTCGGCGACAGCCAGCAGCTGACGATCGGTGTCGGGCCATCCGGATCGCGAAGCTACCAAGCGGGCCACGCGCTGGCGGTGGCCGCCGACCGTCACAGCGACGAGATCAGCCTCCGTGTCGAGTCAGTCGAGTCACCGAGCCAGCGACTGTACGCAGTCGAAGACGGGACGGTCACGGCTGCGGGTGTCGATAACACGACGCTTTATCGGGCCAGTGAGAACCGCGGCGTGTTCGATCTCGACCCACTCGACGATCTCCCACACCAGGGGTTCGCCTTCGGCCACCGTGAGCACTACTGGCTCGCACTCGAGAACGGAACGGTTCCCGACTCGGCGGCCGAGTTCGACGAGCAGGTGGTCCATCCGGGCCAGCCAAGCGAGCCGACCCGCCTGATAACCGAACAACTGCTCAGAGATGCCGGGCTGTGGGAGGCCGCCGAGATCGACAACCGGCCCCGAGCCGAACTTCCGGCAGCCGCCGCCGAGGGAACGGTCGGCTGTCTGGTGGCGGTCCAACACAGTGGCCGGGCACTGTCGTCCGGATCACAGTCGCTCGACGAGCAGGTTGGCGACCGGCTTGCTGTCGTTCCCGCCGGCGAGGCGTTCCAGGCTGCCGTCGAGGACGCACCGAACGCGCTCGACCGCGAGATCGAGCCGGTCGGCTGGGAGGCTGCCGCGCTGGCCGAGACGGTCGAGGGGTGGACTGTCCCGCTGCAGTGGCTCTGGTCGTCCACGACCGACCCCGACGTGGTCGCCGAACTCACACGGCTTGCGGCTGATTACAGCGAAACGCTCCGCGAGATCGACCCTCTAGCACTCGACGGCGACGGCGAGCGGCTGGCCGAGAGCGTGCTCGACGACGTGGCCGTCCACGAGGGGACAGCCGAGGCGTTCCGCACACTCGGTAGCTGGAACAGCTCCTGGTCGGTGGGCGATGCAGCCGACTGACCGGCCACCCGAGGCAGGTATGCAGCCCCAGAGCGAGACGGATACGCCAACCGACGACGCGCCCGAACACTGGTGGGCAACAGTCGGCTGGCGAGGGCTCCAGATGAGTGCGTTGCTGCTGTGGATCGCGGTCGGTAGCTACGCCTGGCTTCGGACGGTACAGCCGGCTCTCTACACTATCACCACGGTTGGTGTCTCCCTCGGGATCACGCTGGCTGCGGGACTGTTCGGACAGACAGCCGAGAGTGCCGTCTCGACCCTCCACAGACAGTCGAAGGACAGTCGGCTGCTGGTCGCCGGCTGTCTGGTGGCCCTCCTCGTCGGGAGTGCCGCCGTCGCGAAATCGGCCCAACAGCTCGGAGTCAGCCAGCCCACACTCCCGACTTTCGCGGTTGTTGGCGGGCTGTTGCTGTGTGGCTCACTTCTGGCCGTGGCGGCCCGACAGTCGACCGCGCTGGCTGGATTTGCCGGGGTTGCCATCGTTGTCTCGTGGGCAAGCACGCCCGATATCTCGTTCGTCGAGACAGTGGTATTCAGCGACTACGGCATCTACGGACCGCTGATGCGGGCGGCGGTGACCTGGATCGCACCGGCCTGTCTGCTGGTCGGCTGCTGGCGGGCCGCCGGCAGTGAAAAACAGCTCCGCGCACTGTGGCACACGACAGTCGAGGAGTGGGGTACCGAACAGCGTGGGCGCGGGTTGGACCGACTCGTTGCGGCTGTCGGATGTGCAGTGTTGCTTATTGGATGGCAGATCGAAGCGGTTGGTTCGACAGCGATTGCCGGCCTCGCCGCGTTATCGGGTGGACTCCTGGGTGCGATTTCGTTGCGTGTGGCCACGCACGACACGACAGCGGCGACAACTGACGGGCGACTGTCGATAGCCGACACGCCACGGGCCAACTGGACAGCACCGACCCTCCTGATCGGCGTCCCAGTTGTGGTGATGACTCTGTTAGGAATTGGCTACCGTCTCCCAGTCGGAACCACGCTCGTCGCTGGCTGGCTGTGTTGTGTGGCTGGCTGTCTCGCTCGACCGTTCGTTGTATCGGGCGACGACACACCGGAACCGAAAAGCGGTGCCGAGACGATTCTGGACGGCTGCGTCGTCGGCTGTCAGCTGTTGAGCCGGGTGGTGGTTCCCCTGGCTGTGGTCGGCGGTAGCCTCTCGCTACTCGTAGCGGCGGGCGTCACGACGTCGCTGGTGGCTGGCGTCGGCTGGCTTTCAGGAGGCCATTCGGTGGCCGTCGTCCTGGCGGTGGCTGTGGGCTGTGTACTGCTGGGCGCGCTGCTGTCGGTAGTTGGTGGCTACGCCGGGGGCGCGCTGGTGGGGGTGCCGTTGCTTCGTCTGTTGGCTTCTGTCCCAGAGCTGGCTGCTCACCTGGTGGTGCTTTCGAGTGTGGTCGCCGGCTGGCTGCTTGTCGGCGGCAAGTCAGGACCACCGTAACTATCAGCGACCATCCCGAGAGCTAGCGTAATGTGGCCGCTCGGACATGCAGCAGTCGCCTACCTCTGTTACTCCCTGTTGGTGCGCGCGCGAAACATCGACCCGCCGGACGGGCTGGCGGTGCTCGTATTACTGTTCGGCAGCCAGTTTCCTGATCTCGTCGACAAACCGCTGGCGTGGTATCTCGGCGTGTTACCAACCGGCCGGACGCTGGCACACTCGCTGCTGGTGATCGGCCCGCTCGCAGCAGTGGTCTACTTGCTCGCCGCACGCTACAGTCGCTCCGAGTATGGTGTCGCCTTCGGCGTGGGTGCAGTCTCGCATCTGCTCGCCGACGCGCTGCCAGCACTGTGGGGTGGCACCGATCCGGGCTTTCTGCTATGGCCGCTCGTCGCCGTCGAGCCGTACGACAACGGCGCGCCCGCGGTTACCACGCTCTTCGGTGAGTCGTTAGCAAGTCCCTACTTCCTCTCGGAGTTCGTGTTTGCGGCGGTCGCACTCGTCGTCTGGCGACGAGAGGGGTATCCAGGCCTCGACGTACTCCGGGACACCGTCGAGATGGGTCGCCGGTAAACCCCGTCCACCCGAACAGCTTTCAGGACGGTCCCAGTGAGTGTTCGTATGGAGCTGACGTTTCTCGGTACTGGCTCCGCGATGCCCTCGCCGACTCGGCTACAGACCAGCCTTCTGGTCGAAGACGACGGCCACACCCTGCTCGTCGACTGCGGTAGCGGCGCGACCCACCGTCTGGCGCAGGCCGATACGGATCACAACGCGGTCGACGCGGTGTTGGTGACCCACACCCATCTCGACCACGTCGCCGATCTGTCGACGCTGGTGAAAGCCCGCTGGCTCGACGACACCCCCGATCTCACAGTTTACGGTCCACCGGGAACGGCCGACGTCGTCGAGACGTTGCTGAGCGTCGATAATCTCACCGAGCGAGCCAACGTGGACGTGATCGAACTCGACGGTGGCGACGGTTCGTTCGATCTCGGCCCCCACCGAATCAGCTACACCGAGACCACCCATTCGGCGGTATGCTTCGCCTACCGGTTCGGCGACCAACTGACGATCAGCGGTGACACCGCCCCCGACGAGTCGGTGTTCGCGCTCGCCGACGGTAGTGAGGTAGTTGTTCACGAATGTGCGTTTCCGGACGGCGTCGACAGCGCGGGCCACACGACACCGACCGATCTGCGCGAAGGGCTCGAAGCGATCTCTGTCGGCCAGCTCTATCTCACCCATCTGTATCCCGAAACCGAACCCCACACGGCCGCGCTGCGTACGACAGTCAACAGCGCGGTCGAGGGTTCGGTGTCGGTGCCAGACGACTTAGAGCGCGTCCGAATCGAGTAGTCGAGTACACGATCAGTCGACCAGGGGTTCGGCGCGGTCGATATCGCTGGGCGTGTTGACGTTGACCCGCTCGCCGTCGAGTTCGACGGTGTCGATGCGGCCGCCCGCGGCCGCAAGCACTGACAGCCCGTCGGCAAGCTCATACTCGCCACGGTCGCTCTGGCGGATCAAATCGAGCGCGTCGAAAATCTCCTCGGGTAGGACGTACCAGCCGGTCGTCGACAGCTGGGAGGGCGGCTCGTCGGGCTTTTCGACGACACGCTGGACCCGCCCCTCGGCATCGGTCTCGACGACACCGGTTTTCGTTGCCTGCTGGCCGGAGACCGTTTCGGTGACGACGACGGCATCCACATCGTCGTCGCGTGCGCGGTCGACCGCAGCCTGTTGTGGCCTGCCGAAGACGTTGTCGCCGTTGCAGACGACAACGGTTCCCGAGACGACCGGCGCGCACTGCGCGATAGCATGCCCCAACCCGAGCTGTTCGCGCTGGTGGACGTAGGTGATCGGCGTCCCACAGTAGTGGTCGCCGTAATAGTCGGTGATCGTGCTCAGCTCGTAGCCGACCACGACGACGAGATGATCAACACCCACGGAAATGAGGCGGTCGAAGACGTGAGTCAGGAGCGGCCGGTCGCCGATCTCGACCATCCCTTTCGGTGTGTTGTCGGTCAACGGACGGAGCCGCGTGCCTTTGCCTGCGGCTGGGACGACGCCGTACATCCTATTCATACGTTAAAAACAGATTACTGATCGTTCATCGCCTCGCTGGCGATGTTGCGGCCGCGGGAGTTGAGCGTAACCTCGTGTCGGACGCGGACCTCGTCGACGATGTCGAGTTCGATTAGTCGCTCGAAGATCTCTTCGACCTTGTCGACGTCCTTACCAATGAAGGCCGGAATTTCGAACGGCGAGACGCCGGAGTAGAGAGCCATTAATACCTCTTTGTCGGCCTCCGAGAGGTCGACGTTGGTCTGGCTGCGACGTTCGCCCTCCGCGAGGAACGACTGGAGGAACATACAGACGCGTTTGGGGCCAGTGAGATGGGTCTCGACGCTGGTGTCGCCCTCGACGTGCGAGACCTGAATAACGACCTTTTTTTCCCCGTCGACCGTTCGCTGGTCGGTTTCGACGCCGCTGATGTCGTCGAGATCTAGCCGGACGAAGTTGCCGCTTTTGAGGGCCGCGGCAATCGCGTCTTCCTCGACTTTCATGCGGGCTTTCTCCCACTCGGTGTCTTGGACGACACCGCCGGCCACCGCGGGGTGTTTGGCTTTGGCCACCTTCTGGTCGAGCACCGCCTTGTAGACGGACTGCTGGAACTCCTCGTGGTCGGAGGCCGACACCAACATCACGTTGTTGTCGACTTTGAGGCTGAGATAACTGGAGACGGCGGCGATGTTCTGGTTGGGGTCGTGTCTGCCACCAACGCCTTTGATTTTCGAGAGGGGGATCGTCCGCTTGCCATCGTTGCTCGCGAGGATGATTCGACGGTTCGACAACAGGATACGGCCCTGTGTCCAAGAGACGTCTTGGATGGTCCGGCCATCCTTGACAGCCTGTGCGAACCGTCCCTTTGTATCAAGTATTTTGTACTCGCCTTCACTCATTGTTTCTCAGCCCCCCAGATGGTTATTCGTGACAGTCCATTGGAGTGGGGGTCTCTTAGTGTTCACTGTCTGCCTCGGAACTTCGAGACCGCAGCGAACGCGCGCTTGCGGACCTGCTTGCTATCGTCTTCGGTGAGCTTCTGTATTTTGTCGGCCGACCGCTGGCCGCCGACCTGTCCCAATACGTACACCGCCTTGGCGCGGGCCTCCTCGTCGTTGTTGGTGTCGCTGACGAACTCCAGGAGTTCGTCTTCGACCTGCTCGCCACCGATCTCCGAGAGGCTGGTGGCCGCGAACTGCGCCGTCGAGTTGTCGTCGCTTTCGAGGGCGTCGACGAGCACCTCGATGATCTCGGGGTCGGCGTCCTCGACAACCCGACCCAGAAACCACGCGGCGTTGCGGCGTTGGCGCGTCTGGCTGCTCTCTTCGAGAATCTCGACCAGCGGCTGGATCGTCGCAGTGTCGGCACCTTTGAGCTCGGAGACAACCGTATCGCGGATCTGGTGGCTCTGTTGGGTCGGTGCGTTCGACAGCAGCTCGATAATCGAGAAGACCGCCGCACTGCGGACCGCCGAGCTCTCGTCGTTGAGCGCGTCGGTCAGCGGCTGGACGGCCTCGACAGTGCCGGCTTCACCTAGCGAGGCTGCAGCGATCCGTCGGATCGAGGTGTTCGGATCGTCTAGCATATCCAGCAGTGCCGCAAGTGCCTGGTCGGTGCCGATCGAGGCCAGCGAGACCGCCGCCTCGCGGCGAACATCGGCGTTGGGGTCCGAGATCCGATTGATGAGCGGGGGGACGGCTTGGGGATGGTCGAGTTGGGCCAGTGCTGCACAGCAGCGCGATCGCACGTTCGGGTTCTCGTCGTCGAGTGCCTCGACGAGCTTCGGTACCGCCGAGGGCTCGCCGAGCTTTCCAAGCGCGCTGGCGGCGGCCATCCGGAGCTCGGGCACGTCCGACGTTAGGGCGTTGGCGAACCGTTTGGCCGTCGCCCAGTCGGCACCCTCGTCGACCTTCGAGCCAGTGATTTTGACCAACAGCTGCTCGACGGCCTCCGAGCCGATCTCGTCGAGCCCCTTGACGGCTGCAGCCCGGACATCCTCGTTGTCGTCGGTCACTGACACCGACACGAGCGTCTCGACCGACTCGTTGTCCGAGCTATCGGCAACCTGCCCGAGTAAGTTGGCTGCTCGCGCGCGAACGGCGGGGCTGTCGCTTTCCAACACCATTTCCCGCATGCCCTCGACATCACCGTCGCGTGCGAGATGATACAGAGACATACTACTAGCTACGCTCCGGGGTATACTTGTAAATTCGGCACCGTTTGTTTACCGGCTCGAAGTCGTCGCGGATCTCTTGAGGGACGGTTTCTGTCATCCCAACGACCAGATACCCCCCAGGGTTCAGCGAGTCGGTCAGCGTCTCGAAGACGGGAATCTTGTACTCGCTGTCGATGTAGATCAACAGGTTCCGGCAGAAGATCAGATCGTAGTTGCGTTTCGAGCCGTCCTGGACCAGATCGTGCCGCTCGAAGTCGATCTGCCGGCGAACCTCTGGTTTGACTGTGAACGTGTTGTCCTCGACGTCGACGTATTTTTCGGGATCGTCGAGCAGACTGAGCTCCTCGCCGATATCAGTTGTTCGGGTGGTCTCGTAGACGCCCTCGCGGGCGTTTTCGAGTGCCTCGTCGCTGATATCCGTCCCGAGCACCGAGATGCGGGATTCGTCGATCTTGCGGTCGTCCATTGCGAGCATGTACAGCGAGTAGGGCTCGCGGCCGTCCGCACACGGCGCGCTCCAGACTTTCACCGACCGATGCTCGTCGGTTAGCTCCTGGAGAACGTCCCGGAGTGCCTCCCACATCTTGCCGTTCCGGAAGAAGTTGGTGACGTTGATCGTCAGCGAATCCATCAACGCCTCCTTTTCGCTGGGATCGTCTTTGAGCACGTCGAGATACTCGTCGTACTCCTCGACGTCTTGTCTGCGCATGCGCGCGCTGATCCGGCGGTTGAGATACGCCTCGTTGTAGTATTCGGGCTCGAAGTCGACTTCGTCCTGGATATGCCGGACGACCCGCATGAACCCGTCGTTGTCTGCTGTTGTCATAATGTCACCACGTCAAGCACCGCAACCACGTCTCCGTCACCCAGTACAGCCGTGCCGCTGAGCCCCGGAATCCCGCTCAACACGCCTTCGAGCGGTTTGACGACGACCTCTTCTTGATCGATCACCTGATCGCAGTGGAGCGCGACCTTGCGTTTGTCGTCCCGAATACGCAACAGCATCCCGTCGCCGTTGACTGCACTCGGCTCGTCGAGCACCTCGCTGAGTCGCAAGACGGGGTAGATATCGTCGTCGTGTTTGATGATCTCCTTGTTGTTGGTCGTGCTGATCTCTTTGGCACGGGTGACCTCGGCGATGTTTTTGACGGGAATACCGTACTCGGTGCCGCCGACCTCGACGAACATCACCTTCACAATCGCCACCGTCACCGGGAGGCGGAGCCGAACAACGGTTCCCTCGCCGAGTTCGCTGTCGACGCTCACCGTGCCGTCGAGCTGCTTGACCGTGTTGTGGACGACGTCCATCCCGACACCGCGGCCACTGACGTCGGTGACCTCCTCGGCGGTCGAAAAGCCGGGGTGGAAGATCAGCTCGTAGATCTCCGAGTCGTCCATCAGCTCCAGTTCGTCGGGGGTTTTGACGCCTTTCTCGATGGCTTTCTCTTTGAGGACCTCCTTGTCGAGTCCCGCACCGTCGTCGGCGACCTCGATAGTGACGTGGTCGCGTTCGCGGGTGGCGGTCAGCGACACCGAGCCGGTGGGTGCCTTGCCCGCCTCCTCACGTTCTTCGGGCGGCTCGATCCCGTGGTCGACCGCATTACGCAGGATATGAATCAGTGGATCGCGGATCTCGGTGAGGATCGTCCGGTCGAGTTCGATATCGGAGCCAGAGACACTGAAGTTGACCTTCTTGCCGGTCTCGCGGGCCACGTCCCGGACCAGTCGGGGGAAGGTGTCGACGACTTTCGACAGCGGGATCAGCCGCATATCCATCGCCGTGTTCTGGAGGTTGGCGGTGATCTTATCGAGCTCGTCGAGGTTGTCCGAATCCATGCCAGCGGCCTCCATCTCCCGGCGGAGCTTGATCCGGCTCGTGACGAGCTGTTCGACCAGACTGTACAGCTCGTCGAGCTGATCGACGTCCACGCGGACCGAGGCGATGTTGGTGCCGTCCTTTTTCGAGCGGCTCGGTGTCGAACGCCCGCCCGAAGAGCTCGACGAACTCGACGAACTCGAGGAAGTTGACGAACTCGAATCGCTGTCGTCGTCCTCGGTGTCGCTGGTATCGCTGTCGTCACTGTCGTCGCTCGCCGGCTGGTCGACGTCGAGTTCGGCCGCCTCGCTGGCCGTCATCGGCTCGTCGACGAGCGGGGTGATCGGCGTGACCTCGACCGACTCGACTTTGCTCAGCGAGCTGAGCCCGTCGTTGATCGCCTCCTGTGAGGAGTCGATCAGATACAGCTCGAACGTTTCGTCGAACTCGCCGTTTTCGACGTCCTCGCGGTCTGGATCGGTGATGAACGTGTCGTAGGCGTCGTCGAGCGCCTGCAGGACGAAGATCGCATCCACCCCTTTCATCGCCGAATCGCCGAGGCCGACCGACGCCTGGAAGACGCCGTGGCCGGTGTCGAGTTCGTGGTCGGTCAGCTCGTCGGGCAGATCGATGTCTTCGATCTCGTCGGTATCGTCCGCCTCAGCAGCGTCGTCGTCATCGCTGTCGTCGGCGTCGTCAGAACCGTCCGACTCTGTGGTGTCGCTGGCGTCGCTGGAGTCAGCGTCGCCGCCCGAGCTGTCGGCACCGGGAACCTCGCCGGTTTCGATCAACTCGCGCATGTCGGCCTCGACGTCGGAGGCGTCGAGATCGGTATCACCCGTCTCGGCGATATCGTCGACCATCGCGCTCAGGTAGTCGACGCCGTCGAACAGCAGATCCATCAGATCTGGGGTGATCTCGATCTCGCCGGCTCTGACCTCATCAAGGAGGTC
>SL_4KL_010_BRINEDRAFT_10002742_pt1 | contig 9999 bp, 7 predicted proteins | sample SodLak_010_BRINE_2_FD_10664 | JGI IMG/M metagenome (IMG submission 10664) | reverse complement strand
GCGCCGGAGCACCTTCCGCGTAGGGGTCGTGCATCGAAACTACAGCGAGATTCGCAGCGATTCGAAACGTTTCCCGCAATTGCGATGGCGTCGCGCCATAACAGAGGGCCGCCGTAAGCGCAGGCCCGACGGTTGTCCACGTCGAGTGGGGATTTCGGATAAGCCACGGGACGGCATCGTTGAGTTTGTCTTTCATCGCAAAGATAGCCCGCTCTAATCGTACACAGATTTCGTATACCCGGATACAGTGCTCAACGAATGTTTCTCCATCAATGGCTTCTGCTTCAGCGACTGGAAGGCCGCCGGCAACGATGCTTGCCCCTACATGCCCCCCCGTATTGTGACCTTCTTCTATCTCCTGTGATATTGCTGCTGCCGTGTTCAGCAATGCAGCCTGAGTAGGTGCTACCCGACGGCTACTACCCAGTACTGATGCTTCACCGTTGGTACCGTCCATCTCATCTGTGACTTCAGCTATCGAGGGAATAGCTGACCCGGCGACAGCAGCCGCACAGACATCCACGACGGTTCGTTGACCATAGGTTTTGATTTCATCTGGCACTGGCTGTTGAAGGAACTCGTTGACTTGCTGTTCCCAGACTCTCGTAAACGATTCGTCCATACCTGTTCATTGCTGTCGGGCATCAAGAAATGATAGGGTCGTGACTCACCTGAGCAAAGAAGGGTGCAAGTTGCTACCGTTGAGCGAGCGTACACAGTACACGTGGGGCTTCGAGACCTCTAGCACTTTTCCACAATGATTCTGCCCGTTCAGTTCCAATCACTGGTTCGGTCAACATCCTGAACTTTGATTCAATCTCTTCCTCGGAAAATGGCTTGTGCTCTCCACCACGCGCCGTCACGACGGTATTCTCTTTCATTCCCGCTTTGGTTTCTATTTCGACTTTCGCGCCGCGCTGTTCCGGCGCACGACCGTCTATTTCGGGATCTACAACCACTGAAACTCGTTCTGCAAGCGCTTTTGTTTCCGGTGTGATTGCATCATCATCGAACGCTGATGGTCCCGTTCCATCGGAGATGAGAGCTGTCGCTATTGCAAATGGAATGGAAAATTTGGCTTGAAGTGCGTTTTCCGGTTTTGTTCCATCGAGCTGTGCTGCAGCCTCGTATGTCTTGACTGTTATCTCTTCGACTTCACCCACTGTCAGCTCATCTCGAATCGGCTCGGTTGCATCCAGAACGGCGTGAGTATATCGACAGGCGGCATGCATTTTGAAATATCCACGTTCAATTTCCCAGACTGAACCAAGGTTTTCGACAAGTTTGTCATCACTGAAATCAGGCTCGGCAGCCAGCCCGAGATGTGATTCGATACCGGAAGCAAGGCTGGTAAATCCGGATTCTGCCTGGTCGGCGGCGAGCACCGACGCCAGATTACTCATACCTGCATAGCCATTCCGTACTGTTGCACCCTGAGTCGCAGCTTCGAACCGCGTATGTTGTGCATAGTTTGCAGCGATTGCCATCGCAGTGTGCGTTTGCTCGATGTCGTACCCACGGTGGTGAGCAACTGCTGCGGCACCACCTACAGGACCCCAGACTCCATGGGGATGATATCCGGATTGAAGCGGTGTAATCGCCTGTGCGGCCCGAACAGCAGATTCATATCCGGCAACGAACGAGGTCAGAAAGTCACTCCCGTTCCCATATTCCGATTCCGCTTCAGCAAGGAGGGCTGGCAAAACGTGAATCGCTGGGTGCCCTCCAGCAAACCGGTGTCCCTCGTCCAGTTCCAGCACCGTGCCTGCAGCGCCGTTGCAGAATGCTGCGAGGTGTGGTACTGTCTCGATACCCTCTGTTCCCAGCACCGTCACCGACCCTGTTGTGCGTTCCGCGTACATCTGAACGAGTCCCCGAATGGCCGTGTCTCGGGACCCACCGATGATTGCCCCCAGTGTGTCAGTGATGACAAGGCGCCCTCTGTCTCTGACAGTATCTGGGATATCTTCGAGTTCAAGTTCCGCAACGAATGTTGCGAGTTCACGTTCAATCGTCATCGCTACTCACCTGTTCTGTCGTTGACCGGTTAAGAATTCGAGTTCGTTCCCGAAGGAGTTCGATCACTCTCGCCGGCCACGAAATCACACCTTTCGGGCTGTAAAGAACGATTGCAACGAGAACGAGGCCATAAATGATATTGTTTAAACCATGCAGGTCAACTGACTGGCGTGCGAATTCGGCGACTGGTGTGACAATAAACGACCCGATAATCGGTCCAATTACCGTTCCAATACCGCCAACAATCGCAGGAAGCAGGACCTCAACGTTGATTAGCAAGTCGAAGACGGTTTCCGGACGAATCGTCTCGAAATACATTGCCCAGAAGGCACCGGCCCAGGCGGTTAATCCAGCGCTGATCGTCACTCCAATCAATTTGTACCGATAGGTGGGTATGCCAACCGCTGCCGCCGCACGTTCTTCCTCACGGATGGCAAAGAAATACAGCCCCAGTTTGGACCGCTTGATAACAAACGAGATGATAGTAACGACGAGCAAAAATGTGAGGATAATATAATAATACGGGAGATCGCTCGTAAACTGGAACGCAGCCAGACCATGGTCATCGGCATATTCGACCGGAAGTGGTCTGATATAGCCGCTTGCGCCACCGACAGCATTGATATTGTTAAACAGGAATCGAAGTAATTCAGCAAAGGCAAGCGTTGCCAGTGCGAAGTAGTGACCTTTCAATTTATACCGGAAACTCACAGCACCGATAAACAGGCCAAAGAGTCCCGCTGTAACCGACCCAATTGCCATTCCTATCCATGGGGAGATAGCAAACTCGCTCACGGCGATTATTGTGGCATAGGCTCCAAGCCCAAAGAACGCTGCATGACCGAACGAGAATTGGCCCGTATATCCTGACATGATATTCCAGGCCTGTGCTGTCGTTGCCCAGACCAGTGTCACGATGAGCATGTTCAAACTCAGCCATGCCAGCGGCGCAATTCCGAGAAATGCTAATCCCCGAATGAATGGTAATGCAGTGAGAATAACGAATATAATGGTCAGCAACAGCGGCGTCGCATACCACTGTTTTCTGAAGGCTCCGTATCGTGCCAGTGCTGACTCCAATCGGTCACTCACTTGGACCACCTCCGAGGAGGCCCTGTGGTAAGATTAGCAACACGAGAATGAAAATACCGAATATAACGACCTGATAGAACGAACCCGGGAGGAAAAACCGGCCGAACACCTCGACGAATCCGATTACCATTCCCCCGAGTAACGCTCCCGGGAACGAGCCAAGACCGCCTAGTACCACAACCACGAAGGCGTTAATCAACCATGCGTCACCAATAAACGGGTCGAATGTCTGAAATAGCGGAATGGCAGCACCCGCCAGGCCAGCGAGGGCAGCGCCGATACCGAACGTCAGATAATCAATTCGTTGGATGTTGATTCCAACGTACTGTGCGCCATCACGGTTATCAGCAGTACCACGAATTGCGCGTCCCAACATTGTCTTTTTTAGAAATAGCCATGTTCCAACAACTGCAACCACCGCTATAATCATTGCAATGAGTTGCCCTTCCGGAATGAATGCTCCACCGACCGCAATTGAGCCGAGGTCGATATCATAGTTCTGTGGGTCTGGAGAAAAATACAGCTCTATACTACTCACAAGAATGAGTAACACACCGAAGGTGACGATGAGCTGGTTCTCCTGTGGTGCCTCCATTATCGGTTTGATTGTTATCAGATGAACAGCAACGCCCAAGCCGAACAGAACAACGACTGCTAGCGGAATGAACAAAAATGGAGAGAGGCCTGTTGCACTTGACAACGCCCATACGACATACATCGCAACGACCATGAATGCTCCATGAGCAAAATTAATGACGTCCATTACACCAAATATCATTGTTAACCCAAGCGCAACAAGGCCGTAAATTGCACCCAACAACAGGCCGAAAACAATTAACTGGAGGATAATCCCTGGGCTTGGGAGGCTAATTTGGTTGGCCGTGGCTGTCGTCCCGTCTATGAGTATCGCTATTTCACCGGTTGCTTGTCCGTTCCAGGTTTGCATTGAGAGTAAGTCCATATCGGGTCAGCTAAAGACGAGGTTCTGAGGCAGCAAATTCTTCAGGGAACACAACGACATCCTGGAGGTCCTGTACCTGGAACAATGGCCCAAGTGCATTTTCGTTTTCCCCGGTTTCGTCGAAGGTTATTTCCGGCATCGCTGAAATATGCTCTTCGACGGTTATCTCCGAGAGCGTGTTGTTGATTTCCTCGTGGTCTGTCGAACCAGCTTCTTCGACTGCTTCGATAATCACCTCTGCCGCAACATAGCTCATTGCCACGTTCGCATCGAAAGACTGGTCGAATTCATCCTCGAACGCATTGCGGATTTCATCGGCCCTCTCATCGACCGGGTTCAACGCGAAGTTCGTCATAAACGTACCCTCCGCGGTGTCACCCATCGCCTCCAGCGTCGAGGCGTCATTGTATGCCTCGTTCGCAACTCCACCCAACAACGGTGGTCTATAGTCCTGATTATCCATCGCGCTGATGAGTTCCTGAGTGCTGGCGTTGTAAGTGGTGGAAATGACAATATCAGGGTCGTTATCTCGGAAGGTAGTTACTTGAGTGTCTGCTGTCCCGCCAAAATCAATCGGTTCGCTCGCCACTACTTCGATACCTTCGTCGGGGAGGAAATCTTCAAGAGCACCAGAAACCGACTGGCCGAAGTCATCATCAATGTAGAACAGTCCTGCCGTCTCTACGTCTTCGCCTAAGTCTCGCACAACCTGTGGCATGGTATCTACGTGGTCTCGAGCCATCTGGGTTGCGTTCGGCTGTGGGCGATACACGTAGTCGCGCGGTGAATCCCCCAAGATGGCGTCGTCAACAGCGACCGAAATTACAAATGGAACTCCCGAGCCCTCGGCAGCCGTCGCAGCAGCATTTGTCACAGGCGAATTAAAACAACCAGTGAGTACGTGAGCCCCGTCATCAATCAGGTTGTTAGCGGCTTCCGATCCAAGTTCCTGTTCGCCCTCTGTGTCTTCATCAATAACCTCGACTTCCGCACCGTCTAAGGACTCGATTCCTCCATCGTCGTTCTTTCGCATCGCTGCTAAATTGATGGCATTGTTCATTCGTGTTCCTGTATCAGCGAAATCCCCAGAGAGTGGGTGTGCGGAACCTATGACAACTGTCTCATCCTCTCCGTTATCATCATCAGTTTCAGCCGAACAGCCTGCCAGCGCTACTACGCTAGCTGCGCCGCCGTATTTGATAAACGAACGTCTGCGAATTGGTGTGTCGGGACTGTCTCCCATGGAATGATATGTGTAGTCAAGCCACATATATGTTTCTGGATATCAATGATATGTTTGGGCAAAACTTGTACAAATACATGCCAGACAGCAAAAATCTCAACAATTAGTCTAAGCCAAGATAGACCTCAACTAGCTCATCCTCATCGGTCAATGATTCGGGCTTTCCTTCGAACTGGAGTCGCCCCTGAGCGAGAATATAGACATAATCGGCGATACGCATGGCATCACGGACATTCTGTTCGATGAGAACTACCTGTGCACCACTTTCGACGAGCCGTCCAGTCATCTCGAAAACGTCGTCGACGAGCGAGGGTGCAAGCCCACTCGATGGTTCATCCAGTAGATACACTTCTGCGCCTGTCATCATTGCCCGTCCAAAACTTAACATCATCTGCTGGCCGCCTGAAAGTGATGCTCCTTTCGCATCTAGCTTCGGTTCGAGTTCAGGAAACGCATCGAGTACTTCATCATACCGTTCCTCTCTGTTCTCACTTACCGTATAGCCCCCGAGCAAGAGGTTCTCTCTGACGGTGAGGTTTCCGAACACACCCCCATCTTGTGGAAGCATCGTTATTCCGCGACTGACATTATCGTGTGGACTGTTGGCGGTGATATCTTGTCCTCGATGGCGAATCTGCCCTTCCCAGACCGGAACCGTTCCAGCCAGTGTCTTTAATAAGGTGGATTTCCCGGAGCCATTTGGGCCGAAAATACAGGTAATACCGTTTCGACTTTCCACCGAGACGTCGTCAATTACGGTATGGTTTCCGTAGCCTGTGACAATATTCTCAGCAACGAGCCAGGGTTCATCAACAGCGCCGTCTAAGTCGGCTGTCACTGCGGTCGGGCCACTCGTTGTCGCTGCTGTCACGTTTTGATCACTCGATTCTTCCGGTGCATCGCTAACGGTCTGTCCGATACTCGCTTCTTCAGTCGTTGCCTCCTCCACAAGTTCGCTTATTCCTGCATCAGGGTCGATATCCCCACCAAGATATGCTTCTCTCACTCGCTCGTCTCTTGTCACTGACTCAAAGGAGCCTTCGACGACCACTTCCCCCCTATCAAAGACTGTGACCGTGTCACAGATGTCAGCAATTACGCTCATGTCGTGTTCAATAATCACGAACGTGGTTCCAACTTCCTCATTCAGCGTATTGATGTGGGCCATTAGCCTCTTTTGTAAGGCGGGATTGACGCCAGCGGTCGGTTCATCAAGTAACACACACTCAGGGTCAAGCATGAGTACACGTCCGAGTTCGAGTAATTTCTCCTGGCCACCCGAGATTCCGCCTGCATCTTGATCTGCGATGTGCGTAATTTCCAGTAACTCGAGGAGTTCATCAGCCCGCTCTCGCTTCGCCTTTGGAACCCGCAGCCCAGATAATAATCCATCTGTGAATACCGAAAGAAGGTTTTCTCGTACGGTCAGGTCCTCAAACGGCGATGCTATCTGGAACGTTCTGCCCAATCCCTCACGGGCAATCTTGTCGGGTGCCCAGCCCGTGATATCTTCGCCATTGAATTTGACAGTTCCTCCATCGGGTTTGTAAAACCCTGTCACGGTGTTGAAAAACGTCGACTTCCCTGAGCCATTTGGCCCCATGATGCCGTGGATCGTTCCCTGCTCCACTTCTAGTGAGAGGTTGTCGTTGGCAACTAGTGCTCCAAACGTTTTCCGTAACTCTTCCACTTTCAGTATGGGTTCGCTCACATTTGTGATTCGATGTAATAGAGAATAAGCGTTTTCCCTATCCACTCAAGATGTCGTCTGATGAACCGACAAATGCAGTGTTACACCCTCTTTGGATTGGTAACTGCTCATCACTGATTATTGTTGAAGTCTACTTTTGGAAACATCTGAACTGCTAGAGGTTATTCTGAGAGGGACTCCCTCGCATGGATTCCAGCTAATCGACCAAGCCCTGTCGCCGTTGTGAGACCGTTTCCTGAGAGATACCCATCCGCCCCATGTCCGCTTATCCCTACTGCACAGCCGCCGCCCGCATAGAGACCCTCAACTACTGTCTCATCGGTCCTGAGCACTTGTCCGTTTTCGTCTACGACTAATCCTCCCTGAGTGTGAAACAGTGAGCCGGTGACTTTAGTCCCGTAGAAAGGTGCTGAAAGCGTATGACGGCCATCTTTTCGACATACTTCATCCGGTTCATCGGCATCAACTGCCCAGTTGTACGACTCAACAGATGACTCGGTTTTTTCCGGATGACAACCTAATTCCGCAGCCAACTCTGTGACGGTATCTGCTTTCGTATAGGAACCCAACTCGACTGCTCTGTCAAAGTCATCGAACTCGCCTTCGAGGCGGTTGAAGATTCGCTCATCAAAGATTTCGTACGCAATCCCCCCGGGCTGGCGAATGACGTCAACTGCGAACTGTGAGTAACCCTTTGATTCATCGCCGAAGCGCTCCCCATCCTCGTTGACTAATATTCCACCATTCATAATCACAGCATACGTCGAGAGTGCTCCAGTTCCGTTGACGACGGTTGCATGACCTTGATAGGCATCCATACACTCAAGTTCACCTCCGAAAGCTGCGCCCCACCGTATACCATCTCCTGTATTGCCGTCAGAGCCATAGTAAAGCGCCTTTTCGATATCTTCTTCACAGTGTTCTTTAATCATCTCTCGATTCCCGGCGAAGCCATCCGTTGCAAGAATAATTCGCTCCGCTGCGATGGCTTCCTCTCGCACAGCCCCAGCAATCACGCCTGCAGGTTTGTTATTTTCGGCAACTAGCTTCGTGACGGGCGTATTCAATAGAATCTCCGTATTTGGCTGGGCTTCAAGCCGTTCGTGAAGCTCCTCGACCATTTTTTCTCCGTTCCGCCCCGGTGGCGCATGCATTCGATATTCGGAATGCTTTGGGTATTTGAAATCATCCACCAGATGAAGCGAAATGTCCCAGTCATCCACGAGCCAGTGAATCAACTCCGCACTGTGGGCACAGAGATGTCGCACCATACCCTCGTCAGCTTCGTACCCATTCTTTTCAAGGATATCTTCTGCCATATCGCCAGGCGTCTCTTCAATGCCAGCTTCTGCCTGCAGCCGTGTACCTGCAGCTGGAATCATCCCTGTGGAAAGCGATGTATTCCCGCCAAGACGGTCGCTTTTTTCAAGTACTGTCACTGTCAGGTCTTCATTTTCACAGGCGGCAAGTGCGGCGATGAGGCCGGTCCCGCCACCGCCAACTACGAGAATATCCGTACTGACGTCGAACGTTACGTCCGTAGCAGAAATAACCTCGGAGTCCGCATCCTCTAGATTTCGCTGTTGCTGCGCTGATGGGGCAGACATGAATGTATGGTTGCGGTGGGGGATTCCTAAATCTACCGGTCATCGTGGAGTTCCGGTTAGGTTGGCTTTTCGAGTACATTTTATTAGCTCGGACTTCGATAGTTTTGGTATGTCCACTGACGACCAGGCTAAGGCACCCCGAGAGATTGTAGAAGAGTTTTTTGCTCGGATGGAGGATAATCGTCGACAATCTGTCGATGAACTGTTTGCTGATACCGCAGTAATAACTGTGCCGGGCGAGCAATTTTCAGGACTGGATGCTGCGACCGCTTTCCTCGAATTTCTGGAGCCCCGGTACGACTGGGCGGCAAAAGAATTTGACCGTTGGATTGTCGAAGGCGAGACAGTCATCAGCATTGGAACGCTCTATGGCGTCGGTAATGACGGGGTTGAGTTTGAAGGGGTCCGATATGTCGATATCTATGAAGTGAGGGATGGGCTAATTTCGCGACTGGACATTTATAACGACCTCGCGGTTGCGGGTGTGACTGCATAATGAGTCTCCCGAAAGCTGAATCCGATGAAAGAGGCAAACAGCAAAAGAAACCGAATAACCGCACGGGAATATTCTTCTCGCTTCGTGATAACCCAACTCTCGTGAAACAGGCAGAAACACTGGGGTATGAAAGTGTCTGGGCCGCAGAAGGACAGGGCAAAACAGCGTTTGGGAAACTCGAACGATGGGCTGTCCATACGGATACCATTAAACTCGCAACGGGTATCGTCAATGTCTTTTCACGGACACCAGCTACGGTTGCCCAGGCTATCGCAACCCTTGATGCACATTCGAACGGTCGCGCAATTTTGGGCCTCGGTGTAGCTCACCCGGGTGTGATTGAGGAGTTCCATGGCGTCGATTTTGACCGTCCACTTGCACGGATGGCGGAGTATATCGAACTCGTTCGACTGTATCTCCGAGGTGAGCCTGATGGATTCAGCGGGGAATTTTACCAGCCTGAACGGACCGAATTTTGGAACGCCTTCGAACCCGTTCGAGAATCGATTCCAATATACAACGGAGCGCTCGGTCCAGCAAACGTCCGCCTTACAGGCGAATATGCAGACGGGTGGCTCCCCAACCTCTATCCTCAATCACAACTCAGGGAGGCGATGGACTGGCTTCAGACGGGTGCCAAACGAGGCGGTCGCGATATTGATGGTATTGATATCGCTATGTACGTACTGACCGCTGTTCATGATGACGCTGCTGTGGCTCGACAGGCTGCAGCAGAACATGTTGCGTACTACCTTCGAGAGATACCTGGGTATTACGACCGAGTTGCTTCTGAGGGAGGGGTCGAAGCAGAAGTCGCTGCTGCTCGTGAGCCAGAAACCCTCGCAGGCGGTGCAAAACAGCTTAGCGATG
>SL_4KL_010_BRINEDRAFT_10002740_pt1 | contig 10000 bp, 7 predicted proteins | sample SodLak_010_BRINE_2_FD_10664 | JGI IMG/M metagenome (IMG submission 10664) | reverse complement strand
CGCACTCGGCGCTGTACTCCGCCAGGGAGAGGCGGCGGGACTCCTCCGCGAGCCGCTGCATGGAGGACTTGACGGTGACCGTGGCACCGTCCGCCAGCGCGACCTGGCGGGTCACGAACAATTCGGCAGGGCGCGGCTCGGTGTGCGCCATCCAGTCACCGGATTCGCCGTCCACCACCACGAAATCCTCCGCCTGATCGGTCCAGCCCATGTCCTCGCCGCGGAGCAGCCGACCTTCCATTGGATGGTCCGGATCACTGATCACCAGGTGGGTGGCATTGCTCCAGCTGGGCTCACCGGCGGCTTCCTGAGCCGCCGGCCCCGGCTGAATGAGGTACTGACGGTCGTAGCGCTCGTTGTCGATTATCCAGCGGATCATGGCCATGGCCATGGCGGAATCCCCCGCCGGGCGGATGGGCACCCAGTTGTTGCCACCGCGGGTGGCCAGGCTGGAGGAGTTGGGCAATGACGGCGCCACGACCACATATTCCATGCCCCGATCCGTGCGGGCGCTGGCCAGCTGCCGGCCCTGCTGCTTGTAGGGGTTGCCGGCATGGGCCGGTGCCGTACCCATGAAAATGATGAATTCGGCGTGATCGTAATCCGGCTTGGCGTGGGCGAATGACCGCATGTCATCGAACAGGGCCCCGGATCCCACCCGGTAGCCCAGGCCGCAGTACGAGCCGTGATGGCCGAAGTTACGGGTTCCAAAGGAGTGGAAGGTAAACCGTTGCAGCAATGACCGGCGGCCGTCCGGGCCGGCGTCGGTAACCAGCAGCCGGTTGGCCACGGGGCCGTATTCGGGATTCTCCGGATCCATTGGGGTTTCGGTGTCCCGAATCTCACGAAGCCCCTGCACCGGGCCCTCGCCAAACAGGTCACCACCCTCGGTCACTTCCTCGATCAGCTGCTCAAAGCTGATGGTCTGCCACTCCCCACTGCCGCGGGGACCGACCCGTTTCATGGGCTTGAGTACCCGTTGCGGGCTGTGCAGGGTTTCCAGCATGGCCGCCCCGCGGGCGCAGGCGGTGGAGCGACCGGCAATGCCCCGGTCTCCGCCCAGGTTCGAATAGGCCTCGCGGACCGGCGCGTCGTAGCGATGGGGATCCTCGTGGGACAGGGGGTGATAGGGATTGCCGGCAATGCGCAAAATGCGGTTATTGACCGTGTCCACCCGGGCCCGGATGCCGCACTGGGTCCAGCAGCCGAGGCACTGGGTCAGGCTGACCACCTGGCCCTCGGCCTGGGTCAGCTCACCGCTTTCCGGATCGATGCGAAATTCCGGTGGCAGTGCATTGCCCGTCATGCGGTCGAGGGTCGGCTCCCCCGCCGTTCCGCTGAACACGCCTTTCAGCGCTTTTCTGGCGGGATCGGCATAGCCCGCGGCAAAAACGCCCAGACCGCCGGCGGCCACACCGCCTTTCAGTAGGGTGCGACGCTTGTTATCCATGAGCGACCTCATTGATTTTCATTGATTCCGTGTCGTTGCGAACGCCGGCAATAACGCCGGGGAGCACCATCATCACCGCCAGCCACAGACCGAAGATGCCGAGGATGCCCAGTAGGCCGTCACTGCCCAGGGGCAGTTCGTAGGGATAGAGTCCGGCGCCGTATTTGGGCACGGTCTGCACATCCATCAGCACGGCCCAGCGAAAGGACCAGACCGCCAGCAGTGCAAACGGCGCCAGCCACCAACCATGGGCCACGCCGCGGGGCGTGCGCAGCATCCATACCGCCCCCACCAGCAGGGCCAGACCCACCAGCACCGAGGCGCCGAAAAGGATCTGCCAGTAGGCGAACTCACCCAGTAGCCGGGAGAATTCAACGAATGACACCGACTGGAAGAGCATGCCGCTGACCGCCCAGCCGGCGGCTCCGGCGCCGGTGACAATCAGCGCGGCGAGGAACAGCCGCAGCGTGAGGCGCTGGTCGCCCGGGGAGCCGTCAACCAGGCGTGACTGGGCGTAAAGCATGGCCGCCGTGGTGCCCATGAGGGCCGTGGCCGCCAGGTTCACGATGAGCCATTCGGTGTGCCAGAGCGCCCGGGCCTCGACGATCATGACCTCGGCCCCGGTGTAAACCAGAACACCGATGGCACCGATCACCGTCATCCCCGCCAGTCCGCGCCGCAGCCAGGCACCGGACCAGTCGCCGCGGGTCCAGAGCCGCAGCCAGTGGGGCGCGCCATTGGCCCGGAACTGATCCCGTTGCCAGAGGGCGTAATACCCGAACAGACCGATCAGGAATACCGGCAGAATCAGCGCGCCCAGGGACATCCAGGACCAGACGGTGATGTCAGTGTAGAAGTGATAGAAGCGCCCGGGTTGATGCAGGTCGGCCAACAGCGCCACCGGCGCCACGATGCCGGTGGATATCGCCACCACAAAGGCCGCCGGCTGCAGGCGCTGCCAACGCCCGCCGCGGACGAACTCGCCGATCACGGCAATCAGGGCCGCGGTGGCCGCCAGGCCGACGAAAAAGAAATACTGAACCGCCCAGGGCAGCCAGGCGAGCTCCTGCTGGGGCACGATGACTTCGGTGATGCTCATGACATGGCTCCCATGACGCCGCCGTGCTCGGAGTCGAACCACAGTCCGCTCTCGCCCTGGATTCGCTCGATGAAGGCATCGGTCATGCCGATATAGAACACATGGGGGCGGGTTCCCAGTTCGGGCTTGAGCACCTTGATGTCATCGTGGTTGTCCCGCAGGACCTCATTGATCTCGCTGTCGGGATCGTTCAGGTCGCCAATGATGCGGGCACCGCCGACGCAGCTCTCCACGCAGGCAGGCAGCAGCCCGGACTCCAGCCGATGGACGCAGAAGTTGCACTTGTCCGCCACCTGGGTGTCGTGATTGATGAACCGGGCGTCATAGGGGCACGCCTGGACGCAGTAGCCACAACCCACACACTGGTCACCATCCACCACGACGATGCCGTCCTTGCGCTGCCAGGTGGCCTGAACCGGACAGACCGGCACACAGGGCGGGTTGTCACATTGGTTGCAAAGCCGGGGCAGCATGACCGCCGCCGTGTCCTGGCTTTGGTTATCCTTGACTTCATACTGATGCACGACGGTGCGAAACTGACCAATGGGGGGCTGATTCTCGATGGAACAGCTCACGGTGCAGGCCTGGCAGCCAATGCATCGACGCAGATCAATGGCCATGCCGTAGCGTTTGTTGCCGTCACCGTCGCGGCGTGCGGGCTGGGAATTGAGGCTGGCTTCCACCTCGGCCAGTGGCACCACCGCCGCCCCGGCGGTCACGGCCGCCGCTTTGCCAAGAAACTGCCGACGGGATGTATCCATGTCACGACTCCGTTTGAAAAGGCTGGGCTCATCATCCGGAGCGCCCGGCCGGTGGCGAATTGTGGAAAACCACACGTCGGCGGCTGACTTGATCTGGGACAAGTTGCGGGGAAAACATCGTCGCCTTGCCGGGCTCCTCAGCTTCAGCCTCATTGCACTGATGCCGGGGCCGGTCATGGCTGAATCCCCGCCAGTGACGGCAGAAGCCGTGGATGGAGGCCCTGTCACGGTGGGGATCCTGGCACCCCGGGGGGAGGCACAGGCCCGGCAGCAGTGGCAACCGACCCTGGAGGCTCTTAGCGAGGCCGTCCCCCGGGCCCGCTTCGAGGCCAAAGCACTGACGCTGGATGGCGTCATCGATGCCGTTGCCCATCAGCAGGTGGAATTCGTGCTCACCAACCCCGGGCAGTTCGTGCTGCTGGACACGCCCTACTCCCTCAGCTGGCTGGCCACACGGCGATCCAACCCGGCGGAATCCGCCCGGGAATCCCTGGGCTCGGTGCTGCTGGTTCGAGACGATTCCCGCTACACCCGGGTCGATCAGCTGAAGGGGCAACGGGTCACCGGGGTGCACGAACAGGCGTTTGGTGGCTACCTCCTCCTGTTGCCGCGATTGCAGGAGGCGGAGATCCGTCCAGAGGACTTCCAGCTGGATTTCGCCGGCTACCCCGTGGACGCGCTGGTTTACCAGCTACGGGACGGACAGACTGACGCCATCATTCTGCCCACCTGCATGCTCGAGCAAATGGCCGACGAGGGGCTGGTGGACCGGCAGGCATTCCGCGCGCTGCTGGCCAAAGGGGCACAGCAGCCCTGCCTGTCCAGCACTGTGAGCTACCCGGACTGGACCTTTGCCGCCCTGCCCCACGTCTCGGAGACCCTGGCGGGGGACGTAGCCCGGGGTCTGCTGGGCATGGACGGATCGGGCCTGCCCCGCTGGGGCGCTCCAGTGTCGGCCGCGCGGGTGGCGACCCTGTTTGATGAGCTGGAGCTCCACCCGTTGACGCAGCCGCTGTCGGGGCGCCTGGCGGAGCTCATCCGCCAGTTTTGGCATTATCTGGCCCTCGCCGGCCTGCTGCTGGTGGCGGGGCTCGCCTACCACGGCTGGATCCATCACCTGGCCCATCGCCATGCCCGGGATCTGGAGACCGCGCAGCTCGCGCTGAGGGACCGGGAGCGGTCGCTGGCCGACGCCCAGCGGCGGGACGTCAGTAGCGAGCTGGCGGCCACCCTGGCGCATGAGATCAATCAGCCGCTGGCCGCCATTCGCCATTATGCCGAGGGAGGGCTGCTGCGCCTTGATCGCACCACACCGGAGAGTCCGCTGCGGGAGCCCCTGGAGCGGATCGGCACCGAGGCCGCTCGCGGGGCACGCATCATCGAGCAGGCGCGTAACTGGATACGGTCGTCGCCACCGCCTTTCGAAACCCTCTCCGTCGAGGCGCTGTTTGACGCCAGCGTGGAAATGGCTCGACCTCGCCTGGCGCAGCGGGGCGTCGAAATCGCCTACCGCCTCAGCGAGCCGGGGCTCACCCTGGGCGGTAATCGACTGGCCATGGAACAGGTCCTGGGCAACCTGATCGGCAACAGTCTGGATGCCTTTGCCGAGGCAGGCCGGGGCGGATGGATCACACTCGGGGCCTCCCGGATGGCAGCGGTCGGCGACTCACCGTCCGGCTGGGTTCGGCTGAGCGTGAATGACAATGCCGGCGGGTTCGAGGCCAGTCGGCTGGAGGCCCCCTTTGCGCCCCTGGAGAGCAGCCGCCGGGACGGCCTGGGGCTGGGGCTCGCCATCTGCCGACGGTTAATCGAGCGACAGGGCGGCACGTTGTCGCTGACCAACCATACCCATGGCGGTGCCCGGGTGATTCTGGATCTGCCGGCCACGGCCGACCCATCAACGGAGTCTCGACGCCAATGACCCAGTCCGTCAGCGATTTCCTGCCGGTGCACCTGGTGGATGACGATGCCGGCGTTGCCCGGGCATTTCAATTTCTGTTGGCGGAGATGGACCAGCCGGTTCATTACTGGCCGGAGAGTTCAAGCTTTCTGGCCGAGGCTGATCTTCATGAACCCGCGGTGGTGATTCTCGACATGCGCATGCCGGCCCCCGACGGCGCCCAGGTGCACGCCGAACTGCGCCGCCGGGAGGCCTGCCTGGGGGTGATCATTCTCACCGGTCACGGCGATGTGGACATGGCCGTGGAACAGATGAAGCAGGGCGCGGTGGACTTTCTCCAGAAACCCGTTGGCGCCGAGGCCCTGACCACTGCTCTGGAGCGCGCCAGCCAGCGGGCCAGGGCGCAGGCGGCCGGCCGGGCTCTGGCCCGGCGCGCCGCTCGGTTAAGCCCCCGGGAGCGGGAAATTGCCGAACTCATCTGCCAGGGCCTGCCCAATCGGGAAATCGCCAGCGCCCTGAACGTGGCCGTCCGCACGGTGGAGGTTCACCGCTCACGGGTGGTGGAAAAACTCGGAGCGGCCAACAGTGCCGAGCTGGCCGCGCTCTGGCAGCGGTTACGGCATCCGTGAGTCGGGGTTCACGCGGGAACGGCTGCCCCGGCGCCGGCAAAATGATCCTCGATATGCTGGGCGAGCGCCTCCACCGCGGCGCCACGGGCTGGCATGCGCAGCATCAGCACCTCGTAGTCCCCCAGCGTTAACAGCCCGCTCTCCGACTCGTCGATCGCCCGCAGTGGGGACTGCACCAGACTGCGGGGAAGCGGCGTGATGGCGATATCCTGGAGCGTGGCCGCTTCCTGGGCACCGGTGTGTTCGCTGGTATAGGCGATCCGATAACGATGACCGCTGCGATTGAGTGCCTGCAGCGCCATGCGGCGCCAGGCACAGCCCCGGTCGGCCACCGCCAGGGGCAGCGGCGTTCGCTGCACGGCCACGCCGCCTTCCCGGCCCGCCCAGACCAGGGGCTCCCGAAAAATGGGTTCGGCTCGGGGATGCGGCCGGTCGCCGGCCTCGGCGACCAACAGCGCCAGATCCAGTTCACCAATGTCCAGCCGCCGAATCAGATCGGGGCTGCGGCCATTGCGCACGTTGACCTGCACCGCTGGATAACTCCGGGTGAACTGGGAGATCACGCCGGGCAGAACCCGGGCACCAATGTCATCCGGGGCACCGAGTCGAACCGTGCCCCCCACCTGGGGCGACAGGAACTGCCCCACGGCTTCATCGTTGAGCTCCAGCAGCTGTCGGGCATAGCCCAGCATGATCTCGCCCTCGGGGGTGAGATGCACCTGGCGGGGCTCGCGCACGAACAGCGCCCGACCGAGCATTTCTTCCAGTCGCTTGATCTGCATGCTGACGGCGGAGGGCGTGCGAAATACCTGCTGCGCGGCCCGGGTGAAGCTGCCCGTCTCGGCGATGGCCACGAAGGTCCGCAGGATTTCCATATCCAGAATGGGCAGCCCCTGGGGCGAATTCACGGCGTTGATCGCGCTCATCATGACCACCGTTCAGCCAATGGCAATGGTTCAACTTTTCTTATCGAAAAGTTTATTCTTTTTCGATTGCCTGAACAAATATTGGCTCTCACACTATCTCCAAGCGTCGATACTTCGCTGCTGACCTAGTGCGACAAACCATAGGCGGAGGGATTCAGTCATGACCACGAACAACACCCGCAACAACGCAACCACGCCCCCCATCTGCATGCCCGCCATGCCGCCCATGGGAGTGGCCCGCCGATTGGGCCAGTGGCTCCGCAGCCGGCGGCCGGCCGCCGGGTCGGACCTTTCCCGGCTCGATCCGCACCTGCTGAACGATCTGGGGGTAGAGTCCCGCCGGGAGGCTCGCCTCACCGAGCGTCAGCTGGCCGCGTTTTACGAGCAGCCGCTGGGCCGGGCCTCCGGCAGCTACACCATGGTGTCTCCGGCGGAGCAGCACGCGCTGCGGATCCGTCGCAGGTAGCACCGCCGCTAAACGCGCTCCGGCAGGGGGCGTCGGATCGGCGCCCCCTGCCGCTTGTGCCGGGTTGCCGGATCGTCGAGCATTGGGCACATGAGTCTGCGCATTCTCGCCATCGGCGACCTCCATCTGGGCCGAATACCCGGACGGTTGCCCCCCAGCCTGCATTCCGACGCCGCCCGGCTTGGGCCCGCCGGCGCCTGGCAGCGTGCGGTGGATCTGGCCATCCAGGAATCGGTCACCGCCGTGATTCTGGCCGGGGACGTTGCCGAGTCCAGCGAGGATTACTTCGAAGCGTTGCCCATCCTGCAGGCGGGTGCCGAGCGACTGACCGCGGCGGGTATTCAACTGGTGGGCATTGCCGGTAACCACGATGGGCGCCTGCTGCCCACCCTGAGCCAGCGGGTCCCCGAATTTAAGCTGTTGGGCCAGGGTGGCCGCTGGCAATCGTTGACCCTGGAATCCGGCGCTGAGGCACTGACCCTGTGGGGCTGGTCCTTCCCGGATCGCCATTTTTCCGCTGATCCCACCCGCGACTTTCCCGGGCGATCGACCACCCATCCCACTCTGGGTCTGCTGCACTGCCACCTGGATCAGGTGACAAGTCCCTATGCCCCGGTAGCCACCGGGCGACTGCGGGACATCAACCTGGACGGCTGGTTGCTCGGCCATGTGCACCAACCCACCCCGCTGACGCTGCCCAACCCCCTGGGCTACCTGGGTTCCGCCACGGGATTACACGTGGGTGAAGCCGGCCCCCGCGGTGCCTGGCTGCTGAGCGTGAATGACGGACGCCTCAGCGACCTGCAGCACCAACCCCTGGCACCGCTGCGATGGGAACATCTGGATGTGGACNTCTCCGGGGTGACGGACAATGTCGCGGTCCGGGATCGGTTCATGGAACGGCTGGAACGCCTGAGCGAGGCGTTGTTGCACGCGGGCCTCATGGCCCCCGGGCGGTGGGCCTGCGGGTGCAATTGAGTGGCGAGAGTGATCTGCCCTCGGCGGCCTTTTCGCTGGGCGAAGGTGACGAGTCGTCTTTTCCCCTCCCGGGTGCGGCCCACCTCACCGCATTCATCGAATCCGTCGCGGTGGAAGTCCGTCCGACCCTTTCGTTGACCGACCTGGCCCGGCGAACGGATCAGCCGGGTCTGCTGGCCCGGCGCCTGCTGGTGCTGGATCGCNCCNCGGATGACCCGGAACGCCAGGCGCTGCTCGGCGAGGCCGCCGCCGTGGCGCANCAGGCCANGAAGACAGGCAACTGGCGGCGGCTCCACAACGACAAGTTACACCAGGAACCCGACGCCGAGCAGATCGCCCACTGGCTTCGCCAGACCGCCACCACGGCCCTGCGCAGCATGCTCCGGCAGCAGGGTCAGGGGCAGGGGCCGGCATGAGGCTCTGCCACCTGGAGATCCACCAGCTCCCCGGGGTCGCTCCAATGACCCTGGACGATCTGGCGCCGGGCATTAACTTTGTGACCGGCCCCAATGCCATCGGCAAGAGCAGCATTGCCCGGGCCCTGCAGGCGGTGCTGCAGGACCCGCAGCGACTGGATGCGCGCCAATCAGCGTCACCGCGACCTTCGAGCAGGATGGGCAGCGCTGGCAGGTGGAGCGGGCGGGCAATGCCCTCAACTGGCAGATCGACGGCCGTGACGTCGAGCCACCCCCGCTACCACCGGCGGAGGCCCTGCCCTGCTACTGGCTGAGCGCCGAGAGTCTGCTGGTGCCGGCCGACACCGATCAGGCGGCGTTGCATCACCGGCTGCGTCAGGTGCTCGCCGGCGGCATTGATCTGGGCCAGGTGCGGCAGGTGACCTTTCCGCACACCGAACGCTTCCCGAAGGACGACTACGGCGATCTCCTGGAGGCGCGCCAACAACGAAGCCGCCAGGAGGAAGACTACCGGCGACTGGCGGCGGAACGCGACGCGCTGCCCCAGCGACGTCAGGCGCTGGAGGCCGCCCGGCGGGCCCGGGATGAGGTGGGGCGGGTGGAAGGCGCTCTGACACTGGCCGCGGCCTACAAGGAGGAGGCCGGCATCAAGGCCAAACTGGCGGCCATCCCCGACGGCGCCAAACAACTCAAGGGCGACGAGGCGCAACGGCTCGCCGCGCTGCATGAGGATCTGGCCGCCGCCGAGCAGACCATCACCGAGGCAGAGGCACAGCTCACCGAGCAGACCCGGGCTCTGGAGCGCCTGGGCCTGGGCGACCACCCCCCTTCCCAACGCGTAATCCAGGGATGGGCTCATCAGCTACAAACCCTTCGCGAGGCCGAACAGGAGGCCCGCCGGCACCAGGCCGAGGCGGAACGGGCTGTCGCCCGGGAGGATGAAGCCCTCACCGATCTCGCACAGACCCTGCCGGATCTCCCCCGGCTGACACCCGCCGTGGTCGAAGACATTGAAGCCGCGCTTCTGCAGCGCAGCCAGCAGGCCGCCGCCGCCCCGCCCACCGGATCGCCGCTGTTGATCCCCGGGGGGCTCGCCGGCATCGGGCTCGGCGCGCTGGCCGCCGGGCTGCTGACGCTGGCGGGGTCCTGGCTCAATGTGGCCNCGCTCATGCTGGCGGGGGGCGCCGCGGCGATGGTCGCCGCGCTCTTGATCCTGGTGGCAGCCCGCCAGGTGCACCGGCCCGGCAATCCGTCCGCAGCGGATGATGCGGCACGCAAGCTGCTGAGCCGACATGGCATCCGGGTCGAAGGCCTTGAGGGCAGCGGTCTCGGGCGGCTGCTGCGCATTGCCCGCCGCCTGGACAACGCCCGGGAA
>SL_4KL_010_BRINEDRAFT_10002739_pt1 | contig 10002 bp, 10 predicted proteins | sample SodLak_010_BRINE_2_FD_10664 | JGI IMG/M metagenome (IMG submission 10664) | reverse complement strand
AGAAAGAAAGAAAGAAAGAAAGAAAGAAAGAAAGAAAGAAAGAAAGAGAGAAAGAAAGAAAGAAAGAAAGAAAGAAAGAAAGAAAATAAGAAAGACTACGCAAGGGGGATGTACATACATATTTATCATGGTAATAACTTGAATGTTGTGTGGTCAGTTAAGCCACCAAGCCGGATGTAATGCTGTTTGGAGGCATGCATGCGTGCTGGCATCTGAAGCCACAAAATGCACAGATGCCACCACAGTACTTTCCAGACACCCAGGTCCGGAAGCTTGACAGTGCCTGGATGACAGTGCCTGGATGATTGACAGTGCCTGGATGACATCCCTGCCCGGGGCATCCCAGCAGCACAGCAGCCTGCAGCAGATTGGTTCCATTTGCGTGCCCTTTAGGCTCATCAAATGTGCACGTGTAGGAGGCGGCACCCACCTGAGGACCAGATGGTGCCTGAGGACCAAATGGCACCTGAGCCGGCCACCAGAGGTGCAGCTGAGGGCGCTGAGGAGGCTGCCTCAAGCCCGAGGGAGGGTGCTACTGAGGCGGCTGGGCCTCAGGCTGCCCAGGAGGAAAGTGGGACTGCCAAGGACACCAAGGAGGGCAAGGTGTGATGGCCATGCAACAGGACTCAAGCGCTTTGATCTTGATGCCTAAACCAAGCCATCCACAGCACACCACCACTTTTTTGGTGAAGATATGTCTGCTGGTAAGATGCATAGACAAGGACTTCATGGAACCAAACTTTCATGGTGCTCCCTTCTTGGTCAGTGTGACGGAGCAGGAAAGCTGAGCAAGCTGCTTTCAACACCCAAGCACCCTCCTGCGTGGCAAGGGCTGCACTCTGCTTGCGCGTGTGCAATGCTTGCCAATCTGGCCCCTTCATCCCTCATAACAACCTTTGGGGCTAGGCCAGCCCGACCAATCCAGCCACAGCCCAGCCACTCCTGATTTTCTGGAGTGGACCAATGTCTCACACTGCACCAATGTACTATATTGTCACGACAAGAGACTGCTGCATCCAAATCAGACTCGCGGCATGGCCATAACAGCTATAGCTGAACTGAGCAAGGGATAAAATATTCCTCCAACTAACTCAACCGACCTCAGGCTCACAATGCAGCATAAATCTGGCACTGCATAAATCTGGCGTGACAATATTTTTAGTACATAGCATATATATTGTATAAGTATATATATATACTATGTGTAATATCATCAGGCCTGGAGGAAATGAGTGTGGAAAAGACTGAGGAAGTGCTTGTATATCTTGACTGGCAAAACAGGTGGTGAGTGCACCAGAGCCCGCGGGGCCTGAGAAGCCAGAGGCAGCAAAGGATCAAGAGACACGTGCCAAATCTGTGGCAAGCGTGCTAGCTGAGAAGGTGGGCGCCGGCATATGCTGCTCCACACTGCAAAGAAGCGTGTATTGGGGGTGTGTGCATTACATGTCATTTGTTGCCGGCTGAACGGGGAGCTTGGATTGCAAGCTAGCCTAAAGCACCTCTGAGGCACGAGCATCACCTTTGGTCCACAAACATCACTAAAGCACCCCTGAGGCACACACATCACTGATGCACCTCCGAGGCACAAACATCGCTAAAGCACCTCTGAGGCACAAACACTACTAAAGAACCTCTGGGGCACAAGCATCACTAGCGCACCTCTGAGGCATGAACATCATTGCGCCTGGGGCACGAACATCATTGCCCGGCATTTTCCCTTCTTGCTCAGGTGACAGAAGCCCTGCACCTCCGAAAAGCTGAGGACGAGGACAAAAAGGAGGGAGTTTCAGAACTGAGATCTGAGCCTCTGCAGGAGCATGCTGTAGACAAAGAGAATGAGCAAGCGGGAGCAAAGACAGACGAGGGGGAGGAAATTATACGTGCGTCAGCAGCCCCAGGTAATGCAGATAAACAGCCTGCGCATGCCAGAATGCTCAGGATGACCTCAGTGGCAACTTTGCCAGCACGCGCATCAGCATGCTGAGGATGGACGCGGGGACCACTTTGCCAGAATGTTTGAGCCCTCTCTCAGGGCTGCACCTATCCTGTCAACCACTCGGTGCCAAGCTGCCAAGTGGTCAAGCATGGCACTGTGCTGTTCTGGGGTGGCAAGAAAGGGCAGGGAGAGCTTGTGCAGCCTCCAGGTCGTGCGGCGGGCATGCAAACTGGCCCTGTGCCCCCACTAGGCAGCTCCTGCTGTGGAGTGAGAATGCAGTGGGAATGCTCTGCTGTGGTTTGAAAATACAACAGCTCCTTCTGTGGTGTGAGAGGTCATGGCAGGACCGCAACAGCCTTGACCAAGCATGTCTGTGCCATCTTTGGTTGATGTTCTTGTGCTCCGCAGGCACACCTAAAGTGGAGCTGCTGTCAGAGTACAAGGAGGGGGGCAGGGACAGGAGGCGCGAGGAGCTGGGCATTCCCAAGGGGGCAGGGGTATGTCACACACTGTATGTGCACTTGCGGTCCTTGCCTGCATGCTTGCCCCTTTTGAACAGGCTAATAGGTGCATGCCCTCAGCGCCTCGGGAATGTATTTGCACTGTCAGCAGGTGTGTGACACTGTGCAATTGGGCAAGGCTCATGCCCCGCACTCATTGTATTGAAAGCCGGTTACACAGAAGCTCAAGGAAGTTCAATGCAAACCCATCAAGAAGTTGGCCAAGGTGCAATACATAAACAGCTAGCAATCTTTGCACAGCATGCTTGTTCAACATCGCCTTCGCACTCCGTGCAATGCGCAATGCAGCACACAGCTGAGATGTCTGAAGACCAGACCATGACAAAGGAAGGAGGAAAGGCTGCCAGCACTTTGGGCAAGGTATATACAGCATGCCATAGATTCTGAAAGCAATGCAGACCATGCATGTATCTGCTGGATCCAGTGAACGAGATCTGGCTCATCTTCAATTCAGGAAGCAAGGGTCAAGTGTACAACCTCAGAAGAGGCAAATATGACAAATTGAGCCAACTTGTCAATCTAAACAAGTTGCCTGTCTTGGTGGCAAAGTGGATGCACACGCTTACAAGTTGAGCAATAACGCACAAGGGTAGCGTCCTGAGGGTCAGATGTTTCATGTAATAGATGCAAGTATTGCTATGCAAAGCAAGAGATGTTCAGACAACCAAGTACTTATGAACATTATTCTATTTATTTTAGCCTTCCGCTAATTCAACTTCTACTGAAGACAGGATGTTCACTCACGTGCTTGTAATTCAACTTGTAGGTTTCTGCACAACCTGGGCAGCATGTACCTGACTTTGCCCCAGAATTTGCAAAGCCAAACCTTTTTGAGGAAGTGAGTTCAAAATGCTCATGCGGACATCAATTTTTAGTTTTGCAAGATGATACTGAGTAGTGAGATCAAGGATCTAAGGGTAGCAGTGCCGAAGTTCTGAACACCTTTTTCTTGCTCACTGCATTGCTCCCATCTTGTTTCTTGGGTCAATTTGCCATCATGGAGAGTTTATGCCAGGGAAGCTCAAAGTAACCATACTCAAAGCTAGCTTGTGGAACCCACAGCTTGTGAGCCACAAAGCATCCTGCTTCACGGTGATGTCACTCTGATGTTTACATACTTTAAAGGCGTTGCTATGCCGCAAACCTACGTATGGGATAAGTTGTGAGGCTCAACTCACATGCCTGCCGCACGCCTCTCTGTATCAACCAACTTTCAAAAACAGTTGCTGTAATTTTGTTGCTGCACAACGTGACAATCGAAGAAACCTGCTTGAAAACTACATGTGCATCTTTCAGGTTGAAAAGCGTGGTGTGGCACATGTTGTAAAGCACACAGCTGCCAATATCAAGGACAGTGCAAAGCGCGTGGCTGCTGAGTCAAAGCGGGGAGGTGAGCAGGTGTACATGTTGAACACCAGAAGTGGCGTGCCATTATTAGGTACGCACTGCAGCTGTCGCAAAGTAGACAATGATCAGGAAGGGGTTTTGGCTGATTTTTGAAACAAGGAGCAGCTCATGACCAGAGGTCCTTCCTCACAATGAACAGGATTGATGTAAGTTCCTCTGAAGAATGCATGCATGATTTCCTTTTGAAGAAGAGGTTGATTGAATGCTGCAAAGTCAATTGCTCCACCACTGGTGTAGTGGCACTTTATCTACAACTACTTACATACGTGCGCAGACCTTGCAAAAAATTGCATGCCCTTAGGTGAGGCTCCCTTGCGTTGTGCATTCTTGCTCAACAAGTAATACTGCATGTCCTTCACCAAAGTCCTAGCTGACATTCAATATTTGGTGCTTGGCAGGCCCCCCTGCGCCGTGGGCGGTTGACTCCGGTGTGGCTACCGACACAAAGGTCTACCATCATGTCTCTTGGGTAGCATCGCTTGCATAAGTAGAAGCTTCACATCATGTGCTATATTTCTGGCGCTTGTCGTGTGCATGGACAAGTACTTCAGGGAATGCCATTTACAAACAAGGATGCGCTGGGTGCTTCCAATTTGATGCAGGATGTGACACGCAACGTTGAACGTCTTGACCACCTGGATGACCCGAAGCAAAGGAAGATTTACGAAGCAGAAGTCCAGAGGGTTAGTGTGTCAGAGCATGCAGCCTTGAGCCAGGGCAAATAGGGCACCTTCATCTTCCTAAAGTCCTAGAATAAGGTCTTGCCAAAATTCATGGTGTCAAACATGGTATCTACGTTTTGCGCACGCTGCACATAGAAATCCATACAAAATCACCTAAGTGCATAGACACAAGGCACACAAGTATTCCTGAATTGTGCCTGTGTGCAGACGCATGCCGTGCCACCAAAGGTGATGGATGATATGCACAAGGCAAGGGAGCAGGAAGAGCACAGCGCCATTCTTCTGGGTAAGCGATACTGGGTAAGCGATCTTCTCTGGATTAACTTGTATGTGCATGCATGTGTGTTTCCGCCTTCTTGCTTTGACTTTTTTGAACGTGTATGTACGTGAATTGACACTCATACGCAAGTGTTGTGTACTTGCTTTGACTTTTTGACTGATTGTGTGTATGTACCCACCATATGCTTCGAAATCGATTCAGCCCCAATCATGCCACGCCTGACAAGTGGCCATCTTCATGCAATCCTTCTCTCAAAGACGCTGTTTTGGCTTTCAAGCGGTATGCTTGTCTCCAATGTGCCTTGATCTTGCTGCCGCAATTGGTATTTCACAGGCAAGAACAAGCCCATCTCGGGCGCAGTACCACACGAAGTGCCAGAGCATCCCATTGGTGCTATTCCAGGCCAGGCCTCTACAAAGCACCAGGCTGGGAAAGGGATTGAAGGAGGCGGCAGTGGCCAGTGGGCAGGCTAGGCTGTGGAGACTCGGTGCTCTTAAGTACATTGTCCTTTGCACAGTGTTCCACACAGTGTGAAAGCAAGCAGTCGTACAGTTTGGAAGAATGCCTTTTCAAGCACCCTGAAAAAGAGGCTCTGAGCTCTCATGAAGGTGTTTGCGTCAAGTTAAGAACAGCGCTGAATCCCTACCATTGGGAGAGAGGTGTGCCAGAAGATCATGATTTGCAGAAGTAAACGTCTGCGTAGGCCAATTTTTAATGGACAGCCTTGGGCTAGGTGTCGACATTCATAACTGAGGCAACACAAGTAATATAACAATAATTGTGTGGTTTGCTGGTCCAGCTCATTAGAACATTTGCATTTCATGAACTAGTTTGCATGGCCTTGTGGACCACAGTGATTTGGCCCTTGTGCTTTGGGTATTAATTAGATGACAACACTACATGTTGCAGATCCCTCGAAAACCCATCCTTTCAGGGCCAGCATATTTGCTTATAGTGTAACAAATATTTCATTTTGTCTAATGTGAAAGACGTCCGACTGAGTCACCTTCAAACCAAAAATGTGATACACGTTATGTCAGTACATCTCGAATTGTACACGTACAATTCTTGGACTGACACGCTGTACACACAACAATTTGCCTTCTTGTGTTGCACAGTGACAGACTCTGATTGCCTGCTTTATCACAAACCAGATAACCAAAACTATCTGCTCTCAGGCTGCCAATATTAGACAAGAGAACATAGTCAATAAGCAGCACAAGACTGCCGCAATAATTCTAAATCTGACTACCAGCAAACAAGCTTTTTGGGGAAATCTTGTTTACATGTATTTCGGCAGTAAGAATCACGTAGCAGACCATAATCCAACAGAGAAGGTTATCTGAGGCCCAAAATGGGTATGATTTTGCCAAGACCCCAGGGTGTAGTCTCCATGACGGGATAGCTTCAAGCTCAGCGTCCAAATGTAGCCCCACTTGCAAGCCTTCCGCAGCACCTGACCTTGACACTCGCCCGTCACGGACACCGTGCCTAATGGGCCGTGGCGTGAACCCTGATTTTCACAGCCAAATGTCCACACCAGATCACCCACCGCATTGGATTGTATATTTTTGGTGTGTTGGTATTCTTGTAATGAGCAAACATCATTGCAAAAGAATTGGAGTGGAAAGCCCCAGCAGTTGGTGAGATGTGCATTTTGGGTCATTTACCAAAAAATCCAGCAAATGAGTGCCAGAGGGGTAAAAATGTGACCCCCTCCAAGCCTGGGTTTCAACATCCAATATCAATAAGCAACATAGTAGAAGTTTACTTGTGGGGTTATGAGGGTAAAAGGAGCTCTGATGGGCTCGTAGTGAGGGCGCGCGTGCGCTATCTATGCAGAAATAGGCAAAAAACAGAGGCTGAGCACCCACACAGGCCACCAGGGTTGTCATATTCAATCCAGATTTTGCCAGCATCCTATATTTATAGTAAAACTTTAATTATGTCAAAAAAGGATTATGCCCAGACTTTTGGTCACATAATTCCCTCTGATCATCCAACCACATCATATAAAGGCACCAAGTTGGAACATCCCCCAGTTGATTCCTCCCGCATCTTATTTCTCCACACTTATTGACGCACATGTCAAGATCAAATTTTACCTCGCAATCCCCTTAAATTAACAATCCTCTGCGCAAGTGGATATCCGCTCCATGCATCCATCCAATTGGGAAGGTCACCAGGGAGATGCAATTAGGCCGTTTTCCTAGATTTATCCTCCCAAACTTTTCTGGGGCCCAAGAGATGCATTTCTTTATGACCTTACGAGACAAATTTATTCTTTGCACACTCAAATACATTTTTTAAAGCAAAGTGGCAAAAGATGTCATAGATTACAGGATAGACGGCTATACGCTGCTGAAGCTGTTTTCTTGCATGCAGGAGCCCCTGTAGTTGGGCATTTTGCAACGGAAATGCTTAATTGTGGAAGCCCATGCAACCCAAAGTTGGTAGAGGAGAAAAGTATTCAGGTCTAGGATTATCTGGATCTCACGCCCAAGGGCTGATCCTGTTGAAGGTAAATGACGAAAGTGCATAACTCCCCAACCCCTGCACCTTTTCATAATAATTTCTTTTCTTGTGTCACCTTGATAATAACAAAGCTTTAAAGGAAAATTGACATTTTGGTGCTCTGTGTGATGCACAATCAAAATTCTCTTCTTCAACCCCAGAAAAGAAAATAAAAAGTTACCCCAAACAGGCGGCCTTTGTCAATGTGGGCCAGGCTGCAAAGTATTAGGTCAACAGTTTCCGACATTGTACCCAGCACCCTGGCATGCATCGTCAAACTTGCCCAAAAGTGCGTCCAATGTCTCAGGCTCTCGTTACCCCTGGTAGTCACATTGTTGGAATTAAATACTGGGATGCCCCCCGAAGCACAGTTTCAAAAAGCAATGACACCAGGCTCAAACAGATTGTCAGGGGTCAGGGATGGAGAGGTGCAACTGCACAAAATGTTGTGCTAGGAGTGTCAGGAACAATTTACAAAAGGCATACAGATAAACCACTGAGCTTGGTTCAGACCACTGTGAAATCAGGAAGGATCATCCTTGAATGATACACAAGACGTTATTACCGCGAGGAAATAAGCAAACAAAATCACCGAAAGCAATCCTTCGATCCTGATACAGATGGCGGTTCATCACAGAATTTCCCTTATCTGGATTTAACTCCCATTTCCTCTCTTTAGACAGTGGGGAACTGTCTAATGCTTGCATCGGACACATGCCTCCTTCATATACATGCTACCAGCTGGTAACTCCCCTGCAGGGGAGTTCTGAGGGTAAAGTTTCTCCTTTTTGTTTTCAATTTATTTAGAAAAACATTGATGTATGATCTGTCTTCAGCATTATCAGGCCTGCCATGATAGGCAAACGATGGAAAAACGCGGGGCGTTAATTTTGGTTCGACCGACGGTCAATCAAATTTATTTCTCTTAATCTATTAGCTTTTTATTCTCCATTGTTCAATTCATTTCGCAGATGAGTGGCATCGATCATAGCATTGGCCAGGGGTGCGTGTCTTCCTCCCCTCTAAGGCAAAGCAGGCATGGCACCTTGAAACCCAACGCACTATTCATGAATGCATTTTGCAGGTGTGAAATCAAATCAGCCTATGAGCCATACTTGCGCTGCCACGATCTGGATGTAGCAGGTGAGCACAGGTGCACAAAGGAACAACCTTGATGATTGTACATGTGAGGAGATTTGATCAATACGTGGTAGTAAGAGGATCTTTCTTGTTCTAGTGGTGATGCTCTTCTGGGACGCAGCAGCGGGCGAACACCGGCAACACGGAACAGACGCTTTGATCAACTGCTCCTCTCCATCATCTTGACTGCGCACCCACAGACAAAAGGCAATCTCCTAATCATTGGATGAAAAGTGCCTGGGAGACTGTGGTCCCCACAGGCCTTGCTGTGGAGAGGAAGCACCCTGACCCTGCAGGAGGTGCCGCAGGTATGGGGCATGTGAAGCACAAGCGCGGAGCACGTGAAGCATAGATATTGAGCATGCAAAGCATAATATTGAACATGTAAAGCACATTATCATGCCTTATGCACGCAAGTGGAACGTGCTCCACCCTTGCCTTTGGTGGCAAATCCTCCAATCTTTTTAAGCACAAGCGTGCGCTAAGGAAAAACTGTCTGTGACTGATGTCAATACAGGGGCAGGTACAACCATGGGTGATCGCACATCCAAGGTGGGTTTAAAAGGCTTGGCATGGTATAGATCAGTTCTCAATCAAAGTTTTAGCTTCACTTGCGGCATTCCTTTAGCCTGTTCTTTCGCATTCCATGAGTGGCAACAGGCCACGACTCGACTACTAGCAAACAGCCATCTCCTTGACGCTTGATTGTGCAGCCTCCCAACGCATCTTACGGTGACAATACCTCTGTGCGAGACCCTTCAGCCACAGCACCTCACTACAAGGGCGGCCCAGAGCCAGCAGCAGGAAGGGGGCCAACTATTCATGTGCGTGCGTGCATGCCTGGGATGCCATCTACCTCAGATGTGCTGCTAAAAGAGTCCCAGCCAGAAAAAAAGAACAATTTTAAGCTATGCAGGCAGCAACAATCAATGGATCCCAGCAGACTTTGCACATTGTGTGCGTGGCAAACGGGGTAAAGTTTTAAACCTTGTTGAATGTATCTGATTCCTGGCCCCAGGCTGAAGTTAAAAAGGCGCACATGGCTGGGGAGCCTCCTATTTCCAAGGACAACACACCAGAGCGCATGCTGGTTGAGGAGCTGCAAGCCAAGATCAAAGGTCAGCTGTGCTCTTGGATCAAGGAAATAGGCCTGAGACAGCCCACAGAAGTACAGGGCAGGGTCGGCGTGCAGATGGGGAGCCAGTGAGATTTAGAAGCAGCACCTACCATGCTGTGTGTGCCATTGAGCTGCTTGCAATTTGTTGCAGTTGCCCATTGCATACCAATCTGTTTGGACAATTGCGCACCAATCTGTTTGGCCCGTTGCATACCAATCTGTTTGGCCTCCAGGAAGCCCATTGCATATCAAAATGGGCAACCATTGCATACCCAAAGAGGCCAATTGTGTTCAAATTTGATTAGGCGGCGGGGCACCTGCAATGGAAAGTCGATTATCCACCCTCGCAACCTGTGGGTTCGGGGTTCGAACCTCACTGGAGGCCACAACCGGCTAAGCTNCCC
>SL_4KL_010_BRINEDRAFT_10002736_pt1 | contig 10008 bp, 22 predicted proteins | sample SodLak_010_BRINE_2_FD_10664 | JGI IMG/M metagenome (IMG submission 10664) | reverse complement strand
TCTTAATCTGTGAATAAGTTGATTTTTCTCCATTCGTTTTTCTAATTCTTTGACGGTAAGTATATTATCCATATTAAAACATACAATATCATTCCTAAAAGTGTTTTTATAATTCAAATTTTTCTTTATACTTTTGAATTCTATTTTCTCGTATTAAACTGTTATTTGTTATGTCTCGATGATTTTGTTCTGTATATACTACTAGTCGAAGTGTATAATTACTGTTTTCGATATATTCAACTTGTTTATCTGTGTAGTATATGTTTTGAGAATCAAAACGTTTCATTATTGATTCTTTGTTAGAAACATCATATAAATCGTTATAATATAAATCAACAGCGTATTTTAATTTATATTTCATAATTCTTTTCGCAAATGTTTCTCCTGATATATATTTTATATTATGTTGATTAAGAACTTTATCTGTCGCATTTAAACGAAGGTTAGATGTCGTAACAATTACAATTTCATATTCGTCTTGTTTTAAACCGTATCTTTTTGCATCTTTATTGACCTGATGTGCAATACCTTTAATCATATTTGGATGGAGATAATTTTTAGAATCATACCTTTTTGATTCAATAAATTTCGTATATTCTTCATCCGGGGAATTTTTCAGAGCTATAATGTCTTTTTTTCCGTCTCCGGTTTTAGATGTTACCTGTACAAAGCAACCTTGAAGAATATATAGTTCTGCTATAAATTGCTCCATAGCAAAAAAGTCTATATCTTCTAATTTTTGACGCATTGATTTAGGCATATATTTAATATATTATAATATCATATATAATAAATACATATGTATTATCATACCTTAAGAGAAAAATATAGTCATGAAGATGAATTTATCCCACAAGAAAAATTTGAACAAAAAGAAGATGAATTTGTACATAAATACAAATTAAATTATAAAGCTGCCCAAATATACATATATGCATTAAACAATAAAACAAGAGATGATGTAATGCGTGAATTAAGATTTACTTCTCAAGATATACAAAGATATTCAAAAGAAGTAATGAATAAGGTTGTGTAAAATAAAAATAGTTATATTTATATATTTTCAGCGGTAATATAATTAATATGTGTAATTCAATCGATTATGAAAAACATAAAAAGATATATGAATTTATCAATATTTTTGGAGCTATATTCACAATTATATCAATTATATACTTATTATATTTTAAATTAATCGTAATCTCATTATTATTAATTCTACCACTTGTATTTTTTATATATAGTTATAAACGTGGATTAAACCTACAAGGTTTAGATAATTAATTTTTTATTTAATACCATAAATTTATTAATGTTAAATATATATACTATATATAATGACGAAAAAACATAAGACAAAAAAGGAGTTAGAACCAGAACGTATCCAAAAAGGTTCAGATTTTGGTAGAAAACTATTTCGTTTAATCGGTATAGAATCTGCAAGAAGCAAAAGACTTCGAAAAAACAAAGAAAATAATTAAAAAGTATAAACTTTATATATTTATAGCTTAAATTAATATGTATGAATCGGAGAAAATTATTATCTATATCTTCTGTAGGATTAGCAAGTTCAATGTCGGGTTGTATTTCATTAGATACTACAATAACATATACTTATGAAAGAGACTATTGATTATTATGAAGACCATGAAGAAGGAGATGAAGGTCTTATAACGGCTCTCAACGCACCTAGAAAAGACGTGAATGAATATCATCAGGTTAGACTATATGATACGCCTGCAAGTATTTCAGACATGCTTAAATGGGGATGCAAAAGATGTAAAAAATACTATGCTGACCCTAAATTGTTTGAGGAAGAACCATGTATTCCATATGGTGATTCATAGTTATGAATATAAAAACAAAAAAGAATATCCTGTTGCAGGTACGGAGAGGACACATATATGGTTAAGAAGTATTACATGGAGAAGATATGGAATCTACGTATCTGTATCGTTATATTCTAAAGAACAAAATAACGAAATAACAAAGACCCTACATTCTCTTGAAAAAGAGGATGTAGTTTCTGCCGTTCTTAAATCTTCAAGTGAATTGCCCCGTAAATGGGTAGTAAATTCAATTTCTGGACAAATATAAGTTCTTTCGTATATGATATAATATTTTAATATATTTGAAATGACTTTATAATTAAAATAAATCGGTATATTTATAATGTTGTTATTTTTAAATATAAACAACATGTCTATAAGTAATAAATGGCCACAAGAACAAGAAGAAATTATTATTTCAGGTCGTAAATTCAAAGTCGTTGAAATAACGGTTACTGAACATGAAAATAAATGTGCGATTTTACAATTTCAACCAAAAGAGGGACGACCACCAGATGAAGCAGATTTTTATAGAATAATTCGACGTAAAAATAATGCTGCTATTCAATATTGTAATCCAAAACCAAACGAACATTATTCAGATAATATTTGGGATACATCAGAAATAATCGAAGGCTATTTTAAATAGTTAATTAAAAATTATTATTAGATGTGAAGTATTTGCGGTTGAATAGTATTATACTGTCTAATATAAATTATAAGCATTCAAGTTAATATTGCGACTCATTACACAGATATTGAAGAAATTAGAAATCATATTAATAAAACAATGTCTAAAGAAAATATTTCAACAATTCAAAGTATTTTTGATTATATATTTAATGATAAATATATTAACTTTGATGAAATTAATCTATCTGGTATTCTTGACGGTATTATTACTGATGTAACTGATAAATCAACAGAATAAATACTAAAATCACGCAAAAAAGGAATTTATGGATTTGAAAAATAGTAGTATTAAAGGTGAACAATTATATAATCAAATGAAAACAATTCTTTTTATATTTGTACTTTTTTGATGATGTGAATGAAAAAGATGCAATTAAAATGCAGACACAAGCTATAGAACAAAGTAATAATATAACAGTTCAAATTTAACTTTAGACTATACTTTTATTATATTATTGCCGTATAATTTTGTATTCTAAAGATTTTTAGAAAACTATTATATATAATATAATAAATAAATATGTCGTTAATATATAGGATTATAATTAAAAAATCTAATTATGCCTAATATATTTGAGGTATTAGTCTATAAATTGTTTCATATAGTCTACATCCGAAAAAAAAACAAATACAAACGAATATCCAACAAGAGAGGCGTTAAATGAATTGGATGGTGCTATTGCCAAATTATATGGATTTGCTATTCGTTCTGGTGGTGGAACGGAAGAAATTTCATCACAGTATGCCGTGGGTTATTTACTTCCTAGGGGTGTAAAAATTAGATTGAATCAAAGAAGAATTATTGATGCAATCAATGAATGTTCGTATTTTAATGATGATGAACCTTTCGTAACATTAATATCTGTCAATCCCTCTGATGAGGAATTAGGACGAAGTGAGCTTATTGGAACACCACCGGGAGAAGCTTTATATGGTTTACAATCATTTGCCGATGATTTTAATGGAGATAATATTATAAAGATTAATCTACCCTTGTAAAAACACGCGCATCTGTTAAATAACCTCTAGATTTTAACCTATTTAAAACAAGTCTATGTAATTGTTCTTGAACATCTAACCGTTGATAATTGGGTCCTGAAACATAATTTCTTACATTTGAAACAGAAACTCTATACCCATCAGATAAGTTCATAATCGATAGTTCTAAATTTCCAACTTCAATATTATATGCATTACGTGACTCTGAAACGCAATCTACTTCTGGAATCGAAGATAGAGACTTAATATTTTGGATGAAAGAACATCTGCCATCAATACTCCCTATATGAGCAAATCCTGCCGTAGATGTTCCTATATAATTATTCTCATCAAATTCCCACGAAACATGTTCAGCGGTATCATCTAAAGCTACAATTAAATTATACTGTGCGTCTGTAAGTTTATCTGTCATATTTAATCAAATAAGATATAATGTTAAATGTCTTTTTATATTATAAATAAATCAAAACATATATTGTATATTCAATTATTAATTACGATTTCGTTATATTCTCACGTTATGTATTAAAATTTAAAAATAATTTATGATGATTTATCGTAGATATATTTTAAAAACCCTATAGGTAGTGTTATAGCTAATGTTAAAATAATATAATAACCTAATATCATAATAAATAAATTAGTCGCGCCAGAAAATATGTAATTGACAAACATATAAGTACAACTATATTAAAAGTAATTAAACGATTTCTAATATATTTCATATAATTTGAATTTTTATCATTATATTTATTTAGATTATTATTTTTATTAATAATAGCCATACTACCACAGCGCGATATAATTTCACAATCATCATATTTATATGCCCAATCAACCGTTATTTTTTCATCTATTAAACCATCCGTAGAACCATATCCCTGTTCATTAATGAAATTAATAACTTTATTTTCTTCATTATACAATAAAGGATATTCTAAGTCAAATTCATGCGTATAATTTGTTTTAGAGTTTGTAACTATTAATGTTGTAACATACACATTTTCTTTCTCAACAGTGTTTACTTCTTCAACAGTCACATCACCACAGATATTATAATTATAAATATGTTCTTTTTTATCTTTTAAACAAGAGTTGATTTTCATATTTTTATGGTCGATGTCAAATTCGTTTAATACATCATCTACTTCAATGTAATTATTCATTATATCAATTGATGTAATAAAATTATTATTTAACCTGATTTCTTTTTCAGAACAAATTTCAAATTCAATATTTAATCCAATAATATCATCAATGCAATGAATATTATATTCATTTACAAGATATTTAATCATTCTTTTTGAAAGAGGTGTAATAAATTCATTATCATCAAATTCAATAAACATATATAAATCATAATCTATAGAGTGTTCTTCAGACATGGCTACACCCCAACTTTGTTTATTAAAACTCTCTTCTGAAATTAATACATCATAATCTGTAATAGTATAAATTTGTTTTTCTTCAAATTTGGCTTTCATATTACATACAGGATTTTCTACTTCTTTTTGTTGAAATGCCATTATTATAAGAATATATGACTTAAGGATATATAAAAATTCTCATATGGATTAGAAAAACAATATTTAGATGAATTATTAAAAGTAATATATTTAAGGTTTACTATATAAATATTTTATATGGAAACAACATTTAAAGACGATATTAAAGAAGCAAGAAGTAAATTAACTAAAGTTAGAAACGGTTTTAGTGATTTATATGGGGATTCAACGATAAGTTCTAATTATGAAAATTCTTCAGCATATACATTAATTGGAAATGCATTGAAAAGTATGACAAAAGCACAAGGTGTAAATGTTTCAACAAGGAAAAGAAAAAGTAATATGCATAATGTATTAGAAACATTAGGGGCGGTACATAAAATATTAGTTAATAATGGTCATACTACCGCAGCAGAGGTTGTTGCAGAATCCATGGTTATAATAATAGAAGCTTCAGAAAAACACATTAGTACTTTTTCANTAAAATTTAATATAAAAAATCTTCCAGAACAGTATCGAGAACGCGTAAATGTTTAAATAGATAAATATTAATAATATTTTATAATAACTAATCTTAACATATAATACGTATCCCTACCTTAATCATATTATCATATTTATTTTCTAACCTAAATGTATCATTGTTAATTCTAATTAAGATTTGTAAATAATTCTAAATTATATTCTTTTTTATTTTTGTAATCCTCAATTGAATTTTCAATATATTTACTTCTTAGATTATAATTATTAATCTCATTAACAGGTATCCACTTGCCATTGAGTACATGTTTGTTATTTGGTTTTAAGTCTGATGGATTCGATTCAAGTGAAGATTTGAATATAATTATTAAAGTGACATCACTTTTTTCACCGTCTTTAGTATAAATCCCAATTATATATTCAGGTTTAATATTTAAATTTAGTTCTTCTTTTGCCTCTCGTTTTGCTCCTTCAATACAACCTTCATCTTTTTCTAATCGGCCCGCCGGTAAATTCCATTTACCATACGCGCTTTCTTTTGACTCTTGAACAAAAGCAATTTTATCTTCATTTTCAATAATACTACCACAAACAATTGTATGTTTCATATCTAATTATAGATTTAAAAGCATATATTATTTATCATTATAATAAAATTTAAAAATTGAATCTGTCTCCATAATAAATAAAAATATAAGGTACTATTGTATTCTATTATATATGGGAGATATTGAACGTATCAATGCAGCTAAAAGAGAATTTAAAAATATTATTACGAGAACAGAATATAACGATTACGATTCCAATACATTTAAACCTATAGAACTCCGGCTAAATGGGTTAGAATTTGAAAATGAGAAAGCCGTTAAACTTCAAAACCTGTTAAATGTATTAATTGAATCATTAGACACAATTGACGCGCCAAATAAATCTAAATGGAATTTAATAAAACAAAAATTTATATCCTCTAAAGAGATAATGAACGGTAATAATGAACCTTTTAATTCTTGTACTTTAGCTTCATCAATTGTACGCGTATGGAACATTATTTTAGCATTTCAATATCATATCGAAAATAAAACAATGCCTAGTAATATATGAATGACTATATTATAAAATAATCATAAATTTAATTATCCTTAAAGTTTGTAAAATATATTAATTGAATAAATAATGCATACATATTTTATAAATTTATTACACAATAATTAATTATTAATCTCATAAAATGATACAATAACGGTCCCTTTATCATACTCTTTATAATCATCATCTGTTTTCAAAATAACATCTCCTTTAATATCTGTACGAACTTTATAATCAGAATTTAATACATTTTCTTTTGATAATTTTTTTGTTGCTAATTTTTGTTCTAATATTGCGTAATCTACTTCTTTAGCATCACAATAACAGTCTGTTCTCACATACATTGTTATATAATCATCACATTCATATATCTTGACGATTTCTTTATCTCGCCCGTGCATACCAAAGGGCAGATTTGTACAATCCAGAAAAACCTTGGATTCAACCCAATTAGCTTCAAATTCTAAACCATTTGGAATATCTTTCACAGTAATGTATGAATGAAATATAGCTGATTTTTCATTTAATCTTGAAGACATATTATATCTTATTTATTAATACCCTAAATGACCTCGTATTATACTAATCTGAAAAAAATAATTCATAACTTTTATACCTTTAGCTCCCATCTATTTAATTACCTTCGCCATAAGATGGTGAATTAAGCTCTATCGAAATGGGTAGAGTAGTTAGGATATTGGGGTCGTCGGGTTAAACACCGACTTGAAAACTCAATTCTAACAAAAAATATGGGTCTCGATTCGGCTCATGACGCAAACAATTTACCACACGAATTGAGAGCGTATAAACAAAAGTGTGGTGTATAAAATAAGTAAAAGAAAAGCTTATTATATATTAAAAATCTTTTTCAACCGACTAGGGGCTTCGCTATGACTGTATTAAAGATGATTCCGTCGATAGTAATGTTCTTCGTCGGATGAAATAAGATGGTATCGTCAAAAAACAGGGTTCGCACTTATGATTGTATAAGTACAGTCTGTAAAATAGAAAGATGTTGATTGAAAATATCGTGAATTGTTTGAAAAATTGAATGAACCGTGTTACCGTCTTCATTCAAAAGTGAAGTGTCAACACTTTCATTTGGAATGTGAGATGAACGAGAAGACAAGGATGCCCGTAAAAAAGCTGAAAAAGTTAGAACGGCTTCAAAAGCGAAATCTTGATATCGAATGTTATTTGGATGAATAAGAAATTAATACTATTCCTATATTAAATAAGTTAATTAAAATAAATAAATGTAATTATTTCGATTTAATCTCGCTTTCTAATTTTAGCATCTATACCTTTTCGTTTATTTCGTGAATTTATCTTTGTAGTAACCGTTCCTCTTTCTACATTATGTAATTTAAAAATTTTTTTATCTTTATCAGAAAAATCAACAAAAATTCCACCACCCAATCCTTTACTCATCTTTTTAATTTTTCCTGTTCTTGTTTTTTTAGGACCAATATCTGTATCTTGTTTTCCATCATCGAGTGAATATTTCACTTCCACATTATCCCCCTCGTTTAATTTATCATGTGCATTAATAATATCTAACCATTTATTAACCATATAAAATAATACATTAAACAACCTTATATTTGTTATTGATTATTTTAGCAGACTGTTGATTAATAATTTAGATATTATTAATACCTAATCAACACGTTCAATCATAGTATATATAATATCATTATCATTTTCTTCTTCCTTTACAATATCCCTAACGGTTTCTTTTAACGCGGAATATGTTTCTAAATCAGAAATATTTTTAATATATACCTTAATCAAAATATTCATATATTTTGGAGGTTTACCTTTTCGAATTATTTCAATAGTAGCTGGATTAACCTCTGATTTAATTCTATTAATAATTTTTTCGACCGTTTCTTTCGAAGTAAATTCATCTTTTTTAATTTCCTCACCTAATGCAAATTTAAGTCCTTGAACATAATTTGGTTCTGATTTAAAATTACATTTATGTTCTACACCAGATATACTATCATACGGATTATCTTTAATGCGTTTAATTTCTTCTTTAATATCTTTATTAGATACCATTTATATATAGAATATAACTTTATATATTTATATTTTATGATTAAAATAACTTTATTAAATTTTTCGGTCGGATTAGCACGGCGTTAAGCCTGTATTCTTATCCTATAGTAGTAATAAATTAATCGCGTTTGATTTTTAATATATTCATATATGTATATTTAACCGTTATTCCATTTTAAAATTATATTATATTATAAATAATTACAAATATAGATATAAATTAATAACGTTATAGAGTAATAATTTATATAATGAAATTCAAACATTACTTTATTATTGGTATGTTATTATACATTATCATATTATCTAGTCTTTTATACATATCTATTAATGAAAATGATTTAAGCCCACAACAAGATGCTCAAACCTCATTTGAATATACAGATTCAGAAGTAGATGTACATATACATATAGAATTGATGGTATGATTAAAGTTTGGTTGTCTAAATAATTTCGGTAAATTTATTAACATATAAATAGTTAACAACAGCAAGGAATGTGATAAATTATACTGTTCTGATGATTTGATTATAAAAAGAGAACTAATCAAATTACTAAAATTTGATTAATATGTAATTTCAACATTCATCTTTGTACCACATTTATAACATTCCTTATTTTTAATAATTCCAGATAATCCAATGGGATAATCTTGCGGTTCACCAGTACTACAACATGGTGGGTATATGAAATAACCTTCGGGGCTATCATAACCATCTAATTCATTAATATTTATTCTTTTTTCACTCATATATATACTAAAATTATATATTCTTATTAAACTTTCGTTTACTTATATTAATAACTTTTAAATTAAAATCTTTATAATCAGAACGTAAAATAAAAGAATTTTCTTTTATGTGTTTTCTCTAAGATATTCTAAAGGATATTTTATTTATTCTAACCAATTTAAATTCTTATTTTACAATACGCTATCGAGAAAATAACAATATAAATAGATTATATAACACAGTAAATATTTAATTATTTTAATTTTGAGGATATGAATTAGATAAATAATTTAATTCCTTAAGTTTATTAATAACAGCCCTTGGAATGACATCTTCATGACCATCTACATGTGGCATTCGATATCGACTTGTTCTTTCTGAATTCCCACCTTTTCTATACTGACCATCTGTTTTAATTACGGCGTGAGCAAATCTAAAAATAGCTTCCTTATTACCATTTTGCATCTCTCTAAGTTTGAATTGGAATTCTAACTCATCATTATACAATACTGTTAACCAATCATTATTATGCGTCGTTACATTAATGGACATATATATGTCTATATGTGCATATATGTTATATAATTTTGGATTAAAGTAATATCCAAATATTTATTTTAT
>SL_4KL_010_BRINEDRAFT_10002734_pt1 | contig 10015 bp, 13 predicted proteins | sample SodLak_010_BRINE_2_FD_10664 | JGI IMG/M metagenome (IMG submission 10664) | reverse complement strand
TGGCACACTCCGCGGCAGTTACGGGGATCGGTATGGGCGTTGGACCGGAGGGCGAAAACGTCCCGGCGGTCATCCTCACAGCACGCGATGAGTATCTTCCAATCTTTATTACCGCAGACCAAGCCCAGTCGATCCAGCTCGCGCTCTCCGGCGAGCCGTTCGAGCGACCGCTCACCCACGACCTGTTAGTCGAGATGGTCACCGAGTTCGGTGGGGCCGTCGACGGCGTTCGGATCGACGATCTGGCCGACGGCACCTTTTATGCAAAAATCGACGCCGAGCGGTACAACAACGGCGAGCCCGAATCGTTTGCGTTCGATGCCCGACCCAGCGACGCCATCGCCCTGGCCGTCCGGGTTGAATGCCCAATTGAGGTCTCGGATGGTATTCTCGATGCGGCCGGTCGGTCGCCCGAAGAGGTCGATCTGGGACGAGCAGGAGGCGACGACGAGCCACTCCACTCAGAAGACCCGTTTTCCGAAGACCCAGACGAGTAGTAACAGACCAGCGTTACTCGTTCGGTCGAGCGCCGAGTTCCACCTCGACGGTCATCTCTTCGCCGTCTCGAACAACCGTCAGCGGCACCGTCTCACCAGGGCTGGTTTCGAGTGCGAGGACGCTGGCTAAGCTGTCCGAATCGTACACTTCGTGGCCTGCGAGTTCGATGAGTACGTCACCGCCGGTCGGAACATCCATCTCTTCAGGCGGCTCTTCGGGCTCTTCAGGCGGCTCTTCCGGTTCGTCAGGTTGTGGCGGCTCGTCGGGCTCATCCGGCTGTGGTATCGCTTCGGCTTCCGCTTCCGACAGACTGGGTTCCAGTATCCCGTCGGCGGGACCATCCGGGTCGACTGTTACCACGAGCAGCCCGCCCGGCTCCGAGAGCGCTGCAGCGTCGGCGGTTGCCGGATCGACGTCCTGCATCGTAATCCCCAACCGTGAATGTTCGTAGCTGCCTGTCGCTTCGAGTTCGGGGACGACGCGTTTGGCGAGTGCCGCCGAGATGGCAAAGCCGACGGTTTCGCCCTGGTTGGCAAAGACAATGCCGACAACCCGTCCACGGCGGTCGACGATTGGCCCGCCGCTGTTGCCGGGGTTGAGCGCGACATCAGTCTGAATCGTATCCGGGATCAGGTACGGTCCAGGACCAGGAACCGAGCGGTTGCGACCGCTGACAATGCCCTGTGTGAGCGAATCCGAGAGATCGAACGGCGAGCCGATTGCGACGATCTCCTCGCCGACCGGTGGGGGTTGATCGACGAACGCCAGTGGGTCCGGCATCTCGACGTCATCGTCGATCGAGAGCACTGCCAGATCACTGTGCGGATCGCTGCCGAGAACGGTGGCGTCGGTCCACTGGCGGTCGGAAAACTGGACGGCAACATCCGGTCCAACATCGACGACGTGGTGGTTCGTCACGATGTAGTCTTCGACCACAAAGCCCGAGCCCTGGCCGATCTGTTGGCTACCGTCGCTAACGTGGATATCGACGACCGAATCAACCGTATTTCGGTAAATTTGTGTATAATCGGAGTCTGCCTCCTGGCGGCCGCTGTCGGTGGGAGCCGCACAGCCAGCGAGTCCACCGATCCCGACACCGACCCCAGCAAGCACCGAACGGCGCGTCCGTTTCATAGCATTACTGAGGGTTCGGGCCGTAAAAACTGTGTGAGAACTGTCTCGAAGCCTCAGCTCTGGTCCGTCACTGTGGACGACCAGCCACGTTTATCCGCACTCTGGTACTATCATGCGGTATGAGCCTGCAGGTCGACCCACCCGCGCCGCCCGAACTCGAAGAGATCGACCCCAATGAGTATGATGACGCCGAGATCATCGGCGAGACCGACTACAAGCGAGCCGAACTCGAAGCGTTTCTCCACGAGGGCGCGTGGGACGACGCCTTCACCGACTGGGCCCAAACCAGCGATATGGACGACGACGTCTTCGAGATCGTCCTGGATCTACGGTTAATCGAACGGTTCGATTTCTTTTGGGACTCGTTTGCCGACCGCGTTGGCTACCATGCCCCGGGCATCCCGGAAGACTGGAAGGAACGCGACATCCATCCCGCATTGGATTCCTGGGGAACCGTCTCGTCGATCAACGCCGGACTGACCGAACTCGGCCAGGTCGTCTGTGACGTGCTGAAAGACGACTACATCGACTGGGAAAGCGAGTACGAAGCACCTGACGATCTGCCCGATTTCGACTAACAGTATCGGTTTTTAGTAGCCACTCCCTAACCAGTCAGTAGGAATGGCCGAACCCGCGATACCCGTTTCGGATCTGACGATCCCACCACTCGATAACGACGCCAGCCAGGCCGCAGACGAGAGGCAGGCGCGGCTCACGAAACCGCCAGGCAGTCTTGGGCGTCTCGAAACGATGGTCGCCGAGCTTGCCGCAATGCAGTCGACGCCGACTCCTGCGGTTGATCCGGCATTTGTAGTGACGATGGCCGCCGACCACGGCGTCGCTGCCGAAGGTGTTAGTGCGTACCCACAGTCGATCACCGCCGCAATGGTAGCCAACTTCGCCGACGGCGGCGCAGCGGTCAACGCGCTGTGTGATACCAACGAGATCGAGAACGTCGTCGTCGATATGGGTGTTGCCGGCGAGGTTCCCGAGGATGTTCTCGACTACAGCGTCAGCGACGGGACCGAAAACATGGTCCAGGAGCCAGCGATGACACGCCAGCAGGCAGTTGCGGCAATCGAGGCGGGCCAATCGGTGCTCGAAAACGAGGCTCTTGAGGCGCGAGTCGTCGGCCTGGGCGAGATGGGGATCGGCAACACAACGGCGAGTGCGGCGATTACGGCACTGCTCACCAACAACAGCGTCGAGTCGGTTACGGGTCACGGAACTGGAATCGACGAGGAGACGAGAGCCCGAAAGGTGGCGGTGATCGAACGGGCCATCGAAAAAAACGATCCAGATCCCAACGATCCGATCTCGGTGCTCCGGTCTGTCGGCGGGTTCGAAATCGCCGGTCTCGCCGGTCTCACGATGGCGGCTGCCAGCCGGCGGATTCCGGTTGTCGTCGATGGCTTCATTGCGGGAGCTGCCGCTCTGGTTGCCGCCGAAATTAACCCACAAGTAACTAACTACCTGCTTGCCTCACACGCCTCGGTTGAGCCCGGCCACGCTGCCCAGTTGAACGCACTTGAGTTGGAGCCGTGTTTCGACTACGGCATGCGACTCGGTGAAGGAACGGGGGCGGCACTCGCCCTCAGCGTCTATCGGGCGGCCTGCGCGGCTCACACCGAGATGTCGACGTTTGCCGAAGCAGGCCTCGAAACCGGTTCGGACTGACCAAGACCGAGTAGGGACTGGCTACTGAGATATACCGGGGTTAGTCGGCGGCTGCGGTCGGAATGATGATCAGTGGTTGGTCGACTTTGCGGGCCAACTGCCCAATAACGTTCTCCGAGAGGAGTCGACGCCACACCGACTTCTTTCTGGGTGTGAGTATGATCGCATCGGCAGCATGTTCGGCGGCCGCATCGAGAATCGTCCTGCTCACGTCAGTGCCGTACCGTACCTCACCGGTGACAGGAATGTCGATGCTATCGAAACAGCCCGTTGCCCGCTCGAAAACCGACTCAGCACGGGTTTCGGTGGCTGCCACGTCGACTTTGCGCTTTGGCTCTCTGACGATGTGGATGACGAACACCCGGCAGTCTTTGCCTGCGAGATACGGAGCAACGGCTTCACAGGTGTTGGTGGCATCTTCCTCGTTGGCAATCGGCAACAGGACGTTGACCTCGACGAATGATCGTGGCATGACTGTTCAGTCCGGTTGGGTTGCCGGAACGGTTCCAGTAGGGCTACGATCAGCCAACGTATAGTCTGTGTTTACCACTTGGGTGACTGTTGGCTGTCGAGTAGTGAACCAGACGGCCAGTAGGTCGAGACTATATCGACACAATCACTCTTGTGGGTCGGCACCGTCGAGAGCGTATGACCACCGTCACCGTTTGGAACGAGTACCGTCACGAACGCGAAAGCGACACTGTCGCCGAAATCTACCCCGACGGCATCCATACAGTCATCGCAGAGGTGCTCAGTGAGGCTGGATTCGAGACGCGGACGGCAACGCTTGATGCGCCCGACCACGGCCTGACCGAGGACGTACTCGACGAGACGGACGTCCTGACGTGGTGGGGACACGCCGCCCACGATGAAGTCAGCGACGAGATCGTCGAGCGCGTCCACCAGCACGTCCTCGACGGTATGGGGCTGATCGTTCTCCACTCGGGACACTACTCGAAGATATTCAAACGGCTCATGGGGACCTCCTGTTCGCTTAAATGGCGCGAAGCCGCCGAACGCGAACGCCTCTGGGTAATCGAGCCGAGCCACCCGATTGTTGAGGGGGTTGACGAGTACATCGAGATCCAGGAGGCCGAAATGTACGGCGAACGGTTCGATGTGCCGGCTCCCGATACGCTCGTCTTTACCTCCTGGTTCGAAGGCGGCGAGGTGTTCCGGTCGGGCTGTTGTTACCGCCGCGGCAACGGGCGCGTGTTCTACTTCCGACCCGGCCACGAAACCTACCCAGTCTACCACAACAGGGCTGTCCAACAGGTGCTCATCAATGCCGTCGGCTGGGCTGCACCCGGAGACGGACCGGCGCCGACGTTTGGCAACTACGAACCGCACGAGGAGATCGACCTCAGCGACGACCGGACAGTCCACTAGCTGGCTGGTGTCCCGTGGTAGCTAAGTGCGTGGGAAGCCTACCGGTGGCAATGAGTACAGACGACGATTCGGGCACCGAAGCCGGCCTGACGCTGATGTTCGCACTCGGGGCGGTCGCACTGCTGATTTTCCTGGCCGGCATCGGCGTTATCTGGTTTTTAAGTTACGGCGGCTGAGCAGTTAGTCGGGGCCGTAACTTTTGCCGTCCCGTTCGTCAGCGTTCTTGCGACGAATCGCGGCCGACGCCTGGGCTGCATCATACCCGAACAACACGTCCTTGGCGTAGGCGTCAGCTACTTCGGCGGCATGAATCAGATTGTCAACATCAACGTCGACCGCGTACAACTCGATAGAAAACGGTGGCTCTGGTTGCTTGCCATCCAGGTCGTAGGAACCGCCTAACGCGCTCCGAAAGCCGCGAGCAACTGTTTCGAGCCAGTAGGTCGTCCCGTAGTCGAGATCATACAGCGGAACGACGAACTCGTCGACGAGTTCGCTGAGGGCATCGATATCAAGGCCGGCGCGCTCGTAGAGGTGTCCTGGATACGGGTCCGGATACAGGGTGAGATACAGTCGCCCTGGCACGCGTTCGCGGACGGCTGCGATAAAATCGGTGATGACGGAGGCACGCCAGGCGGCCCATTCGTCGAACCCGCTTTTGTCGAATCGATCTCTGCACCGCTCGCACCGACAGTACCCCTCGCGTGGAAACCCAACATCATCGAGTCGCACGTCCTCGTTTGCGGTCGCACAGTCGTCGACTATTTCCAGCAGCCCCTCGCGGTAGGCCTCATGGGTCGGACAGATGTAGGACCAATCGAAGTAGGTTCGGTCCCGTGTCGCCTCTCGGCCCTCGCTGTCGACGGCAACTAACTCGGGGTTGTCGCTGGCCGCAGCGTTGTCGCCGAAACACGACACCATGTTGACGGCGGTGGGGATTGGCTCGGCTGGGCGGCCGGTGACATCCTTTACTTCGTAAAATGCGCGGTCGAACTCCGGCCACTCGGCCTCGGGAACGTTTCGGGTGACAACCCCGTACATGTCTCAGGGTTTGCTGGCCGGCTGTGTAAGTGTTCGTTTGTGTTACTCGTCGAGTTCGACTTCGACGGGTTCAGTGTCGCCCGAAAACAGGGCGTAGGCCAGTACAACAACAAGCGCGACGGCGATCAGTTTCGCTTTCGTGGACATACCGAGAAGGATGGACGGCTCAGTTAAAGTTCTTTCCGCGAGCAACGCTCGCTGTGGTCGGCCAGTACGCTACTCTGGGTCGATGTGGTCGGCCAGCGAATCCCGGATAATCGTCCCACAGTAGGCACACCGAACGCCGTCATCGACCACGGTGAACTTGCTTTCGACCGGTTCGTCGGCGTTGGTGATACAGTTTCGGTTCGGACACGAAAGCAGGCCGATGACCGTTTCGGGACGGTCGACGCGGTTTTTCTGGACGACTTCGAAATCCCGGATGATATTGATCGTCGCCTCAGGGGCGATCAGCGAAATTACGTCGACCTCTGATTGGCTCAGTTCGCGGTCCTCGACCTTGACAACGTCCTTGTGACCCAGCCGGTCGCTGGGAACGTTCATCCCGACAGAGACACCCAGACCTTCCGAGCCGTCGATCCCGAGAATCGACAGCACGTTGAGCGCCTGGCCGCCCGAGACGTGGTCGATAACGGTTCCGTTCCGAATCTTGGCGACGCGGAGTTCGTGGTCGGTCATTGGTCGGCCTCCAGGAGGTAATCGAGGAGGGCCATCCTAACGGGGACACCGTTGTGGGCCTGCTCAAAGTAGGTCGCGTGATCCGTCCCGTCGACATCGGGGTCGATCTCGTCGACCCGCGGTAGGGGGTGCATAACGGCGAGATCGTCGCCCGCTGCGTCGAGCGTTCCGGCGTCGATCTGATACTCGCCGGCGACTTTTTCGTACTCGGTTTCGTCGGGGAACCGCTCGCGCTGGATACGGGTGACGTACAGCACATCGAGATCGCCAAGCACCGAATCGAGTTCAGTGTGTTCTCGAACTTGTGCGCCCGCCTGGTGGAGATCGAACCGGACACCGCGGGGCAATCGGAGGCTCTCGGGGCTGATGAAATGCTGGCGCACATCGAAGTTAGTGAGGGCTTCGGCCAGCGAGTGGACTGTCCGGCCGTATTTCAGATCGCCCATAATCCCGATAGAGAGATCATCGAGGCCGACGTTTTCGCGGATCGTATACAGGTCAAGCAGCGTCTGGCTCGGGTGTTGGCCCGCGCCGTCGCCCGCGTTGATTACGGGAACGTCGACGAACTCCGAGGCGAGTTTGGCCGCGCCCTCGCTGGGATGTCTGAGTACGAGCGCGTCCGCATAGCCTTCGACGACGCGAACGGTGTCGGCGAGGCTTTCGCCCTTTTTAACCGAGGAGGATTCGACTGAACCCATATCGGTTGTCGCGCCACCGAGGCGTTTGATGGCGGTCTCGAAGCTCATTTTGGTGCGGGTGCTCGGCTCGAAAAAACAGAGCCCGAGAACGGCCTGGTCGTGGGCACTCGCCCACGCCGCGGGGTCGGCGTCGATCTCGGCGGCCCGGTCGAGCACCGCCTCGATATCGGCCCGCGACAGTTGGCTCGCGGAGATGAGGTGGTCCTGACGCATTGATACAGAGGGGTCGCCGAACACTCTTGAATCCCGCGGGTTGCGGTCGATACCATGGCTGTGACCCTGCTGTTTTTGTCGAGAGACACTCAACAGGTGGTATGGCAGAAATCGATCCCGAGACGCTGTTGCCGAATGACCACGTTATCAAGGCCGTCGCGAGCGGAGAAATGACCCAGCTCACCCGCGGGCAGGCGTACGCCGAGACGGGCGACACATTCGTGATCGACGACCAGGAGTTCGTCGTCGACAGCATCATCGAACGCCAGTTGGGCGACCTCACCGACGGGGACGCCCAACGCGAGGGGTCAGAAGATCTTGCGGCGTACAAACAACGGATGGTCAGAGCCCACGGCGGCAACTTCGAGTGGGACGATTCGGCAGACGTGTTCACACACCAGTTCGAGAGCCGGTAGGCACTGCCTAGCTGACTCCTGACCGTATCCTCACCGCTACGCAAACAAAAACACTCGATTCAAACACTAGTAGCGCGCCACCGGGCGTTGGCGCTGTACCGTTTTTGCTAGCGTTTCAGTCGTCGTCAGCAGGAGCCGGCTCAGCAGTTGGGTGGTTGGCTTCGATGCTCGGTGGGTAGACACCACGCTTGAGTTTGAGATCCGACTGGGCACGGGCCATACAGGTCAGCGCATAGTTTTCGCGTTCTTTTTCAGTAAAGCCACGGGCGGCGGGTTGGGCGACCTCGCCGTCGACGATTTCGGCCGAACAGGCCAGACACATGCCGACGCGACAGGAGTACTCGTGAGCGATTCCCTCCTCCAGACAGGCTTTCAGAATGGTCTGCTTGTCGGAGACCGTAATCGTCTCCCCGGTCCCAACGAACTCGACGGTGTACTCGGTCATACCACACGTATTCGGTGACTCTCCTCTAAATACTTGTTATCGCTTCTGTCCTCGGCAGGCGGACGAATTTACCGCCCGCGATCTGGGCCAAAATTCGGAACGACTAACCGGTGACCGGACAGTGTTCCGACAATGAGCATGAAGGCAACCGCACGCGCCCACCCGATTCAGGGACTGGTCAAATACCACGGGATGCGCGACCCGGAGCTTCGGCTTCCGTACCACGATTCGATCAGCGTCTGTACCGCGCCAACGAATACGACGACGACCGTCGAGTGGCTTCCCGACAGCGATCCCGCAGCTGACGTGTATCTGATCGACGGCGAGGAGGTCGACGGACGAGCAGCCGAACGGATTTCGATGGTTGTCGACCACATTCGCGAGCTTGCAGGCTTCGATCATGCGGTTCGGTTCGAAAGCGAGAACTCCTTTCCCTCGAACATCGGCTTCGGCTCCTCGTCGTCAGGCTTTGCGGCAGCCGCGCTCGCGCTCGTTGAGGCAGCAGGACTCGATATGAGCCTGCCCGAGGTCTCGACGGTCGCCCGTCGTGGCTCGTCGTCGGCCGCCCGTGCAGTGACCGGCGCGTTTTCACATCTGTACGCCGGGCTCAACGACGAGGACTGTCGATCCTACCGACTCGAATCCGAACTCGAAGACGATCTGAAGATCGTTGCTGCCCACGTTCCATCCTATAAGGAGACCGAGGCCGCCCACAAGGAGGCCGCCGAAAGCCACATGTTCCAGGCGCGGATGGCCCACATCCCTGACCAGATCGTCGAGATGCGGGATGCCCTTCGGGAGGCCTCCTTCGAGCGAGTTTTCGAGCTGGCCGAACACGATTCGCTGTCGCTGACTGCGGCCACGATGACCGGCCCCGCAGGCTGGGTCTACTGGCAACCGGAAACGATTGCGGTGTTCAACGCGGTTCGTGAGCTCCGGGAGGAAGGTGTTGAGGTCTACTTCTCGACCGACACGGGCGCGAGCGTTTACGTGAACACCCGAGAGGAGTACGTCGAGGAGGTCGAAGCCCGCATTGCCGAGATCGGTATCGAAACCGACGTCTGGGAGGTCGGCGGACCGGCCCACGTCCTGGATTCGAGCGAGGCACTCTTCTAAGTAGTCGGTGGCTACTTTTATGTTGACGTGGCCGCATTTAAATAGAGTCGGACAACAGTGCCCCCACTGGTGGATGTCTCGATCTCGATATCGCCGCCGTAGGCGTCTACGATCCATTTGACGAGCCACAGCCCCAGGCCACTGCCATGGTTCAGCGGGGTGATATCGGTGTTGTCAGTAATAATCTGTTGTTCGACCGGCGGGATGCCGGGGCCGTTGTCGCTGACCGCGAGTTCAATCGTCGACGAATCGGGCTTCGTTGCCGAGACTGTTGCCTGTGGGTCGGCTGAATCGTTGTACCGGACCGCGTTGTCGAGCAGACTTCTGAGGGCGATCTGTAGCTGATCGTTCGCACTTACGGCTAGGTCGCCATCGATTTCGGTGGTAATTGTGGCTGTCCCAAAGCGGGCTTTGCAGTCGGCAACGACGTCTTCGACGAGTGGCTCGACGGCAACGGGACCGACCGTCACGGTGTCACCAAGCACTCTTTCGATGGTTTTGGCCTCCTCGCTGAGCTGCGACAGCTGGCCAGCCGTCGAAGTGATTTTGTCTGCTGCCTTTCGGATTTCGGGGTCGTCCGTCCGGTTGGAAATTCTGGTCGCCATCCCCAGGATAACGGTGAGATCGTTCCGCAGATTGTGACGGAGCACACGGTGAAGCACGTTGAGATGTTTGTCCCGCTGCAGTTCGTCGGTGATATCCGAGTAGAT
>SL_4KL_010_BRINEDRAFT_10002728_pt1 | contig 10024 bp, 11 predicted proteins | sample SodLak_010_BRINE_2_FD_10664 | JGI IMG/M metagenome (IMG submission 10664) | reverse complement strand
ACCCGGCCGACGGTAGATGTGTTTTTAGTGCTCCCGGCCACATCACCCGCTATAGAGATGACCTTCGTTACGAAACTCACCTTTCAGTCGGGCGACCGGGCTGTCCTCGAAGATACGGTTTCTTCGCTCAAACGGCTCGTCGAGCGCAAGGGCGCACAGTGTAAAGGCCCACACGCCTCGCCAGCCAAACAGCACAGCGTCCCACAGTACCGAACACTCCAGCCGGGCAACACGTTTCCAACCTGGAATTATACAGTCTACAAACAACGGATCGACATCCACGGTGCCGACCACATCGCCCGTGAGATTGGTCACATGGACTTTCCCGACTCAATCCATGTCGAAATCGAGGTCGAACAGCACAAACCGCTCGGGCATCGACAAAAATAACCAACCTGCCCTCACCGACTGCGCGACTCCGAACTTTATTTTCTCGGCCGTCTTCGAGGACGTATGGCCGGTGCCCACTCCCTTGCCGAACCGTACCGCGAACTTCGTCGCGAGCTTCACAGACACCCCGAGCCCGGCTGGTGTGAGTTTTATACGACCACCCGGCTCATTGAGGAACTCGAAGCCCGCGACATCGACCAGTTGTTATATGGCTCCGAAATCCATGTTACCGATCGGCACAACGTTCCCTCGGAGGCAACGCTCGCTGAGTGGCGCGAGCGAGCCGAGAACGCCGGCGCACGAACGGACATTCTCGACCGGATTGGTGAGGGCTTTACCGGAGCCATCGCCGTCGTCGAACGCGGAACGGGGCCGACGGTCGCACTCCGTGTCGACATCGACGGCCTTCCGATTCTCGAAGCCGACGACGTAGATCACGTTCCCACTGCAGAGGGCTTTCGCTCGGAACACGAGGGCTACATGCACGCCTGCGGCCACGACGCCCACGGGACGATCGGAATCGGCGTGCTCGACGCGGTTCTCGAAAGCGACTTTCGAGGCACATTCAAACTCGTGTTACAGCCCGCAGAGGAAACGATTTCGGGCGGCAAGCCGATTGCCGAATCGGGTGTACTCGACGATGTCGATCACCTCTTGGCCGTCCATATTGGTCTGGATCACCCTTCCGGCGAGGTTGTCGCCGGGATCCACGGCTTTCTGGCTGTCCGACAGTTCCACACGACCATTTCGGGAACCCCCGCACACGCTGGTGGGCGGCCGGAAGCCGGTGACAACGCTGTCCAGGCGGTCGCTACCGCGATCCAGAATCTCTATTCGATTCCCCGACACGCCGACGGCACAACCCGCGTCAATGCCGGCCGGATCGGCGGGGGCACCGCAAGCAACGTCATCGCTGAGGAGGCCTTCATTGAGGGCGAGGTTCGCGGCGAGACAACCGAGCTAATGGAGTACATGTGGACACACGCTGAACGAATCGTTGAATCGGCGGCAACAATGCACAACTGTGAGGTCGATATCGAGACACTCGGAGATGCTCCGAGTGCAATCAGTGACCAGGCGCTCGTCAGCCTCGTCGGCGAGGTTGCCCGGCGGACGGCCGGCGTCGAACACGTGATCGACCGCGACACACTCGGTGGAAGCGAGGATGCAACCTATCTCATGCAACGGGTCCAAAACCAGGGTGGACTGGCAGCCTATGTCGGTGTCGGGACCGACCATCCCGGCGGCCATCACACCGGAACATTCGATGTCGACGAGGCAGACATCGCGGTCGCTATCGACGTACTTTCGGCGGCGATCTGTGAGATTGCGACAGCCAACCCACAACGATAACGAGGTCCGAATAACAGAACCCAAACCAGTTGGTAATCCGACCGGTACAAAGACCGAATAACATCCAACCCGAAGGTCACGAGTAGATGAGTTCCTCCAACCGGCTCGAAGACGCCGAGTGGCTAACGCTAACTGCGGGTGACGAAATCGAGTGGACCGGCCGGCCATCGCTGATCACCGTCGCCCCGCAGTTGCTGGCGGCGTTTGTCGTCGGCTTCGGTGGTGCCCTCGCGGTCTCAGCACTCGATTCTGTACTCCAAACCGGTGTTCCAGCGAGCCTGCGAGTGTTCCCGATACTCGCTGGCATCGGCATTTTCGCGGTTGTGTTTCTCCGGTGGTATCGCGTTCAGTATGTCATTACGACAAGTGAGGTCTACATCAAACGCGGCTTCATTTCGCTGGACATCGCCCAGATTCGGCTGTCGCGGATTCAGAATACGACACTCGAGCAGTCGATGATCGAGCGGCTGCTCGATTACGGTGATGTCGTCGCCTACACCGCTGGCACCGACATGATGAATATCGAATTCAAAAGTGTTCCCCAGCCCTCGACGGTCAATCGGACGCTTTCGTCGCTGTTGAGTCAGTCGAAAAACGAACCGGTTCAGGTCTGAGTCGATCCCGCGTCTCTGTCTCGCATTCCGCTATCGGATTTCAGTACCGCGCCTCAATATTGCGTCTTACTATCGCATCTCAGTACTTCGGCTCTGCGCCAGTTGTCTTGTAGATTTTCTCCATGAGCTCATCGCGCTGGGCCTGCCACGTAGTGAGTGCGCCCGGAGCCGATGGATACCGTTCGTAGTGTTCGATGAGCTCCTCGGCGAGCTGTTTCGTTTTGTAGAAGTTGACGATCTGTCGCCAGTAGCCGAAGCTGTCGATGGCCGTTCGGGCGACAAGTAGTGGCCCCATCGAGGTTTTGCCGTCGTAGAGTGCTTCGGCCAGCTTTTCGCCCGGCAGTGCGGCGAGCAGTCCCATGAGGTCGTCGACATCGACTGCCGTCGAGAGGATGTTGTAGACATCGAGGCCAGCGTAGCGTGCGCCGAAGTGCTCCATGACGCGCTCGTTGTAGTGCCAGAGTGCTTCCTCGCTGACATCGCCGGCGGTGATTGCCTCGACTGCTTGCTCGGCCGCGTACTGTCCAGCGTATGCGGCTCCCGCAATGCCCCCGCCCGTCGTCGGGTTGACGTGGGCGGCAGCGTCACCGACGGCCATGTAGCCGGGGGCGACCGCCGAGTCGTAAACGCGGCGCGTTGGGAGGGCGGCCCCGAGTTTGTCGGTGACCTCGGCGTTTTCGAACTCCGGGCGGTCTCGGAGGTCGTCTTTGAGGTCGTCGATCATCTGCATCGGCTCCTCGTTCATCTGGAAGCCGAGGCCGGCGTTGATCGTCGTCGAAGTCCGTGGGAAATACCAGAGATAGCCAGCAGCGCGCTTGGTTGGCTTAAAAACGAGGGCGTCGTCCCAGTCGACGGGTTCCTCGACCTCGACAATCTCGCGGTAGGCCGAGCAGAACTGCGAGTACCGGACGTTGGTATCGAAGGTCGTCCCCTCGAAGTCGACTTTGTCCTGTAACAGCGAGAGCGACCCCGCACCGTCGATGACGATTTCGGCGTCGTAGGCGACTGCCTCGCCTTTGTGTTTGCCAATAACGCCCGTCACCCGGCCATCTTCTGCCTGGGTGACGTCTTGGACAACCGTATCGTAATGGAGGTCGACACCGGCCTCTTCGGCTCCTTCGATGAGGAGTCGGCCGTACTCCCAGCGGTCGATGACAGCGAGTTCGCCGGGAACTGGGATTTCGAGGACGGTATCGTGGCTCGGGATCTCGAAGCGGCCGTGATCGACGTCCGTGTTGGTAAAGGCGGGTTCGATCTTCGATTTCGGAATCGCACTCGGGAAGGCGTTCGCGCCTTTCAGCGCATCGCCACAGGCGATATGGCCGGCTTCCTCCTCGTCTTTCCGCTCGATGATAACGGCGTCGAGGCCTGCATTGGCGATGGTCGCCGCCGCATAACAGCCCGACGTTCCCGCACCGACGACGGCAACATCGTACTCGTAGCTGGTCATTATATGGAGTGTACGCTCTGGGGCGAAAACTCTTTATCTCGGTTTTCGTTGGCAAGAAGACAACGAATTACGGTCGTCAACAAGACTGACAGCCCAGCACTCATAGTTACTGCACCCGTTTCCTTCATATGGACCGAAACGAGCGCCGACAGGCGTGGGATGCGATCGCCCAAACCTACGCCAACCGGCGAAACCCCGACGGCTCGGATGCCGATCTGATTGCCGACCTTCTCGATTGTTGCCCGCCGGAACCGGTCGTCCTCGACATCGGGTGTGGCGATGGCGCACGGACACTTTCGAACCTCCCAGCCGGCAGCATCGGACTTGACTTCTCACGCCGCGGACTCTCGCTTGCCCAAACGACCGTTCCCGCCTCACGGCTTGTTCAGGGAGACATGAGTGCACTCCCAGTCAGTGAGACGGCTATTGACGCCATCACGTCCTATCACGCCGTTTTTCACGTCCCACGGAGCCAGCATCCGACCGTCTACCGCGAGTTTGCTCGTGTGTTGAAACCGGGTGGAACACTCCTGATGACGCTTCCGGGTGGACGGTTTGAGACGGTCCGACGGGGGTGGATGGGTGGAGAAATGTTCTTTTCTGCGCCGGGGCGCGATGTCACGCTTCAACAGCTCCGTGAGGCGGGCTTTGCGAACGTACGGATGACAACCGCAGCCGACCCGCTCGGAAGCAGTAGCGAGTTCGTCTTCGCAGACTGTGCGTCTCAGTAGCGCCAACCAAACCGTCGCTACACGGGTTCGGTCGGCCGGGAACATCGCAGACAGAGGACGCTTTCGGCAACCCAGTTGACGTCCGTCGACCCACAGTGGGGACACCGGTGGTGGTCGGTGGCGTACTCGGTCGTCCCACGCGGCGCGGCAAGAAAGCCGTCGGCAACAACCCGTTCGACGAGCCCGGAAAACCGCTGTCGTTTGTAGGTTGCTCGGTGGGCCAGAAAGTCGCCACATGCCGAGGGATCTGCGTCGTGAAGATTCTCCCATTTGATCGCTATCTCGCCGTTGGCAAGACTGCGGGCGACCTGTTTGATCGGTCCCGCTGCTGCCTCGAACAACGGCGATGTCGCCCACCGGTGAGGATTCTCGATTCCATCGCCTGCAGCACGGTAGGCGTCGGCTGCGGTGTCATACGTCGAGGCGGCCCCATCGAGCCCACCGGCGACCCGACAGTCCGCGCGCAGTTCTTCGAGACAGGCCTGTTGTACCGGCTCGTCAAGTGCGGTTGTCAGATCACCGGCGATGGCAACTGCCTCGACACCGCGGTGGGTCGCCCGCGACGGCTCGCCGGCAACGCGGTAACAGATCGCACTGGTCAGGAGGTACTGGAGGCCAGCGCCGACGTAGCCTCGCTCGTCAGGCGCAAACGGATCCCGCCCAGCGCGTGGCTCGGTTAATACTGACCATGCCGCACGGCTGTAGTGATTGCCGGCCGTCTGGTAGTCACGCTGTGCGAGTGCGCCAACTGCGCTCGCAATGTGACCACCGTCCTGCGTATGCATACGATTTATACGGCGCCTGTGTACAAACCACTTCGTGAGCACGTTGCCGCGGGTGTGCTCGCATTTATTGGTGTACAGCACCTTTGTCCGGCTGCTAATGGTTTCAAACGGAGACACTGCCCCAGACATTTCTGCAACGGTTGGCACAAGCGACCACGAGCCGTTCGAGCTGTCAGAGCAGATCGGCAATGGCGCGGTTGTACTGGCCTTCTTCCCCGGCGCATTCACACCACCATGTTCAAATGAGATGGTCGCACTCGAAGATCATCGTGAGCAGTTCGACGAGGCCGGCGCAACCGTCTTCGGGATCAGCGCTGATTCGGCGTTCTCGCTGGGCGCGTTCAGCGACGAGTATGACCTCTCGTTCGATCTCGTCAGCGACATGAGCGGTGAGGCGATTCGAGCCTACGGCTTGGAGATGGATATTGCCGCTCTCGGCCTCTATGGAATCGCCAACCGAGCCGTCTTCGTCCTCGACGCCGACGGCGAAATCACCTACCACTGGGTTGCCGACGAGCCGACAGACGAACCCGAGTACGATGCGCTCGTCGACGCTGCTGCCGCAGTCTAATCGGCACGAACTATTCTTTGAAAATACCGCATTTTTTGCGGTAACTACTCACGCTGGTAGTGTCAATGCTGACCCGACTGCGCCGTGTCGACTGCGGTTTCAATACACTCGGTGGCAGTCGAAACCAGTTCATCGACTGTGTCGCTTTCGGCATAGAGCCGGAGATACGGTTCCGTCCCGGAGGGACGGACGAGGAACCACGATCCATCGTCGAAATTGAGTCTGATGCCGTGTTCGCGCGTTACCGCGCCGGCAGGGAACGCAGCCGGGAGCGACGTTGCAACCTGTTTCATTGCCGCTGGTTTAGCCGCGTCTGGGCAGTCGATGCTCACTTTGCGATAGGGCCGTTCAGTAATCGGCTCACGAAGCGCCCTCAGGCTCGTTTGGCTGATGAGCTGACAACACACCGCAGCACTGGCAATTCCGTCAGTCCAGCCGCCGAAGGCTGGATGAATGTGTTTCCACGGCTCGGCTGCAAACACCACGTCGCCGTCGGCGTCTTCGACAGCCGCGATGCCCTCGTGCAGTCCACCGAGTTGCACGCGCTCGACACGGCCGCCGGCCGAACGCACCTGCTCGTCGATCCGCCCGGAGGCATTTGGCGTCGTCACGACAACTGGCTCGTTAGCCGCTGTCGAAAGTGGGCTGTCGGGTTCGCGCTGACTGGCTCGGGTATAGTAGCCCGCCAAGATGGCAAGGACTGTATCCTCGTGGACGACATCCCCGTCGCTGTCGAGAATGACGATCCGGTCGGCGTCGCCGTCGTGGGCAATCCCAACATCGAAGTCACCGGCGGCAACAAACCGCCGAAGGTCGCCGATGGTTTCGGGCGTTGGTTTGCTTGGACGGCCCGGAAAGCGACCGTCGATATTTCCATTGAGCGTGACCGCATGTGCGCCGAGTTCGCGAAGTACCTGGGGGGTCGCCCGCGCGCCCATGCCATTACCGCAGTCGACCGCAACCCGAAGGCCAGCACAGGGGCTCGTGGATTTGTTGCCGACACCCTCCGTGACAATCTGTTGGGCGTAGTCGATGACGGCCGAGCGGTAGTCGCTAATCGGGTCGACCTCTCGGGGCGTCTGCCATTGCTCCCACGGTGCGGCTGCTAGTGAGCGATTCGCTTCGAAGGTCGTCTCAAGGGCACGTTCTATTTGCTGTTCGCGCTCGCTATCGAATTCACGCCCATCGACAAAGAGCTTGATTCCGTTGTCGGCCGGTGGATTGTGCGAGGCTGTCAGCATGATCCCATAGCGACCCCGTGAGGCGAATGCCAGCGTCGGCGTCGGAACGGCGCCACTCCGGACGGCGCTCGCACCGGCCGCACTCACCCCGGCTTCAACGGCCGAGACGAGTGCTGGACCCGTGAGACGCCCATCGCGACCGATGACGATCTCCGGTGGGGGTGCTGTGTCGTTCGATGTTGCGTCATTCGATTCGGCGTCGTTCAATACACTCTCAGCCTCGACGGCGAGCCGACCAACAGCCTGCCCGACAGCAAGCGCCAACGCCGGCGTGAGGTGGTCGGCGACGGGGCCGCGAATGCCGGCGGTTCCAAACATACCCATGGAAGATGTCACACGCGGGCTGACTTAGCGTCCATGGTCCCATCTGACGTGTCCGTTCGATTCGTCCTTCAGGATTTGTGCGAACTGTGCTGAGCGTTTATTTACGAGGCGACACAAACGCTGGCTATGAGCGAACAGCCGACTGAGACGTCTGCACACGATGAAAAAGATCGCGTCCGTGCACACGTCTTCGTTAGCGGACACGTCCAAGGGGTCTTTTATCGCGCGAGCACACGAGATGCAACCCGCGAACACAACGTCGATGGCTGGGTACGCAATCTCAACGACGGCCGTGTTGAAGCTGTCTTCGAAGGGACTGCCGAGGCCGTCGAAACGATGTGTGAGTGGTGTCAAACCGGGAGCCCACAGGCCGATGTCTCGGCGGTTGAAATCACAGCGGAGCCGCCTGAAGGACTCACTGGCTTCGAGGTTCGGTGGTAGGTGCACGCTGAGCGGCGGGATCAACCAGACCGGGTGAAAGACGATTCGCTCAGTGTACGGATAGCATCAGCGTGAGAACAGTAGCCGTGTGGAGGAGGGCCGCAGTATGCCCGGATACGAAGGACATGAGGAGTGGGGTGGTCAGGAAAGCGGGGGAGAGGCCGTCATGCCGTATCCAGTAAACTGTCCGTCATTTGCGGAGACCGTGACCAAGTACAGCGAACGGACGGGTAGCCGGTGAGACAGTTCAGGTATGACAGGCTGGTTTGAGCCATCTCGTTGCGACGAGTCGTGGCTCGCATCCCCATCAGCGTGGGTTCTGGAACGTCACCTCCGTTTTTGACATTATATGTTCTTTTGGGCTATACAGGTATATATTGTTCGGTCTTTTCAAAATTTCTGTGCTATGTCGAAATCAGTCTGTGAAAAAATGCACTCTATGTAAAAATATGTTCGTTCGATCAGTCCGCAGTGCACAATTGCACAAATATCCCGGTATCTCGGTCGTTGCTGACAGTGTGTGCAACGGCTGTGTCGGACGACAACACTCGATACCCACGCTCGACACAGCCGGTACGGGCTTCGCTCACCAGAGCCGTAGTCTCCTATACAGTTACAATTGAGAGCGGGCGCGCTCAGGGATGAACAGTGTCGAAACGAACTGGCGAGCCGAGGTGGCCCCCGAAACCTCCGCTCACCGCTCGTTAGCTCCGATCGGATGGTGGCGATCCGGGATGGGCGTGGCGGTGTCTGCCGACGGTGACGAGAAAAGCGTCCATGCGTCGGCACCTTCGCTTAGTCGCTAGGACTGATAAATGCTCCGTCCACGTGCTATCTATCAGTTCGACGGTCCGCAAGCGCCGGAAATGACGACCGAACAGAACGAACGTGTGCGGGGTCAACTGTCGCGGAAATGGCCGTCGGGGGCTCGTCCGCACTCACACAGGTCGTTCCCCACGGATCGTAGACGGTCGAACGGCCACAGAGTGTCGCTTCAGCGTCTGGAAACGACCCCGCGCCGTTGACGGTGGCCACATAACAGAGGTTTTCGATGGCCCGTGCACGGCCGAGTGTCTTCCAGTGTTCGACGCGTGGGTAGGGCCACGCGCTCGGGACAACAACGAGTTCGGCCCCCTCATCAACGAGCGTGCGGTATAGTTCGGGAAACCGGAGATCATAACAGGTCGTTATGCCGACACTAAGCCCCTCGAAATCGACGACGCTGAGCGAGTCCCCGGGGACTAACAGCCGGCTTTCGGCCGACTCATAGCCGAACAGATGCTGTTTGCGGTAGACACCGCGTTGGCGACCCTGTCGGTCAAAAAACACGGCTGTATTCGCATAGCCGCTCTCGGCTGGAACCCGATAGCCGGCCGACGCGCTGGCTGAAAGATCCTCGACGGTACTGCCGGCAATGAGTCCAACGTCGTTGTCGGCAGCAAAATCCGAAAGCTGCCCGAAAAACTGCCCGTTGAGTCCACACGCATGGCGTTCGTAGGCATCGAACGCGAAAAAGCCGACAATGAACTGTTCAGGAAGGGCAACCAGATCGGCCCCGTCGGCCGCGGCGTTTTCGACCGCAGTTTCGGCTCGCGAGAGGTTTTCTTCGACGTTGTCTGCCTAAATTTCGAGCTGGGCGAGTGTCAGTTCCATACGAGTCGGCTACGGATTTGCCTTGATATCTGCACGCAGCGCCGCTTCGAGGTTGTCGAGTTCCGTATCGAGGTTTCGCTTGAAAAACCGCTCGACGCCCGGCAGCCGGCCGTCGACGACGAACTCGTTTGTGAGTGTACAGCCGGTTTCGGTTTCGGCGATGGTATGCTCGCCAGTCACGCGAAGCGCTTTCGAACGCCCCATGAACTTGACGCGGGTTGGTGGTTCTCGCAGGACATCTTCGGTTTCGACCCGAACCGTCGAGCTAATCAGCGGGATTGGGAGTGTGACATGCCACGTGGCCCGGCCATCGTCGTGAAGGTCAAACTCGTCTACCACACTGATCGCGCCGGCGCGTTTCTCTGGGTCAGCAATGAAGTCCCAGATTTGTTCGCCTGCGACATCGAACTCGAAGGTCCGTGAGACACGGACTGTCATTACCCAATGGACGACCGGAGAGATAAAAAAGGG
>SL_4KL_010_BRINEDRAFT_10002727_pt1 | contig 10027 bp, 8 predicted proteins | sample SodLak_010_BRINE_2_FD_10664 | JGI IMG/M metagenome (IMG submission 10664) | reverse complement strand
AGGTCCTGGATGCGGCTGCCGAAGCAACCGGTCGCTCGATTGCGTGGATGCGACTGTACGCCGGCGGCTCCGCACGTGACAAATACGACGAGAACCTTCCCCAGGAGACGGTCGAGGCCATCCGGGAACACCGTGTTGCGATTAAAGGCCCCCTAACGACGCCCGTTGGCGCGGGCTTCCGCTCGCTGAACGTCGCGCTCCGTAAGAAACTCGACCTGTATGCGAACGTTCGGCCAACCTACCATCTTGACGGCGTCCCGTCGCCGGTCACGGATCCAGGAGCGATGGATATGGTCACCTTCCGCGAAAACACCGAAGACGTTTACGCCGGCATCGAGTGGGAAGCCGGCACCGACGAAGTCGAGCAGGTAAAGGAGTTCGTCGAGGAGGAGATGGGCTTCGACAGCACGATTCACGACGGCCCCGTCGGCATCGGCTTCAAACCGATCACCGAGTTCGGCTCGAAACGACTCATCCGCGAGGCAATCGAGTACGCCATCGCCAACGACCGCCCAACAGTCACACTCGTCCACAAGGGCAACATCATGAAGTTCACCGAGGGCGCGTTCCGCGACTGGGGCTACGAAGTAGCCGACGAGGAGTACGGCGACGAAGTCATCACCGAAGACGAACTCTGGGAGGAGTACGACGGCGAACAGCCCGACGGCACGGTTGTCGTCAATGATCGTATCGCCGACAACATGCTCCAGCAGATCCTCACACGGACTGATCAGTACGACGTAATCGCCACAATGAATCTCAACGGTGACTACATGTCGGATGCCGCCGGTGCCCAGATCGGTGGGCTTGGCATCGCCCCGGGTGCCAACTACGGCCATGGCCGCTGTCTGGCCGAGCCGGTCCACGGCAGCGCGCCCAAATACGCCGGCGAGGACAAGGTCAACCCGACCGCGATGATTCTGTCGGGCCGTGAGATGCTCAGCTACCTTGGCTGGGACGACGCCGCCCAACTCGTCCGTGATGCGGTCGAACAGACCATCGTCGATCGCACAGTCACCTACGATCTCCACCGACAGATTGACGGCGGCGAGAAGCTCGCCACCAGCGAGTTCGCCGATGCGGTCGTCGAAAACATCGACCAACTTTCGTAAACCGTCGGTCGCCCGCTGGCGGTTTTGCCGACAGAACAGCTAGAACCTCGCCTCTTCATACAAAAGTAACAGCCACCTACTGGCAGTAGGCAGCAACTAGACGCGTTCTTGAATGGAAAGAGACACATAGCTCCGAGCAGACAGCCCGTATAGATGTATTCGTGGATCGAGCGTCGACTCCAGCGGAGCTACGAGCGACTGCTCCACCGCGAGATCGGCGACGGCCCCACCCACGTTGCGATTATCCAGGACGGCAACCGACGCTATGCCCGCAAACAGGGCACCGAGGCCCCCGACGGCCACCGCGAGGGTGCCGAAACCTCCGAACAGGTTCTCGAATGGTGCGAGGAGCTTTCAATCGATGAGCTGACGCTGTATGCGTTTTCGACTGAGAACTTCAAGCGGCCACCCGACGAACAGGAGCCACTGTTCGATATTATCGAATCGAAGCTGTACGAACTCGCCGACAGCGACCGAGTGCACGAAAACGAGGTCTGTCTGCGAGCGATAGGCGAGATCGACCGCCTGCCCGAACGCGTCCAACGGGCAATCGGCTACGCCGAACGCCAGACGGACGAGTACGACGCTTTTCGGCTCAACGTCGCGCTCGCATACGGTGGGCGAAACGAACTGCTACGGGCGGCCCGTGAGGTTACTGCGAGCGTCGGCCGCGGCGAGCTGTCGGCCGACGAGATCGATGTCTCGACAGTTGAAAACCACTTATACCGGCAGCCGATCCGAGACGTCGATCTGATTATTCGCACCGGTGGCGACGAGCGCACCTCGAACTTCCTGCCGTGGCATGCTAACGGCAACGAGGCCGCCGTCTACTTCTGTGCACCCTACTGGCCGGAGTTCTCGAAAGTCGATTTCCTCCGCGGCATTCGAACCTACGAGTCCCGCGAGCAGTCCTGGCAACAGAGCAAAATCGATCGCTCGCTGGCGTTGATTCGAACGCTCGGCAGCGTCGAACTCACGGAGGCAAAGCGGGTAGCGGGCCGTCTCGCCGACCAGCTGCCACGGTCGGCCGTCGAGCGGTTGGATGACGAACTCGCCAAACAACAGCCCAACGAGGTCGACGCGACGACAGTGGTGACGGAGCAACCGGCCAACGAAGCTGCTGACTGATCAGTCAGCTGCCGAACCGTCGCTGGCGGTCTTCGTAATCGAGCAGCGCGCGCAGGTAGTCTCGCTTGCGGAAATCCCGCCAGTTAACGTCCGTAAAGTAGAGCTCCGAGTAGACCGACTGCCAGATCATGAAATCCGAGAGCCGCTCGGCACCCGTTTTGATGACCAGGTCGGGTTCTTCGGGAAACACCAGTCGGTCGTCGATATGGTCGGCTTTGATCTCGCCGGGCGAAAGTTCACCACGGTCGACGCTTTCGGCTAACTGCCGGACGGTTTCGGTGAACTCGCGTTTCCCACCGAGACCGATCGAGATCTGGATCGGCTCGTCGACCTGTTCGGTGTCACCAGGTGCTCGGACGGCCACGGGCCGGGGAGCCGACAGCTCGGCGAGTTCGCGTTTGAGCGTCGGCACGACGGCTTCATCCAGGACGCTCACCGAGACAGTCACGCGCTCGGCGTCGTACTCGAAGGCCCACTCGAAAAACGCGGCCAGCGTCTCGTAGGCTCCCTGTTCGAGCAGATCACGCTCGGTGATGACGACCGCGATATGGCGCGGCGGCTCCTGGAGGTGCCGGTGAAGTCGAAACGAGAGATACGCATCGTACAGCACTACCAACATATCGACCCCCGGCCGCTAAAAATCCCGCTGTCACCCTCTCACACACGATTTCGGCATGTCGGGACCGTTAAGTGTGTCTCGGAGATACCCCTTGCTGTGACAGACCGGCTCCGACGCGCTGGCGGGTTTGCTGCGGTCGCTAGCCTCGCGCTGGCAGCCCCCGTGCTCGGACCGGCAACAGCAGTGCTGTTCGGGGCTGTGGGGGCAACAGCGGCACTGCTTATCACTGATGGCCGACTGTTTGAGCTGTTTGCCCGTCCAGGCGATTTCGAAGACGGTCGGCTCAACGGGCTGGCTGGCTTTTCGCTGGCGGCCGCCGCACTCGCGTTGTTGGCGACGATCCCCCAGAGCCCGCTGCCGGTCGAAATCTTTGTGGCGACGCTGTACATTCTCGGCTTTGGGAATCTCGGGATGGAGGCGATCCGCCGGCAGACAAGCGAGCCGTTTCTGACGGTGGCTGGCTTCGTTGCCGCAGGGTTCGCTGCCGGCATCGCCGGGCAGTATCTCGTCGGCTTCCAGCTCGGAGCGGCTGTCGATGTCTCGGCCGTAACTTTCCTGTCGATCGTCGGCGCGCTGATCGCCGCACTCCTCAGAGAGCTGCTNTACGAACGGGATGATCCACTCGTCCTGTTGTCGGTTGGCCTCGTACTGTGGCTGTTTACCGAACTCGTCGAGACAGTCCCGCCGGTCGAACTCGGTGCCGCACTGGCCGTGACGGTGATTCTCGGCGGCATCTCGTATGGGCTTGGTACTGCCTCCGTCTCGGGAATGTTGACCGGCGTCCTGTTGGGCGTGTTAACGATTGTCCTCGGCGGCTTCGGCTGGTTTGCGGTTCTGATCGCGTTTTTCGCTATTGGGGGGCTCGCCTCGAAGTTCCGCTACGGCGACAAAGAACAGCGCGGCGTCGCCGAAGGCAACGACGGAGCCCGCGGATCGGGTAACGTCCTGGCGAACGCGGCAGTCGCGCTGGCCGCGGTTTTCGGGTTCGCGCTGGTTGAATCGACAAGCACACTTGCGGTTGCGTTCCTATTCGTCTTCTGTGGCTCGCTTGCGACCGCGCTGGGTGATACCCTTTCGAGTGAAATCGGTGGTCTCTTCGACCGTCCGCGACTCATTACGACGTTCGAACGCGTCGAACCAGGCACTGACGGGGCGGTCACCTGGCAGGGCGAGCTCGCCGGGGTGGCCGGCGCGACGCTCACTGGACTGCTCTCGATGGCCGTCCTACCGCTGGGAGCGATGTGGGCGGCCGCCGCCGTCATCGCCGCTGGTGGCGTGGTCGGCATGACCGTCGACAGCCTGCTCGGTGCCACCATAGAGGGCGGTCGGCTCGGTAACCAGTGGGTGAACTTTCTGGCGACGCTGAGCGGCGGCCTCGCCAGCGGCGCGCTTGCGGTCGTGATGCTCTGAGATGTCGAACCCACCAGTCAGAGCTGCTCGGCCAGACGACAACGCGCGAATTCGAGACCTTCAGCAGTATCTCTCAGAGCCATCGCCGGCGTTGCTGGATATGGCTCTCAACGCGCTGTCGACTGACGCCGCGTCGCTGCCAAGCAGGGTGGACGAGACGTGGCAGCTGCTGGTAACGCCAGAATCAACCGATGAGCCGGTTGGCTATCTGCTCGCTATTGTAGGTTCGACCACTCATATTGCGGAACTCGTCGTCGATCCCGCCTTCCGTCGGCAACAGCGGGCGACTGCACTCCTGGACTCGATCTGTGCGTCGGCCAGCGGCCCCATCACGGTCTGTGTGGCGGCCGAGAACAGCGCGGCGCGGTCGCTCTACGAGCAGTATGGGTTCCGTCAAGCAGGTCGCCGACCCGACCAGTTCGACTCGGGTGCTGGGCTCACGCTGCGATTCGACCCGGAGAACGAGGGTTAGGCGGTTACGTCCGGTGTTTCGGCCCGAAGCTCGGCGGCGGTCAACACCCGTGTGCCGACGGGCTGTTTGACGAACTCACCTCTCGAACGGGCCACGATGTGGTCGACGCCGCGCTGGGCTGCAACGTCCAGGACGCGTTGGCTGAGTTCGCCATCAAGCACCACCGCGAACGGAGCCTCACCGCTTTCGAGCGTCTCGACGAGGTCGGCTGGATCGAGGTCGGCCAGCGTCTCAAACGACTCGGAGACCAATCGGGCACGACCAGTTTCTCCGTCAATGAGCTCCTGGACGTGCGGCCGGATTGTCGCCGGCGACTCAGGCTCGTCAGTCACGCCAGTCGGGTCGTCGTTGAGTGAAGCGTCCGTCAGCGATGCCGCCGGCTCGGTGGCGGCCGTCCCATTCGATGCGAGATCGGAATCAGGGCGACGAGTGGGCGTCGGCTCGGCCACGGAGTCGGCTGGGGTCTCCGCAGGATCCTCGCCACTAGTCGGGATTACCTCGACTTCGGTGGCTGATTCGGCTGCTGTGGATGGATCGGCTCCCGCCGAGTGGTCCGTAGAGCCGGCTAACTCACCCTCCGTGGCCTGGTCGGCTGGATCGACTCGGTCCGTTTCGACCAGGCCGGTGATCGTCTCTCGGATGTTCTGGGTGTCGCCGATCCGGTTGGCGGCGATCTTTTCGCGAAGCAGCAAGTGGACCTCCTCTCGTGAGAGGTCTTCGACGGATTTGCCGGCGGGCGCGAAGACGACGTACTCGATGTCGGCGACCTGCATGAGCTCTCGCAACACGAGTTCGCCGCCACGGTCGCCGTCGACGAAGACGGTAGTCGTGCGGTCAGTGCTCAACTCCGCGACTGCGTCGGGAACGTTCGTCCCCTCGACACCGATGGCGTTTTTGATGCCGTATTTAAGCAGCTGGAGCACGTCAGCCCGCCCCTCGACAATGATCACCGCATCGGAGCTGGCAACGCTCGGCCCCGCTGGGAGGCCGGCATACTCGGTTATCGCTTCGACCTGCGCGGAGGCTCTGACATCCGCCAGGAGCTCCTCGCTAGAGATTGCCGTCTCGTCGAACGCCGTCGCCAGCAGCTCTTTGGCACGGTCGACCACCTCACGGCGTTTGGCTGCCCGCACGTCCTCGATCGAGGTGACTTCGATGGTGGCCCGACAGGGGCCGACGCGTTCGATCGTTTCCAGAGAGGCTCCAAGCACGGCGGTTTCGGCTTTATCAAGGCTGGTCGCTATCGTGAGCTCGCCGAACGACTGGCCGTTTTCGGAGCTGATCTCGACATCGATGCGGCCGACTTTCGAGGACTGCTGGAGGTCTCTGAGATCTAACTCATCGCCCAACAGCCCCTCGGTCTGACCGAACACTGCGCCGACGACGTCGCTGCGCTCGACGACGCCGTCGGCGGCGATCCGGGCGTGAATGAGGTATTTTGCTGTGTCGTCCATGGTGTGGTCCCTTTGGGGACGGATTGCCACGGGGCAGGATAGACGAACCCCGTGACATGCGTATACTATTTATAAATACTGCGGTCTCAAATAGCTGTCGTCGAACAGGGAGTCGTGTTCTCGTCTCGTCTGGCCGACGCAGACACCAGCTATCGGGAATCGAGCCGCCCTTTTCTATTTGAAGAAAAAAATTCATCAGTAGGCCAGTCTGGACACAGTTGGTAATGTTTAGGTGTCTCTGTCGACAACCGATGGTGATGAACGCGCGCATTCGAACGCTCGGCTGGCTGGCGACGTTTTCGGTGCTGGTCGTCCTCTCTGTGCCGTGGTTCTGGTGGGGTGATAGCCGAACAGCCGTCGGGATTCCGCTCTGGCTCTGGTGGCATATCGGTTGGATGGGCCTGGCAACGGTCGTTTTCTATCTGTTTACCCGAACCGATTGGGACCGGTATATGGGGGTCGAAGATGTCTGAGCTCAGCTTGCAGTTGCTGATTGTCGTCGGCTATCTACTGCTCGCGCTACTGGTCGGACTGGTAGCCTACCGAGTCTCGACCAACGTCGCCGAGGACTACTATCTGGCCAACCGCTCGATTGGCACGCTCGTCCTGTTGTTCACGACGTTTGCCACGCTACTGTCGGCCTTTACGTTCTTTGGCGGCCCAAACATCGCCTACGCCCAGGGGCCAGAATGGATTCTCGTCATGGGTGTGATGGACGGCGTCCTGTTTGCGATCCTGTGGTATCTGATCGGCTACAAACAGTGGCTCGTCGGCCAAAAACAGGGGTACGTCACGCTCTCGGAGATGCTGGGCGATCGGTTCGGCTCGCCGCGGCTCCGCGGGCTCGTTGCGGGGATCAGCCTCTTTTGGCTGTTTCCGTACATCATGCTTCAGCAGATGGGTGCGGGCGAGGCCCTCGCCGGCCTGACTGGTGGGGCGATTCCCTACTGGGCCGGCGCGGCCCTGATTACGGCGTTTATGATTCTCTATGTCGTGCTCGCCGGTATGCGCGGGGTCGCCTGGACAGACACGATCCAGGGCCTGTTCATGTTATCAGTGGTCTGGATCGCCGTCGCCTGGGTGCTGTCGGCAGTGGGTGGCCCTAGTGGGGCGACTGCGGCACTCGGCGAGTCGAACCCCGAGTTTCTCGCGCTGGGCAGCCAGTTCTACACGCCGCAGTACATCATCTCGACGGCCGTCGTCATTGCGTTCGGCGTGACGATGTTCCCGCAGATCAACCAGCGGTTTTTCGTCGCTGGCTCCTCGCGGGTGCTCAAGCGATCGTTCGTCCTGTGGCCCGTCCTGGTGCTGCTGCTTTTCGTCCCGACCTTTCTGTTGGGGACGTGGGCTGCAGGCCTCGGCATCCAGGTTCCTGAGGGTGAAAACGTCCTACCCGTCCTGCTCGGCGAGTATACGCCGGTGTGGTTCGCCGCGCTCGTGATCGCGGGCGCGATGGCAGCGATGATGTCGTCGTCGGATTCGATGCTGCTCTCTGGGTCGTCGTACTTCATCCGGGATATCTACCGGCCGTTCATCGACCCGACACTGGGCGAGACGCGAGAGGCCTGGCTTGCCAGAGGCGGCGTGGCGGTGTTTGCGACGGCGACGTTCATCGCAAGCCTGAGCCGCCCCGGTACGCTAATCGAGGTTGGAAACACCGCCTTCGGCGGCTTTGCGCAGTTGACGCTGCCGGTGATGGTTGCGCTCTACTGGCAGTCGACGACCCGCGACGGGATGGTTGCGGGGATCGTCGGCAGTCAACTGCTGTATCTCTCACACGTGTTCGTTCCAACAGTGACCGTTGAGATCGGTGCCACGGCACTCCCGCTTTTCGCCCGGACGTACGGCGGCTGGGATGTCGCACTTGGCGGGATGGCGTTGGGTACGCTGTTGACCGTCGGCGTCTCGCTGTTGACGACGCCGGCAGCCGACGAGAAGGCCAGTCGGTTCGTGGTTGGTGCTGATTAGGCACTGACTACTGCAGAGTCCTCTCCCGCCAGACCAACCAGTCGACGACAGGGACACTCAGGACAGCAGCCAAAGCGAGCTATGTGATGCGAGTGGTATGTATCTACAACTACTCGACAATGGATCGCCGCGCCTTTTTGCAGTCGGCTGTCGCAGTTGGTGTCCCCGCAGTTGCTGTAACGACCAGCAGCCACGGAGCGACTGGTTCGGTTGCAGACGACCAGACGGCCACTGAAGAGTCGACCACCATCCAGCGTGGCCGCCGGATCGTCCAGCAAGCAGCGTACGACGATGGATCGATCCCCTCGAACTCACCAGCATACGAGCAGATAGCCGGTAAGGTCGACCGCGAGACAGTTGAGACGATTCTCGCTAGCCGGGTGGTGACCGAACGTCTCTCCGAGCGGCTCCAGGAGAGCGACGTTGCGTTTGATGATCTCAGTGTCAGCAAACGCTACGAAGACACCGAAATACAGCTGTTCGTCGAGTATCCTCAAGACGCGGCCGACGAGTGGCAGGCACTGATCGAGACTGCCTGCGAGGAGTTCCGTTCTGAGCTCGCCGAGACACACCAGAGCCGACTCGCCGACCGCAACCTCGAAATCAAACACCGCCAGCGACCGCCATCCCACCCTGAATACGGCTGTGAGTCGACGGTGGGTCGGTTTGCCGACGCACAGTATCGAGATTATGGGATCGCTATGGGAGCCGCAGTCAGAAGCGAGACGCTCGGCGAGATCGCCTCCAGTGGGTTCCGCGGGCTTCGTGAGGGCCACGCTGTGATCGTCACAACCGCCCACACCTTCGAGACGGACGACGACCAAGAGGCCAGCGAGCTTCGTGGGGCGGAGCTCTACCAGTCGAGGCGACCCCACGCTATCGGGCGGTGTCACGCAGTAGGCAGAGACTACGGGCCAGGCGTCGATGCTGCGGCGGTCGCTGTTGGCCCCGAGGAGTATCCCAGCCGACTCCTCGCCGAGCCGGGTGGCGACAGCTACTACGACGAACCGATTGTGGGGACCGCGAGTTGGGAGCTCCTGGAGACACACCTGGCGGAGGACCGACCCATCTACAAACAGGGTGCGGTGACTGGGCGGTGTGAAGGCCGAATCATCGAACTACGAGAGTTCTCCGAGGGGTATCGAGAGCTGGATGTCGACATTCACAGCGACGGCGGCGACTCCGGCGGTCCCTACTTCGTCCGCGGCGAGGAGGGGCTGCTCGTAGCGGCGATTCATAAGGGCGTTCGGACGAACGGCAGCGAACGGCGGGCGATTTTCGTTGACTCAGTCTGCGAGAGCCTCGGCATCGATCTCTACTGAGTAGCCGTCGACTACTGTCTTAGGTCTTGCAGCCCAACACAGGGTATGAACGTTTTCTGGCACCAGCGAGACCTCCGAATCCCCGACAACCGCGGGCTGGCTGCGGCGACGACCGACGACACTACCCTTCCGGTGTATATTGTCGACGACAGCGTACTCGACTCCATCGGCGACCGCCAACGCGCCTTTTTATATGCAGGTCTCCGCCGGCTCAGAGCACAGTACCGAGGCCACGGCTCGGATCTCCTGGTTCGGCAGGGCGATCCCGTCGATCAGTTGGGCAAAATCGTCGAGGCGTACGACGCTGAGACGGTATATTATAACACTCATTACAATGCATCTCGGCGAGAGCATCAGCGACGCGTCGACGAGGCCTTCTCGACTGAATCAGTGATCGATCTCACGTTGGTTGATCCAGCCGAGTTAGCCAGTTCCTACCGGAGCCACAGCCAGTTCTACAACGAGTGGCAAGCAGCAACGAAGCCGACACCAGCCGTGGTTGATGCTGAGTCGTTGGCTGCAGTCGACGACGAAACACCGAT
>SL_4KL_010_BRINEDRAFT_10002726_pt1 | contig 10027 bp, 17 predicted proteins | sample SodLak_010_BRINE_2_FD_10664 | JGI IMG/M metagenome (IMG submission 10664) | reverse complement strand
GCTGCTGCTGCTGCTGCTGCTGCTGATGATGATAATGCTGGATCCAGTGGTGGGAGCAAAGGACTTGGGTGTGCTCATCGTGTTCGGGCTGGTGGCCATGTTGCTGGATCCGCTGCATGACTGTCATGCCCTCCAGGCCTGTCTGCACTTTCATCCACAGCCTACAAGGACAGCCTGTCTGTGTTGCCTCTGTGCATGAGCGTCCACATGGATTTCTCTTTCAGGCATGCACTGTGCTGCGCATGCACATATGTTTGATGGCGGGAAGCGCATGTACTACTGTCGTCTTTGATGCACTTCATTGGGAATGAGTTTGGTCCGCAGCTGCTTTTGCTGCGTGGTGTGCTTTCTGTAGGTAGTGTCCTGTTGCACTTCCAGCGGAAAGACCTACCTTCCACAACAAGCCATCTGCCGGGTATCTGCCTGCCCCACAGCGAAGCTCAGCTGACTAAAGCTGCTCCACATGCAAGAGCGCACACGCGCTCATGCCTGTGCTCAGCATGTGCCCCTTGCACTATGTGTTGGTATGTGCGCGCACGTGGGATGCCATTGCGGGCCCTTTTTGTTGAACACATACATGTGTGTGAGCACACACGCATGCAAGCCCCGCGCGGTGTGTTGCGTTTTACACGACCATGTGCGTGCGTGCAGCCATCGTGGGGCGCATCGGCACGCAGCAGCTGGGGGCAGTGAGCGTGGGTTCCCTGGTCGTGTCGTTCTGCACCTACCTCTTCTCCTTCCTGCTGTTTTTGACCACACCTGAGATCGCCGCCGCCATGGTCAAGGGAGACACACGCGAGGTGCGTGCGCGCCTGTGCAGTGCTGGGTGCTGCGCGCTGCATGTATACCCCCTATTTTGTCCCTGCTGTCTCGTCCTTAGCGGCAGCAACCTTAGGCGTGGTCTGAGTGGCAAAAGACACGTGCATCAGTTCAGGCATTAAAATCTGTTTGCGCCTTCGCCCAGTGGACCTAGTGCGTGCATACTCACCAGATGCAAAGCAAGGCGTGCAGACATTTGTTTTGTAGTTAAGGGGCTTGATGTTGGTGTTCCTCACCGAATCCCCGAAACAAGCCCAGCAAGGTCAGGCAAGTGGAGGAGGTGGCTTTGCGCCCATCTGAGGCTCATGACACGCCTTTAATTGGCGTGGCCCTTGACCCAACTGCCTCGAGCCTTGATGCACAGTGCGGACAGCAGCAGCTCATGTGCTGAGTCGAAGCCTACACTGCTGGCCATGAGCTGAGTCGCAGCCTACACTCCTGGCCATGAGCTCGGTCACAGCCTACACGCCTGGCTCATGTGCTGAGTCACAGCCTACACTCAAGGCTCATGTGCTGAGTCACAGCCTGTACTCCCAGCTCATGTACTGAGTCACAACCTACACTCCTAGCCATGCTGCTGTGCTGCCAACACACTGCCTCCCGCCTCATCTGCGAGTCATGTGCTTTGGCGGCTGCTCCATGCCTTCCCCTTTCTAATGGCAGGCCTCTGCCCCATGCCTCCACCTGCTGCAGACGTGCATCTGGCTTTTGCACGTGGTGCGCTTGNACCTAACAGAACGTGGCTTTAACCTAACAGGACGTGTGCTTTAACCTAAGAGGACGTGGCTTTTGCACATGGTGCGCTTTATCCTAACAGGACCATTCCTCCCTGCTGTCCACAAACCTGCTTCTCTGCAAGTGTCCAGGCCCACTGTCAAGGCTTCCGGCTTGCTGTTAATGTGCATACTGCCCCCCCTGTGTTGCCCCTTTGCTGCTGCCCCTCTGTATGTTGCCGCCCCTGTGCTGCCACCCCTGTGCTGCAGCCCCTGTGCCAGACTCCCGCCCTGTTGCAGGTGCCACCCCTAACCTAGGCGGCAGCGCTGGCAGGTGGCTCCAGACAGCCTGTCACTTCCCTCACGACTCTCAGCTGTGTGTGCCTTATCCCGGCCCGCGTGCCCTGCCTTTGCTGCAGGTGTCAAGGATCTCGTCCAAGGGCTTCTGGTTGGCTGGCCTGCTTGGCGTGGTGACCGCTGCGACGCTGATGCTCGGGGGGCCTGCCATCATTGACAGTGAGTGCTGTGCACAGTGATGTGTTGTGCACAGTGCGTGTTGTGCACAGTGCGTGTTGTGCACAGTGCGTGTTGTGCACAGTGAGGATTGTGCAGCTCACCAGCTCCATAAAATGGCCTGCTGCGGCGTCCATTGGGTGCACGCTGCCGTGTCCAGTAGGTGAAAATGTTATTGTGCAACTTGGGTGAAAACGTTATTCTGCAACTGTCATGTCCAGTGGGTGCAAGTGTCATGTCCAGTGGGTGCAACTCCATGGACTGGCCTGCTGTTGTGTCCAATAGATGCATGTAGGTCCATGAAGTGACCTGCTGTGTTCAGAGGGCACGTGTGGGTCCATAATGTGGCCTGCTGTTGTGCCCAGTGGGCGCGTGTGGGTCCATAATGTGGCCTGCTGTTGTGCCCAGTGGGCGCGTGTGGGTCCATAATGTGGCCTGATGTTGTGCCCAGTGGGCGCGTGTGGGTCCATAATGTGGCCTGATGTTGTGCCCAGTGGGTACGTGCAGCCTGATCACCAACTTAATGCACAAAATGCCCACCAAGGTGGGGAGAGGGGAGGAGCAGCCAGAAGCAGCCGCGGCGTACATCCAGGGCGAGAGGATGCTACCATCCCCAGGCAATAGAAAGCATTCAAGGGGCGGCTAGCATCGCCAAGGGTTGCCCAGCATCCAGGATAAAGGAGCAGCTCCTTACTGTCTTTAGCACCCTACAGCTGAAGCCATTTCAAAGATGTGCATGCTAGTACACTGCTGTGCCTGCCGAGCCCAACCTTCTGGAGAGAATAGCGCTGAAGTGGTGCAGTGGTGCAGCGGTGGCTCTGCCTGCTGTGCCTGCAGTGATGAAGACGCCCGAGCCAGCAGTTGCCGAGTACGCCATGCAGTACATAGCCGTGAGGGCGTGGGGCATCCCCGCAGTGCTGGCAGGCTTTGTCGCTATTGGCACCTACAGAGGCTTCAAGGTGCGGTCGAGCGGTATGTGCACGCACGTGTGCTTTCGTGTGTGCGTGCGTGTATGCCCGTCAGTGATTTTTTTCACTGGACATACATGTCGATTCTACATGAGGACTGACTTTTCCAGCTTTTTCATTTGACATGAAGTTGACTTATGGGGGCTGTCCGAGAGCCTCTGTGTGAGGTCATTTTGAGTCTTGGGGGGCCCTTAGATGGACTGTGTGAGGTCATTTTGAGTCTTGGGGGGCCCTTAGATATGTCCCTCAGAGGACCTTCGAAACCCAACACTTTCAAAAATTCCTGATACTTATAATGAGTTACAATGGAAGAATTCTAAACAACCCTTGCAAAAAGCCGAGAGTCCCTAAGGGTCTTAGTGATGGGGCATATTTGCAGAAATTGGGTCCTGCTAGTCCCGCCAACAAATTTCAAGGCAAGTGGCATCAGCGGGCTCCTCCAGAGGGGCAGCCTGAACGCAAGCATTGCCTGGTTGAGAAAGGGAGAAGGCTCCCCTAGTGGGACAGCCTGAGCGTGAGCATTGGCTGATTAAGCAAGTGGAGAAGGGAAATGGCAAGCTTATGGCAGGACGCAGCTTGTGCAGTAGCAGGCTCAGTGTGAAGAAGCGCCATGGATTGAATAAGTGGATTAGATGAAAGAGTGGGGAGACTTATTCGAATAAAGGACGTCGGTTGGACATTTTTTGGAGGAAAAGGGAATACACACAATATTGGGCATGAGCTGAAGTGCCGAGGCTAACTTGGCCAGAAATGATTATTTAAACCTAAAAACATGCCAACAGGCCCGCCGCCTCTTGGCAGGCTGGGCTAGTAATCAAAAAAAGGCATGAAACCCAGATTTTCAGGATTGGCATTTTGTGGTGAGACATGAATTCAAGGTTATTCAAAGACCTTTAAAAAAGCACTGATGCCGTGCTCTGAAGGCGGCTTGGTTGTTGCTCAAGCTTGCTCTCACATGTGCACGCATGCACAGCATGTCTTCCTGAGTGCGTGTGCATTGCATGTCTCCTTGGGCATTTTCTTTGATGCTTGCTCCAAGCCATCAACCTGCACGTTCAACTTTGGTACCTCCCTCCATGCGCTGTTGCCCCATGCGCCTTCTGTCTCAAGCACCTCCCGTTGTACACGCCCTTTGTCCTATGCACTCACTGTCATGCACCTCCTGCTCAATGCCTGTCTCAAGCACCTCCCGTTGTACACGCCCTTTGTCCTATGCACTCACTGTCATGCACCACCTGCTCAATGCCTGTCTCATGCACCTCCTGCTCTATGCCTGTCTCATGCACCTCCTGCTCTATGCCTGTCTCATGCACCTCCTGCTCTATGCCTGTCTCATGCACCACCTGCTCAATGCCTGTCTCATGCACCTCCTGCTCAATGCCTGTCTCATGCACCAAGTGTCTTGTGGGTGCCAGACAAGCACTCACAAAAGGACGCTCCCAGCTCAACCCTTTGTGCAAAGGACAAGCGGGCATCGCCGTGTGCAGGACACGCGGACACCGCTTCCATCTCAGCCCTTTGACGGTGTGCAGGACCCTTTGACTGTGTGCAGGACACGCGGACACCGCTGTACGCCGCTGCGGGTGCCGCGGCAACCAGCTTTGTGCTCAATCTCCTCTTCATTTACGGTGCGTTTCGGGCTTCAGGCACTGTCTTAAACGCCTCCCATGGCCATATGCTCTAATATTGCACTCTCAACTGTCTGCACTGGCAGTGTGCCAGGATTGCGGCGGAATGGGTTGGCACGGCATGCCCACCTGGCATGGCACTGCACCGCCAACCGTATGCACTGGCAGTGTGCCAGGAATGCGGCGGAATGGGTTGGCACTGCGCCGCCAACTGTCTGCACCGGCATTGTGCCCCAGGATTGCGGCGGAATGGGTTGGCACTGCCTGCCCACCTGGCACTGCACCGCCAACCGTCTGCACCGGCAGTGTGCCAGGATTGCGGCGGAATGGGTTGGCACTGCCTGCCCACCTGGCACTGCACTGCCAACCGTCTGCACCGGCAGTGTGCCAGGAATGCGGCGGAATGGGTTGGCACTGCACCGCCAACAGTCTGCACTGACTGTGCCAGGAATGCAGTGAAATGGGTTGGCACTGCATCTCCAGCTGGAATCGCGAAAATGTTTGCAATGTGGGCGACTGATGACGTGGCAATTTTTTTGGCAACAATCTTTCATGAGCATGCTTAACTGTGCTTATGTGCATGCATATTTTGTGTGAAGTGTGGAGTACAACACGCCATGCCCTCTGCCAACAAGCTGCTACATGTGATGACCATGACTCACACCATATAGTCTACCCACACTGCGCCATCAGCCTTGTGTGACCCCAGTGCACTTCTGTTGTGCATGCCAACGTTTCGGATGGTGCTGTACCGTCAAATCCAACGCAGGCTTTGGCTGGGGCGTATGGGGAAGCGCGTTGGCTACGACGGCTGCGCAGTACGTGTCCTCGGTGTCCCTCTGCGTGCTCCTTGTGCAAAAGGTGTGTGCACTTCTCGTGCACAGAGCACGCATGACCCTCCCTAAGGCACGAGGCGCGCATGCCCCTTGTGCAGGAGGTGTGCGTGCGCCATTGCGTCTCAAGAGCGCATCTCCTGTGGCGCTGCAGGAACACCCATGATGGTGGCACAGCATGCGCATGGTTCGAAAGTGGTGGCGCAGCATGACCCCAGTTCATTGACGTTGGCATGGCATGCGCATGGTTCTGGAGTGGTGGCGCAGCATGAGCTCAGCCCACTGATGGCGCTGATGGCGCAGCATGAGCTCAGCCCACTGATGGCCCACTGATGGCCCACTGATAACCCACTGATGGCCCACTGATGGCCCACTGATGGCCCACTGATGGCTCACTGATGGCCCACTGATGGCCCACTGATGGCCCACTGATGGCCCACTGACGGCCCACTGATGGCCCACTGATGGTGCACTGATGGCCCACTGATGGCCCACTGATGGCCCACTGATGGCCCACTGATGGCCCACTGATGGCGCAGCATGAGCTCAGCCCACTGATGGTGCACTGTGCGCCTGGCTCAACAACTCTGCATTGTGTGCCCTTTCCAAGCGCAATATAAGCTGTGCACGTCCTTATCTGTCTGAGCATGTGAGGTGTGTGTGGCTACAGGCATGTGATCTCTAGAGGCGCGCAACCACTAGAGGCGTGTAATCACTAGAGGCTTGCCATCACTAGAGGGGTGCCATCTCTAGAGGCGTGCCATCACTAGAGGCGTGCCATCACTAGAGGGGTGCAATCACTAGAGGCGTGCGATCACTAGAGGCGCGCCATCACAAGAGGCGTGCCATCTCTAGAGGCGTGCCATCACTAGAGGCGTGCGATCACTAGAGGCGTGCGATTGCTAGAGGCGTGCGGTCGCTACAGGCATGCAATCACTAGAGGCGTGCAATCACTAGAGGCGTGCTAGAGGCTAATGGAGCGAAAGAAAACCTCCACTGAAGGCTTCAGTATGCAGGCCTGTGCTGATGGCGCTGTGCACTTTCATCATATGTTAAGGCACAAGAAGAACATGCAGGTGGTGCAACATTTGTTTTGGCGGGGATACCGCGTCAGTTGGGCACAAGATGGGTGTCCAGGCAGTCCAATGTGTGTGATGGCAGGGCTGCTGTGTCATTAGGGCACATGAGGAGCATGCAGGTGTGTCTGTGCTAAGTGCATTTTGGTAGGGGTGCTGGATCTCGAGGCTCCTTCCCCTTGCCACACCCAAATTTCTGCTGACCATGAAATCCATGCTCCAAAATTCCAGTATTTGCCCGGCATCGACACACCTGCATCAAGCGTAAATAAAGGAATTCTTATGATTGGCATGGTTTAGAAGCATCCTGCCCCACCCCCCCAAGGAGTTTGTGGACTGCTTTAAGGAGATGAGTCTCAAGAGCATGCTGTGCACAAGCACGATCACATGGCCATGCTCACCAGAGCGCAATGTGATCACTGTGGCATGTTGATGCAGAGGAATGTGATCACTGTGGCAATGTTGATGCAGAGGAATGTGATCACTGTGGCAATGTTGATGCAGAGGAACGTGATCACTGTGGCAATGTTGATGCAGAGGAATGTGATCACTGTGGCATGTTGATGCAGAGGATGTGATCACTATGGCATATGTTGATGCAGAGGATGCTGGAGCTGGTGGACTTCCTGCGTCCACCCTCCCTCATAAGCGTGCTGCCCCTCCTTCGGAGAGGACTTGTGCTGACCCTCCGTAACATTATTTCATTTGGTGCGTTTGCAGCATGAATCAGGAAGTGCAGATGCAGGTGCTACTTTCATTATAAGTTTGTGTGCAGGTGCACATACTTCTGCATACGCGCATGTGCTCTGCTGTGGGTCAACCACGAATCCTGTGCACCAACTACTGCTTTGCATGTATCAAGCACTCCATCACATGTTTCAAGCAGACGCCCACTGGGAAGCTTAGTTAGAATGTGTCTGAAAAATGAGTACAAAAACATGGCTACACGTGCTAAAGTGTCTTGCATGCAACAGTTACGTATCATGTTATACGCGATGCAGGTATGGTGATGTATGCATCTGTGCTGTGTGTGCGTGCTGGAAGCGCATACCAGGCCAGCTTTGAAGTGGTGCGGCAGGTGAGCACTTAAGCTTTGGGGGTACAGCAGAGGTGGAGCGGCAGTGGAGATGATGGCGGTGGTGGTGGTGGTGGTGGTGGTGGTAGTGGTGGTGGTGGCATGTGAGTGCATGGCACAACAGTAGCAGCACTGCCTTCGGAATGAAAGGTCGGTGAGAGACGTGGACATAGGTTGGCTTTGTGCTGCTTGCAGTCGTAAGAGCAGGGTTGCTCACAACCAAAAAAAATGAGCCGGTCTAAAGAGCTGGTCCTGCAATATGCACAGATTCACTCCGTGCATTTGGCCTGTTCAAGCCGTTTTTTAAGTCTGAAAAAGTAAGCAGGAAATACAGCTGTGCCCAGTAGTGCTACAGCTTTCTTGAATCAAGCCTGTGTCCCAGTACCTGCACAAAAGATTTTATTGAGAGCTCTAAGAGGCAGTCTGGCCTGTTCTCCATCTGCTCGTTGCTCTTTCAGACACATGTACACGCACACATATGCTGGCCTGCGCACATGCCAAACAGGTGTGGATCGTGACCATACAATTCTTTGAGTGCTTAAATGTGGCAACCCAGACACACTGTGCAACCTATCTAGGTGAGCGCTGTGCCATCTGTGTGTGCGTGCATGTTTTTGTGCAGCCTGTCTGGGTGAGTGCGGTGCCATCTGTATGCGTGCATGTTTCTGTGTGTTTCTGCGCTGTCTGTCTGGGTGAGTGCTGTGCCATCTGCATGCATGCATTTGTAAGCATATCCGGTCTGCCTGCATTGGTGAGCCCTGTGCTACCTGCATGCATGCATGTGCGTGTGTATCTGTGCAGCCTATCTAGTTGGTTGTGTGTGTGTGTGTGTCCACATGTACACGACTCACCTACAAGCACAATCCGCCTGTAAACTGGAGTAATGCCTGTTTTGACCCAAAAGCTGGAGGCCTTGCCTGCTTTGCCCCTAATCTAATTGTTATGCCAGGCTCGCTACAAGCTAGAGCCATGCTTTGCCTTGCCTGCGAGCAAGGTCTAGTGCAGGCCTAGCACTCAAGTGCTCCTCAGACTAACTATGACTCCGCGCGAGTCATACAGTACTGAGGCTGTCTCATTGTAGAACCCCATGATCTCCGTGCATCCCATGGCACTCCATAATTTGTACATGGCCCAGCTTTAAGCCCTATGCATGTGTGCGGCGTCCCCTGGAGTGAAGTGCATGCATCACCCACCCTTGTATGCGCGTTGCCCGCAGGTGGTGGTGACCGAGCAGCTGCTGCAGGCGTGCTGCAGCGCCTTTTGTTTTTGGGCGTTTCCATTGGTGCTGGACTGGGCGTGGTTATGGGTTGCTGCCAGCAGCAGGTGGCCAGTCTGTTCACGAAGGACCCGCTGGTCATGGAGCAGGTGGGGATGCCTTGGGGGAGATGCATTGGGGTCATGGAGCAGGTGGGGATGCCTTGGGGAGATGTAGTGGCTGAGCATGGAGCTGGGGCACAGAGCAGGTGGGGATGCCCTGGGGGAAAGGTCCTTGGGGATGCCCTGGAGAGAAGTGAGGGCTGAGCAGGTAGGGATGCCAAGGAGCAGATGGGGATGCCTTGGGGGAAAGTAATGGCTGGGCATGGAGCTGGGGTATGGGGCACGTAGGGAAGGCTGTGAGTTTGGGCACGTAGGGAAGGCATATGGGGCACATAGGGAAGGCATATGGGGCACGTAGGGAAGGCTGTGAGTTTGGGGTATGGGGCACGTAGGGAAGGCTGTGAGTTTGGGGTGGATGTTCACGCCTCAAGTGGTCTATAGATTTCCCCCGGTGCGGAACTGCAGGTGGGGAGGGGGTCGGGAGTGTCGGTGGGTGTGCAGTGAACCACTGTTTGCGCAGTGTGTGATGAACCACTGTGTACGCAGTGTGCATTGAAATACTGTGTGCGCACTGTGCAGTGAAACACTGTGTGCGCAGTGTGCAGTGAACCACTGTCTGCGCAGTGTGCAGTGAACCACTGTGTGTGCAGTGTGTGATGAACCACTGTGTGCGCAGTGTGTAGTGAACCGCTGTGTGTGCAGTGCGTGGTGAACCACTGTGTGCGCAGTGTGCAGTGAAATACTGTGTGCGCAGTGTGCAGTGAAATACTGTGTGCGCAATGTGCAGTGAAATACTGTGTGCACAGTGTGCAGTGAACCACTGTGTGTGCAGTGTGCAGTGAACCACTGTCTGCGCAGTGTGTGATGAACCACTGTGTGTGCAGTGTGCAGTGAACCACTGTGTGTGCAGTGCGTGGTGAAACACTGTGTGCGCAGTGTGCAGTGAAACACTGTGTGTGCAGTGCGTGGTGAAACACTGTGTGCACAGTGTGCAGTGAACCACTGTGTGTGCAGTGTGCAGTGAACCACTGTCTGCGCAGTGTGTGATGAACCACTGTGTACGCAGTGTGCAGTGAAATACTGTG
>SL_4KL_010_BRINEDRAFT_10002724_pt1 | contig 10027 bp, 5 predicted proteins | sample SodLak_010_BRINE_2_FD_10664 | JGI IMG/M metagenome (IMG submission 10664) | reverse complement strand
GTGTGTGTGTGTGTGTGTGTGTGTGTGTGTGCACGTGTATGTGTGTGCGTGCATGTGTTTGTCAATGTAGGCGAGCGCTGAAGTCTGCAGGCGCGTGCATCAAATCTGTCAAACACATGCAGTGTAATGCATGGAAGACACAGGATCTACAAGGCCCGGAATAGGAGTTGCAATCCTTTATCTGTCGAGCTGTCAGGCCATTGATGATCTTTCTGGGGACACCCTGTTACATACTACCGTAGTACGTCACATACTGTATGTGCCAGCAGGAAACATCCAGCCGTGTGCTTGCTGTTGCAACTTCATATACATTGCACACCCTGCTGTGTGCCATCAGGATGCATGCCAAGCCCCGGAATGAGGAGAAGAGCAGGGCAGGCCAGGGAGCAGGAGGCCGTGCTGCCGGCTTTGCAGACAACTATGAGTACAGTGATGAGAAGGTTGGTCCAAAAGCCGGTAGCTACCTGTGTGGCCCATTCCTGCTCTTTTGCTCATGGCAAGCTAGCTCCATCTGATCCATGTGTTTTCAGGCAAAGTTGCGCTCCCTGCTAACAGGAAAATGTTCTGTCCTGGTACATCCTGCTGCTCTTGGCTGATGGCCAAAGTAGTACAATTGCAGAGGGGCTGCACAAGAGATTTGCCATCTGCGCGTGCAGGTCAGCATTGCGCGCATAGAGGAAGACGCGGCAAGGCGCGGCATCAGCTTGCGCACGTGAGTTACTTGATGCAGGAGTGCTCAAAGCAGACAGTGACACACCACAAGAAACGTGCCTTTTCTTGAAAGCACCTATACTCCCTGTACTTCCTGAATTGCGAGCCTTATTTCCTTGCTACTCAATCAATGGCTACCAGCGTGATGTACAGCTCCCTTCGAAAAATTGTTTGCTCAAAAGGTTCTCATGCGTTGGCCTTATTTGTGACTCCTGGCCGCAGACCTAAGCATGCTGCAGAGAAAGCAGATAAGGTAATGGGGCCTGGGTGCATTCGTTTGCAAAGCTCAGCTACGCTGAAATAATGTGTTTTAATGCAGCCTTGCTGTCCCAAGCTGACCAAAATAGTCTCTGCTAGGTTGAATCAGCATGCTGGCCTGGTTCCTATGCCTGATCCCTATTGCTATCACATCGCAGCAGAAAGTGTACTGACCTTGCATTTCCCTGTCTTGGATATACTGTGTTCGACACTTCTGGGCACAAGGTGGCTGAGGGCATGGCTGGCAGCCCCACTGCGTGGAAGAATACGTACACAGGCGGGCGTGTCATCGGGAATGGTGAAGACCTGCACCTTAACCGTGGCAGGCACGAGGTGAGGCGAAGCATACGTGACATGTGTGTGCATACAGCTCCTGTTGCGCATGCTTGCACGCACGTACGTAATTGCGCACAGATTAAGTTTGAACAAGGAGCTCAGAACGACAAACGCATCTTGACAGATTGACAATCATGTACCGTGACTGCCCCCACATGCGCTCTTCCATCCAACACTAGTCAATCTTACCTTTGTGCTGCGCGTAGGCCCCACGTACATTGGGATGAAGGGAGCTATGCTCGGCACAATAATCAGCTCTTGTTTGGGACTTGGCCATGTATTGTGTATATTACTTAACAAATGTTTTGCATCGTGCCCGTCTCATTACTTATGCCTTCTCCGATATCCTAAAGCAGTGTACAACAAGTATTTGTTTTTCCTGTTATGCTGCTGGAATAGCTCTTTTTGTCTTGAGGAGCTCCACTGAACTGGTATATTACTAGGACAATCGCATGTATATCAAAATAAACCATGTAAGGCAAAAGCTTTAGACATTACTAAGCAAGCTAAAAATTGCTTGCATCTGTTGCTTACTGGACCGCCCTGAGCGCTTCAATCATGAGCAATTTCTAATTTTAGGCAATGGTGTATTGCCATAAATCAGTTCTATAAACATTAAAACATGGTATGTTTCTAACAAGATGTGTTATTCTTAGAGAGTTATTGCATCAATTTAGTGGTTTCTCTCTGCTGAAAGTTTGACATCAAAGCACATTGTCAAACATTGTAGGCTTATACTCAGAATGTTGCCAGAAGTTATGTGAACAGTGCTTAGACTGAATAGCAAACATCAAAATCTTTTTTTTCCTGCTAAATCCTTGCGTATGTGCCCTTTGAATTTTGGCCAAGCAAATTGGCCAATGTATTGTGTGTTTTACTGTTCAAACGACCTATAGTTTTGGGGGAATGGTAAAATTTGCCATAGAGGAATTTTTAGAAGTAAAAATTTGCACACCTCACAAAACTCTGCACCTGAACATCCTGTCTTTGGGCATGTTTCTCTACACCAAGAGGAAGTGATGCCAAATTTGGATGCTCTGAATGGTCCATAGATTCGACAATATTTTTCCCTGCCAAATCTGCTGAAGTTCAGCAAGTAATAGTAAGCGCCTTCTACATTGAGAGTGAAAGATAGAGAAGGGAGTGAAAGTCAGAGAATGTAAGGTCCTAAAGGATAACCCATATGAAGCTCTCTAGTAGAAAACCAGTGGTTCCTTTTACATTTGTCAGCAATCTAAGAAATAGAGGATAACGGTGCGCTTACAATGCAGGATAACGGTGCGCTTACATTAATTACTTGAATTGATCGCATTGGGATTTATGCTTCCTTGCTTAATCATCCTGCATTTACGATGGGGGCAATTAACCCCAGCTGAATCAGCATGCGCACTGGAAGCAAGTGCAGCTGAGTGCAGCTCAGAAAGAAGAAATGCAAGTCTTGCTTACTTGCATTGCACTGCGCAGCGGTGGCAACGTCCTTCCGTACCCGTTGACTGCCACCCAAAGACCTGATTGGCCTTCAAAGATGTCTTCAGCATTCCCTTCTCCAATCAAGCCTTCCCAGCCTTTCCATGACCAGAATGGGAACATTTGACTGTTAGTTGATATATAATAATAAATTCTATAATAAATCATGATAATTAATTTTGCAAACGCAAAACTCGATTAATTGAGTTTTCGATTTCCAATTAATCATTAATCACCCCATAGTGAACGCACCGTTAACAAGGCTAGAATATCATTCTCATAACTATCAGCGGGCTGGGAAAAAAAGGCGAGGCAGGAAACACGAAGGCCAAAATCTTCATGGAACCAGCCCCTCATAATTGAGATAGCACAATTGCTTTTGTTCTTGAATTAAATTCAGTAACTACTTATTTCTCACTATACCATTTTAGTGTATAAGTGATCGACAATGCTGGCTTCGCCGAGCCTTTTGCCATCCCCACCCATCTCCTCAGCATGCACACTACAGGCATCCAGACTTTGCCTGCCCAAGAGCAGCTACTTCAGGGTCAGATCCAACTCTCCTGGGTCGTTGCTTTTGTGTGAGCCACAAAGTGCGAGCACACTCTGGCGCTCGGTGCGCCCTTCTCGCCACGTTCCATGTTCACAAGCCAGTCCGGCTATAGCTACAGCTGAGGCACCTATGGAGGCTTTGGCCCCAGAGCAGCAGGCTGTGTGGAAAGCCAGTGTGCAAGCAGGTCGGTGCTTATTAAAACGCACCAGATGCTAGGAGGTCAATGGACTAAGTCGCGTGTGGACGTCTATGAGCCTCTAGCCTGTCAATTCTAACTTTTTGATTGTTTTCAAGGGACTAACTGTAATCAATGCCATGTCCTGCAACTGTGGTTTACACAGTGGCTGAGGCAGTGGAGGGCATGAGCAGTGAGGAAGCAGAGGACAAACTGCAGCAGGCGTTTGGCTGGGGCCCAAGGGCAAACAAGTTCTGGCGTGGAAGGAAGGTGAGCAATCATATTTCTTTACCAGGCCTGACGAGGTTAGGCTGGTCTTGATAGTTCTTGCGATGCCAATTGCGTTTTGATCCCGTGCAGCACCTGTTGCTGCTGCAAACACAAACAAATCAGGAATTCCTTTTCCACCTTGTTTACTTCTTTGGTAGAAAATGTGTAGGTCAAAAAGAGTTGGCTTGTATGGTTGGATAGTATGTCAGATTATATGGTTTCATAATGGGCCCAGTGCATGGGACAAACCACACAACAGATAGTCAGTGGCAGATTGAGCCCAACAGGTAATGTGTGGGATCTGTCTCCTCTTTTGTGAGTACTCACTTCTCCTCATAGGCTGTGAGAGTCAAGTTGGTCCTCCACTGGGCACTACCATGTGTAAGCCCATGCACTTCTGTGCGTAAGCCCTTGCACTACTGTGTGTAAGCTCATATGCACCCCCCCCTTTAAACCCGGGTTCAACCGCCACCTGCCTATTTGCACCAGCAGACAGCTGGTTTCCCTGTTTACAATGGTGCTGGCAGGTCAAGGAAGCCCCTCAAGAGGGTCAAGTTGCAAGCGCCCTATCATTCCTGAGCTCCATTGGCTTAGCAGGCCCCGACCTGGCTAAGGTTGTGAAGACATTCCCAGAGGCGCTGGCCTGCAGGTACGCCGAGTTGGCAGTGCTGACCTGGTCGCTGGGCACTCATTCCAGAGCACTGTGCGTAACACTTACCCTGGCAGTTGGCATGAACTAGGCTGCGCAAGGATGTGTTGCAGCCTGCTGAGAGCATTGCAAGAGAGCACCCTGCACTTTTCTCCACAGCAAATTTGATGGCCAGCTGTTGTTTGTGCATGACAAGCACATGTGTCCTCAAAGTGCAGCGATGCATTTTGCGTGTCGTCCTGTGACCCCTGCCCTCGAATTGTACGCAGCGTGGAGGGACAGCTTAAGGAGTCAGTAAAGAAGCTTGAGGGTGAATGGAAGCTCAAGAACCAGGTGTTGGTGAAGGCCATTGCGCGTCAGCCACAGGTGAGGCCACTTCCGCCGTGCTGCTTGAGAAGCAGCACAATCTTGTGCTGCCAAGTCAGGCAGCTGCTTGCACATAGCCTTAAAGTTCTCATGTTGTGGGCTGCAGGCTGTGATAATTGCCACACAGGGAACAGAGGCCTCTTTAAACTGCTCCTCTTGCCAGTGACGGCATGAAAATAGACCCTGCACAAACCCAGCATGCCCGCAACCCGATGTTCACATGCAGGTGCTGGGCTATGACTATGATTGCCAAGGCTCCTGTGAGGGGGAGTGCAACAGATGTTGGGCAAGGTTTTAGAGCAATCAAGTGTCTGAAATGCCGTGCAAGGGAGCTTTGCGCGGAGGAGGCGTGGCTTCGAATCAGTTTATGACATGCTCACCAAGTGCTGGTGCGTATCAAGTCAGCAGACTGTGGCCGTCTCACAAATGCTTGAATGCCTGACTCCTTACTGCACAGGGATGAGGTTCTACAAAGGCTCATTCCGTACAAATGCCAAAAAAAAGACTTGCAGCCCTTGTTCTGTAATTATGTTCAATTATTCTAAGACGAGTCTCGTTATCCTGTGTTTTACCAGATGCACTGTACTTGCATAGGACATGCACATCCCTTGGACCCAAGCCTGATTCTGTTTCCAAATTATCTGTTTTTATTTCATTGAAGCTGATAAACTCAGAGAGAAGACTTCAGTGAAAGTTGAATGCCCATCTTGTCGTCCTTCTGATTCAAAGGCTCTGCGCATGTGCGCACATAACTTTTAAAAACCCTGTCATCTACACCTGCATTCTTTTCTGCATCTCGAGGCAAAGCCTTGGGATAACGTATCATTTTTCTTTTTTATTTTGTTCCTTAGGCTACATAACGAGAAGGTGCGAAAGGTTAGGTTACATAGCTGTACCTGCAGATTTAGGGCATCTAAGCTGAAGCCTCTGGCCTCAGGTCTCAGACTGCGAAAACCTAAATTGAAGAAGTTCATTTGAGTAGAATAACAAGCCACAGTCGCCAAAAGGGATACGGATTTTGGGTGTAAAGCAAGCAGCTAAGCACGACTGAAAAGAAAAGAATAACTACGTATGCAGTGAAGCACTTCCTACATGTGGGTAATGCAGGACAGCATACCCAGAAAGCCTGGTAAGCCTAGACCATGCCAGAAAGCCAGGCCTGGTTTCTTCAGCAGAAAATCTGGAAACCCTCCAGAAAGCCCAGAAATGCTTCTGGGTGCAGTGACTCTGGAAACCCAGCGGCAGCAGACAAAGAGAAAGTAAAGTCTGGACTGGGATTCTTATCAATGACACGACTCGCAATGTATACCGACTCTAGTCATGATCAATAACAGCCACACAAGTGTATATGTGGTCGGCAGCATCACTAGTGGCTTCAGTCTCAACCACACAATCAACAAGTGGTCCAAGTCAGAGCCTCTCACAACGTGAGGCTCTCAAACATACATAATAGCCACACTAAATTAAGTGGCACCATCTTCCATAAGAATGCAACAAAGTCTTTCTGTGTTAAGCATAACAGGATACTACTAGTCTTATAAGCAGTCTGCTCAAAGTATGTCAACAGCAACTTGAGACATTGCCAAGTTAGGCAAGAGAAAATCCCTTGCAGATGTAATGTACAGGCAAATTATATACAGTCGTGCATATAATGAATTATAGGCACTTGACAGGTAGCATTGCACTTCCTTATAAGGACTAATTAGTGCGCATGCAGGCGCATGTATATATGGTACAATGTAGTGCAATTGGGCGCAAGCTCAAGTAGCTTAAGCACAGTAACCTTTTGTTTTAGGCCTCCTCAATGTAAAAATGTCTCATAGAAGGCAGGCGCTTTGTTACGTCTTGCTTAGCCATGATATCTAGATGCTTTCCAGAGGGTGCAAGCAAGTTATGACCTCTTTTGGTCTGGATTTCCTTCTCAAATGTGATGCATGATATGCAAAGTTTTTTCTCCTTTCCCTTCACAATGTGGCGTGTGATGCACAAAAACACAAATATTGTATTTTCAGATGATGGCTTGCAGCAAAAGTTTTCTCAAGAGCGCATCTGGTACTAAAAAGTTTATAAGCATATTGAACCGAATGAGCATGAAGCTTCACAGCAAGCTTGGTGACTTTTTGAGGATCTAGTCCGAGATGTTTCAGAGGCTCTAAGCTTAAAGGGCTGTAAATGATACCTCCCACTCCCAAAAGGATAGTGTGGAGGCTAACATTGGCCGCAGCTCGGCGAAGGTGTTGACAGAGCACACCGTGCTGGAGGTGAGCGGCTTCAAGCTGGCTCCACTGGAGCCTTGGCAAGGCCTGGTGTCTTCACAGTACTTGACCTCCACAAGATGGATGTGCCACTGATTGTGTGAGAGCTGACTGGGATTCCGGACTCTGCCAGTAGACGAAGGCTGACAGTCGCAGACTGGTGCTGTTGCTGAGAGCCCCCTATCCCCTCTGCACCCTGCCCTACTTCTGAATGCATATCTAGGGTGGACATTCGGCAATTTTTGTGCTTTTTAAGTAGGCATTTCAGTTACTAGTACAGCATCTGGGCGGCTAGTAGTAAGTCTTTGCTTAGAAGAAAATTGGCGCGGGAAGAGCCATTCTGGGATGGTTCTGTTGGTAGATCTTATGGGGATTTGTAGGTTTTGTAAGGCTAACTTAGCTTGAAGCGGCCTTTGCTGCCAATATCCATTTGAACAAAACACGCGTGGGGGGCCCCCAAGGAGCCTGCTTCTATAGCTTTCATGATAAGTCTACATACTGAAGCACACCTGTTAAGAACTTTGGATTGAAATCATAACAACACTTTTCAGAATGAATGATTCTAGTGTCATACATAGCCATGATGGCTAGCTATGCACCGTAGGCTAGATTGGATTAGGATGAGGATTACAAGGATAAGGCCTTCTGAGGCTTCCTTCTCTCTTCCTTAGGCCTTCAAAAACTGGATTGGAATGCTCAAGATAGCTTTTTAATGTCTCAAGATTCAAAAACCACCTTCGAGGATTGCCTCTGGTCACCCCGGCCACATCCCCTCTGGCCCCTAGTTCGGCTCCAGGTTCAACAACCCTAGACCCACTACTGTTATTGCCCAGTGAAAGGTGCGAGAGCAACTTGCCCTCAGATTCATGTTTGGGCACAGCTGCATGATGCAGCAGGAAACAGGATTTATGACTTTTAAAGAAAGAAATAAAGAAAGAAAGGAGCTGAAGTGTTTATCTTAGCTTGGTACATTTCTAGAAGTCAATCTAGCTCCAGAATACAGGCCTGGTTAGCTTCTGTGAAGCTACCCTCATTTTTCAGGTGCGGCTATACCATCATCGTAATATGATGTTATCATTTCAAATGACCACCTTGCCAGCAGCAGTACAAATTTTGCTCTTGCTTAATTTGTGTCCGGGTTTGGTAGTACTACGACCCCCTAGTAGGCCTACTAAGGGGTAGGCCTACTACCTACCCCAGTAAGCCCAATCTGGCTTCAGCTAAAGCTGCCTTTGATGGGCAGGTGCAGCTACGTAAACCTGTGTCCTTTAAAATTCACAAGCTCAGCTAAGATTGCATGACTCGTCGAAAGGAAGACTGACTGACTTGCCCTCATGGATCATCTTGGATTATCGTGGAAGGCACAAAGCCTTATCTGGGGCAGCTTTGCTGATTTCAAATCATTAGTCGTGCTGCATTGCAGGTGCAATCACACATATCTGAGCTTGTGAAGCCTCCAGCTCAAAAATAATGTCCAGATAAGCAGACATGTGTGGCGTATCCAGTGTCGCATAGCATGCACGTTCAGGAAGTAAAAAGCCTTACTGGGTTCCCGATAAAATCTGTCCTACAACCTAAGTTCCTCTAGCATGAGGCAAGCCATGTCTCAGGCCAGCCGCTGACTAACATCCTTCGGAAGATTGCGCCCTTGGATGATATCACCTAGACAACTTGCTCAAAATCATCTGCACATCAATAGGCACCCAAACACAGAAGTATGTGTGTGTGTGTGCATGCGTGTGTGTGCTTGAACAAATGCCTCTGCATGCAAGAAGCTTACGGTGTTTGGGCAGAGCACGCAACCTGCATGCAAGACAAACACATCTTCTGAGGTCACAATGCACGCTTTGTTGCGCAAACAAGGAGAAACTGTCACCTAGGTCACCCTTGCCCCATTGCCCCTATGCTTAGGGCTGCAGGAAAAAAGAAACGTAGTAGCAGAAGGCAAAAAAGGCGACAGCTTCTCTGGGGCAGTTAAATTACGGTTGAGACATTGTACGCTGCATGCAGCCCTTGTCCATTGCCATTGACTGCCACCTCATGTTCCAGCATTAGTGACCTTGACAGCCTGCACTGAGCCCTGTGAAGGCTGCAATCCAGCATGCCGTATCAATTTGATTGCATGGAGCCCTGACAGCAAGTAGGTGCATACAGGCCTAGTTGTTTCAACAGATAAGCATTGCTTGAGCAAAAGCAGATCCAGTACTGAAACATGGTGGCAGCGAGTCAACTCAACCAAACAACAGCAGCATGCCCTTTGTCAGACCAACTGCCTGAGCGGCTGCACAACTTGGCAATTGTGTTTTGAGCATCATGAGTATGAGTAGCGAGGTCCTCAGGCAGCACCCAAACCCTGCCCTGCACACTCGCAACTGCACCCTGCCCCCCTCCAGTGCAGCCTCCCCAGCACGAGCTGGTTTGACCAGTCTCTGGCTTGTATTGAGACAAGCCAGAGACTAAGTATTTGTACGTTTGCTATGACAATATGACATACAGGGCACTCTAGCCAAAGACATGAGAACACTCACGTCGTCTGTGGTGAAGTCGGCAGCCTTGCGGAAGGTGCCCCGCCCAAAGTCCTTGGTGTAAGAGTCAGTCAGACCCCCGATCAGGTCAAACTCGGGCTTCCAGTCAAGGTCGGTCATGGCCTGCTCATGCGGCAGGAGGAAGACAGTGTCAGCTGTCCATCCCAGCAAATCAGGCAGGAATCAATGCACCTTTGCACTGTAGCCCCAGGATTGAGCCAGCTGTCTGTTTAAAAGAGAGAAGATGTTTATACGCTCAGTGCATGGAGGGTTGTGGAAAGTTGTATAGCAACAGCGGCTTGCACATGCAAACTTGCATTCACTCTCTTTGTTAGACACAATTTGTTCACAACTAGCATCAATACAAGCCCACCAATGCATGACATGATAAAGAACCTGATTCACAGCCCGCGCATATGCGTGCACACACACACACACACACACACACACACACACAGAGAA
>SL_4KL_010_BRINEDRAFT_10002722_pt1 | contig 10031 bp, 8 predicted proteins | sample SodLak_010_BRINE_2_FD_10664 | JGI IMG/M metagenome (IMG submission 10664) | reverse complement strand
GCGCTCGGCGGTATCTTCGCCGAGAAATCCGGCGTCATCAACATCGGGCTGGAGGGGCTGCTCATCATCTCTGCGTTCACCTCAATCTACGTCGCGTACGTTCTCGGTGATATCGGCGTACTCGCTGGCGGGAACGCGCAGTTCGCCGGCTTCTTCGCGGGCGTCCTCGCAAGCACGCTGCTCGCGTTCATCTTCGGAGTCGTCTGTATCGAGTACAAAGCCGATCAGATCATCGCCGGGCTCGCGGTGTGGCTCATCGCGTTGGGACTTGCGCCGTTCCTCTCGACGGTCTTTTTCGGCTCCGTGAACACGCCCGGCGTCGGCAACATCTCGTGGCACTACTCGGCAGTCCTCGTCGCGCTTGGCACCGTCGTCGCGTGGTGGACACTCGATCACACCGCGTTCGGCACGCATCTGAAAGCGGCCGGCGAGAATCCACGCGCGCTCGATACGGTCGGCGTCTCGGTCTCGAAGATCCGCCACGCCGGCGTGGTGCTATCTGGGATCTTCGCCGGGGCGGGCGGGAGCCTGCTCGCGCTCGGCGTCGGACGCTTCGGGGGCTCGGGTGAGACCATGGTCCAAGGAAAGGGGTTCATCGCCATCGTCGTCTACCTGTTCGGCAACTACAATCCGATCGGCGCACTGGGCGCGGGGACGCTGTTCGCAGCGCTCGAAGCGCTCCAGACCCGGCTCCAGCAGCTGGGATACGGGATCCCGAACTCGCTCGTCGAGACGACCCCGTACGTGGTCGTCATCATCGTGCTCGCGTTTGTCGGTCGAACTCGGATTCCGTCCGCCGCCGGCGACCACTACGAGACGGAGGAGTGAGGCGACGGGAACTGTGGACCAGCAAAATCGTCTAGACCGCCGACAGTAGTCGCGATTCGAACCGCATCGGTGATCGGGACGTCAACACCGGTGATCGGGACGTCAACACCGGTGATCGGGACGTCAACACCGGTGATCGGGACGTCAACACAGGAGAGGCGGGTCCGAGCGGAGTAGGATAATGCGGCGGCACGAGCGTATTCTGTCGACAACACACCGACCGAAACGGGAGTAAAGAGTTTTGCCGGGGGCACCACACCACACGGTAATGAGTATCGACGAGTACGACGTCGTCGTAGCGGGCGCCGGCACCGCCGGCTGTTACGCCGCAGCGACGATCGCGAACGAGGGGCTCGACGTCGTCATCGTCGAGCGAAAGGACGCCGAGGAGGCGGGCCACATCGCCTGTGGCGACGCCCTGAAGGGAGCCGACGCATTTCCCGAAGCCATCCCGAAAGATAGGTTGGAGCCGGCGTTCACGAACACCGGCGTCGACCACGGGCGATTCGAGATCCCCCAAGAGGACACGGTCCTCGAAATTCCCGTTCCCGGGGAACTCGCCGTCATCGACCGGTGGGAGTACGGTCGTCGAATTATCTCGGCCGCCGAGGACGCCGGCGTCGACTTCCACTACGACACCGTAATCAACGACGTGATCCAGAGCGAGGGCGGGCGAGTGACGGGACTGCGGGCCAAGCGCAAGGGCACGTCGCCTACGAGGCCGACATCGTCATCGACGGTGCCGGATCGCTGTCGCTACTGCAGGATAAAACCGACTTCGAGGGGACGACGTTCGACACCAACGTCCGCTACTCGCAGTTCTGTTCGGCGTACCGCGAGGTCGTCGAGGTGCCCGAACCGGTCGAGTGGGACGACGCGCTCGTGTTTAAAGCGACCGACCGCGCCGCGGGCTACCTCTGGTACTTCCCGCGGACGGCGACCGAGATCAACGCCGGGCTCGGCTTCCAGATGAACGAGGAGCCGATGCAGCTGGTCGAGGCGCTCAAACGCGACCTCCGGAACCGCCCCGAGTTCGAGGGCGCAGAGGTCCGCGATAAGCTCGGTGCCGCGCTCCCCACCCGCCGCCCGTACGACTCGGCGGTCGCACCGGGTTACATGGCGGTCGGCGATGCGGCCGGACACGTTAACCCCACCACCGGTGGCGGAATCGCCGGCGCCGCATACGCGGGGAAGTACGCCGGCGAGCAGGCGGTGAAAGCCATCTCCGACGGCGACGTCAGCGAGGAGAACCTCTGGCGATACAACGCGCGCGTGATGGATCACTTCGGGGGACGCTATGCCGGTCTCGACGTGTACAACGTGCTCTCGACGGCGATCGATGTCGATGACCTGATGGGACTGCTCGCTGCGCTTCCCGGTGAGAAGCTCGCGGAGGCGCTGTACGAGGGGTCGACGTCGATGTCGTTCGGGCTGAAGCTGAAAGCCGCGGTGAAGAGCTTCGGCTACTGGGGCACGATACGGAACTTCTACCAGACGAAATCGCTCGCCGACGAGCTGCTCGTCCACTACGAGTCGTATCCGACGAGTCCCGCCGCGATGGCGAACTGGACGAACGAACGAGACGCGATCATGGACCGGATCTACGAGACGACCGGCGCCGACGCGAAGTACTGAGCGGAGTTCCGCCGCCGCGCCCCCGATTTTGTCCCTAGCGCAGCGCTCAGTTCAACGTCGGCTCAGTCCCACGTCACCCACAGCAGGAACGCGAGCGCGACCGTCTGGAAGACGTGGACCACGATGTTCGCCTGCCACGCCAACGGCGGCATATCGGTCGCGAACCAACCGGCTAACACCGGGTGAAACAGGTAAAAATACAGCGAGAGCCCGTTCTGTACGAGCAGCAGACTGCCGAACAGCGCCAGTCCGACGGCGTGTTTCGACCGAAACGCGAGATAGTTTCTCGCCCATATCCACGTGAGCCCGAACAGCATCAGGACGTTCAGTGAGACACTGATCCGCGCGATGTGTATCCACTCCATCAGCTCTCACACCTCCGTGCGTCGACTCGCCTCGTCGGTGATCGACTCTCGACTATCGAATCGGTCCGCCGCGTCGGCGCCGTGCGTGTCGGCCGCGTACCATCGCCAAATTCCGTTCGTATCGTCGTGTTCATAGTGGTAATCCCTCCGCGATCTCCTCGACGAGATCCCAGTGTTGCTGCGCCCCCTCTGCGGGGTAGTATACCGTGCCGTAGCCGTCGCCAGTCCGCTTTACGACGTCGTGATCGCGCAACACGTCGAGGTGGTGGCGGATCGTCGTGTAATCGAGGTCGAGGTGCTCGGCCAGCTGATTCGCGTTTCGGGGGCGTTGATCGATCGCCCTGAGAATGCGGACGCGATTAGGGCCGCCACGTGTCCCGGTGAGCACGTACCAAAGGACGGCCTCCATACACGGTAGGAGGGCCTCGCGGCGCCTAAACTTACCGGCCGAAGGGAGTCGTCTCGTCCGAAGACAGCCCGAATTAAACCGTGGTATCGCGGTCGTTAGGACTGCTCGACGACGTCGATCGCACCAAGCATCCCGACGCTCCGGTGCGGGGTACAGACGTACAGCTGAGTCCCGTCGTCGTCGAACGACTGTTCGAACACCTCGTCCGCGTCGTCGACTGCGTCGCCGCTGTCGAACTCCGACGCGGACTCCTCGTCGGAGACGACGTTGTGTGCGCCGCCCTCACCGGTCCACTCCCAGCGAACCGTCGCACCCGCGTCTATCCGGAGCGCTGCCGGGTCGAACGCCAGCCCGTCGCTGCCGCCGCCGACGTCGACGACGACTTCGTCCTCGCCGGTCCGGTCGTCTATCGAGCCGTCGTAGAGACGGGCGTCAGCGAGGAACTCGTCGATCGCGTCCGGGACGCCGTCGCCGGCGCTCGCGTCTCCGTCGTAGCTCGCGTCGACGACCACCTCAAGATCGAAGGGTTCGGCGGCGGGCGCCGCGTCGGGATCGAGGTATCCGACTGCGAAGGCGGTGTAGACGGTACCGGGTTCGGGGGAGAGGTCAAAAGTCGCGACGACGTCACCGTCGACATCGTCGGTGGCGGGCCGAATTTCGAGTTCGTAATCGTCAGCGGGGACCTCGACCGCGCCGGCGGCGCCGAAGGGAACGTCTTCAAAGAGGGGTTCGCCGTCGACCGTCACGTCGACGTTCGGTGCGTCCGGAGCGGCGTGGACGAGTCTGACCCGGGCGTTCTCACCCGGATCCGAGATATCGTCTTCGTACACCTCGAGACCGAACGGCTGATTCTCGTCGGCGAGTTCGCCGAGCGCCGCGGCCGTGAACTCGCCGGCGGGGACGGAGACGTCTTCGTCGAAGACGACGGTGTCCGGGTCGCCGGCGGCAGTGATCTCGATCGGGTATTCGTCAGCGGGGAGTTCGAGGTAGTCGCTGGCGGCACGGAACGGAACATCTTCCAACACCGCGTCGCCGGCGACGTAGACATCGACGTTCGGCGCGTCTGGCGCGAGGTGAGCGACGCGGAGAGACGCGTCCGCGTCCGGCTCCTCGTCTTCCATTTCGTCGCCGTCCGTCTCATCGTCTTCGGGCGCTTCTTCCGGTTCGTCCGGCTCCGGGTCGGCTTCGGGCTCGTCATCGGCGCAGCCTGCGAGCGTTCCAATGATCGCAACGCCACCGGCCGTCTTGAGTACTCGTCGTCGTCTGTAATCTGTCATCTACAACGTAACGAACGGACCGCGACTACATGAGCGATTTCCGATATTTCACCGGAGTGCCTCCGGAGTCGCTCCGACCTCTCTCCCAAATTCGGCCGGGATCCGCCGCGTCCCTGGGCGGCCCGTCGCGCTTTGTGTCGGGACGATACCTCTCAGGGGCGGGTCTCGGCAACTCGTTGGATCGCGCCGGCGAGGACGCCGATCCCGACAGCGACATCATCCTCAACGACGTCGAAGGTGCTCGTGTGATGGCCGCCCGGGTGATCGGTGCCGACACCGACGTAGCAGGCGAATCCGCCGTTGTCTTGGACGGCCTGCATCAGGAACGTCGCGTCCTCGGAACCGCCCAGGTCCGCGCTCTCGACGACGCTCGTCACGCCGTCGACACCGCCAGCGACCTCGCCGACGATTCCGGCGAGCTCGGGGTCGCTCGTCGCACTCGGAGCTTCGCCTTTCGTCGACACGTCGACCTCGCAGTCGTGCATCTCGGCCGCCGACTCCAAGATGCGATCCGCGTGGGCGGACATGTAGTCGGCCAACTCCGTGGTCGCCCCGCGTAGCTCTCCCTCGATGTGCGACTCTTCCGGAATGATATTCGTCGCGGTCCCGCCGCCGACGAGTCCGGCGTTAACCCGGGTCGGACCGTCCGCGTGCCGCGGAATCGCGTAGAGATTCTGGACCGCGGCCGCCATCGCTTGGACGGTGTTGCGGCCCGCCTCAGGGCGCGCACCGGCGTGAGCCGGCTCGCCCGTGAACTCCGCGAGGAAATGCCGAACCGCGAGGAAGCCGCCGACGCCACAGACGACTTCGCCGGACGGGTGATCGAGGCCGATGTGGACCGCGTAGAGGTACTCCACGTCGTCGAGGTGACCCGATTCGGCCATCGGCTTCCCGCCGGATACCTGCTCTTCGCCCGGCTGGAAGAACACTTTGAGCGTCCCGTCGAAGTCGGAGTCGAGCACCGCGTCGAGGACCCCGAGCCCGATCGTCGCGTGGACGTCGTGACCGCAGGCGTGCATGTACCCCTCGTGATCCGAACGGAACCCTTCGGCCGCGGGGACGTGGTCGCCGTCCTCGGACTCGAGAATCGGGAGTGCGTCGATGTCGACGCGAAGCCCGATCACGGGACCGTCACCGCGTTCGACGACCGCGACGCAGCCGGTGTATCCGCCGGAGAGCTGATCGAGGATCTCGGGATCGGCGCCCGCGTCGCGGGCCTGCTGTTCCCACTCGGCGAGCTCGTCGTCCGACGGGACGTTCATTCGGTCATCGGTCGCCAGCGCGTCGGGACCGATATACAAGTCGGTCAACTCCCGTTCGCGCAGGGCTCCGACGATCCGGGCGGTGGTGTAGAACTCACACCACGCGGGCTCGGGGTGGCGGTGGAGGTCGCGGCGGAACGTGCGGTACTCGTCGTTGTCAAGAACACCCATACGGTGTAGCGACGCCCCGGTGACTTAAATTATCGAGCCGTCAGCAGTGCATCCGAGACGACGCAACGATCGCCCGGTGGCCGCCCGTGTCACGTGTTCCGCGGCGGTCGGAGCACGAATCCGAGGAGTCCAGCCGCGAGTGCGAGTCCGCCTCCGACGAGGAACGCGGCGTCCCAGCCGACCACGGTGATGAGCCAGCCGACGAACCCGCCGCCGAACACGCCACCCCACATCTTCCCCGAGTAGACGAGCGAGTAGTTCGTCGAAGAGTGTTTGCTCCCGTAGTAGTCCGCGACGAGGCTGGGGAACAACGAGAACTGCGAGCTCCAGAAGAAGACGGCGATGGCAACCGTGAGGATGTACCCGACGCTGCTTCCGAGTCCCGCGAACACCACGACGGCGACCGTGCCGACGCCACAGAGGAGGAACGAGACCGCCATCATGCGTTCGCGGTCGAACCGATCGGAGAGTCCACCGATGACCAGCCGGCCGCCAGCGGATCCAATCGGGAGCAAGGTCGCCGCAATGGTTGCGACGCCCGCGGTCAGTCCGGAAATCTCCGCGTAGAGGATCGCTCGTGCGGTGATCATCAGACCGGCCGCGCTCACGGCAAAGAACATGAAGTACAACACCCAGAACTGCCAAGTGCGAGCCATTTCGCGCCACGTGAACTGCGTTATGTTGTTCTCAGCGGCCGGGTCTCCCCCGTCTCGTTCGTTCCTTGCCGTCGAATCAGTGCCATCATCCGCCGTCTGACGCGCTGCGGTATCGGGTGTCTCGCCCGCTCCGTCCGCGGCCGTTTCAGCGTGATCCCAGCCGTGAGGTGGGTCCGCGAGAACGGCGGTGCCGACGACGATTCCGATTCCGATGAGCGCGCCCATGCTCCACAGGCCCGTGGTGATCGCCCCGTCCGCGATCATGAACCGGATAAACGGCACGAACGCGGCGCTACCAGCGGCAAACGCCATCGTTCCGATTCCGGTCGTCAGTCCGCGCCGGTCCGGGAACCACTTGACCGCAGTGTTGACTGCGACCGTGTACACCATGCCGACGCCGACAGCACCGAGTGAGTACGTGAGATACACCTGCCAAAGTTCGGTCGCGAACGCGAGTCCGATGTAGCCGCCGCCGGCGAAGACGCCTGCGGCCAGCGTGACCGCCTGGGGTCCGTACCGATCCCGCCACCAGCCGGCAGGAAACTGGACGAGCGCCATGATGACGACATACGCGGTGAACACGAACCCAAGCGCTGACAGCGAGGTGTTCAGTTCGGTCGCGAGCGGCCCTTCGAGCGATGACCAGACGTACTGGTATGGGCTCACGAGCGCCATCATGATCGCGGCGGCAACAACCTGCCACCACCGCGAGTAGCCGAGGATCTCCCGCGCTTTACCGTTTAGGTCGTCAATTCGATGATTACTCATCAGTCCCACTATCGGTTTCCAGTCCACCTGCGTTCATCCTGTCGGTTTCCAATATGGAACAACGACTGGTCGCAACTCGGGCCGATTCGATCCCCCTTACCGCCACGTCTTTCGGTCCCGTTCGCCCACATGGTGTCGGCTCACCGTTTAGGCCGGCGTTTGTGCAGACAGACCGACACGCTGTGTCGGCTGCGTCGTCAGTCATTCTCGTCAGTACCCCAGTGCCGCGCCGTCACCTCGCGGGTCGGCGCCCCCTTCGAGCGTCCCATCCTCGTGGAGCCGGATCGCCGCGGCGTGGCCCATCGTGTCGTCGTATCGTCGGGCCATCGCCACCGGTTGTCCGCGCCGTTCGAGCTCCGTCACCACGCCGTCCGGAACTCGCCCCTCGAGCGAGAGCGACCGGGACTCCGACCCCCACGTCCGACCGAAGAGCCACCGTGGTGCTTCGATCGCCCGCTGAACGTCATACCCGTAGTCGACGATCCGGGACACCAACGCCGCCTGTGTCTGTGGCTGCCCCTCGCCACCCATCGTCCCGTACACGAGCCATGGATCCCCGTCTTTGGTAAGCATCGACGGGATGAGCGTGTGGAAGGTCCGCTTTCCAGGTTCGAGGCTGTTGACGTGATTCGCGTCGAGCGAGAAGAACGACCCGCGGTTCTGCGGGATGATTCCGGTGTCTCCGGCGATGAACCCGCTACCGAAGTCGAAATATATCGACTGAATGAGCGACACCGCCAGACCGTTCTCGTCGACGATCGACAGATAACAGGTGTCGCCGCCAGCGTCTCCCGATCCGGCCGTCGGACCGTCTGGCGTGATCCCCGGTTCGACCGCCGCCGGCAGCGAGTCGGACCGGTCGATCAGCGCCCGTCGCTCGTCGAGATACGCGTCTGATAAGAGGGTATCGACCGGGAGGTCCACCGCGTTCGGATCGGTCACCCACGCGTCTCGGTCGGCGAACGCGACTTTGACCGCTTCGGCCATGTGATGGTAGTAGTCGGCCGTGCCGTCACCCCACTCCGTCGGGTCGAAGCCGTCGAGCAGCCCGAGCAGCTGAAGCGCCGCGATCCCTTGGGTGTTCGGCGGCAGCGTGTGCGCGGTGACACCGCGATAGTCGACGCTCAACGGTGTCACCCATTCGGCTCGGTAGTCGCGGAGGTCGGCTGCTGAGAGCGGTGATTCATCACCAAGACCGTCACAGAACGCCTCGCCGACCGGACCCTCGTAGAACCCGTCACGCGCGCCCGCTTGGGCGATCGTCTCGAATGACTCCGCGAGTGCCGGCTGACGGAGTACCGTTCCGGCTTCTGGCGGCCCGTCATCGATCTGATAGACCGCAGCTGCAGCGGCGTCCGCTTCAAGCACGTCGGCGTCGACCGCTATCCAACGGGCAACATCGTCTGTCAGCGCGACGCCCTCGCGGGCGAGCGCGATGGCGTCCGTGAACAGCCGGTCCCACGGGAGCGAGCCGTGACGGTCGTGGGCGAGTCGCCAGCCGTCGACCGCACCCGGAACCGTCAGCGCCGACGCGCTCCCGCGCTCGGGAATCGAATCGTAGCCCAAATCGTCGTAATACGCTCGCGTTGCGTCTTCGGCGGCCGGGCCGCTTGCGTTGATGCCAGCGACGTCTTCGTCGGCACCGCCGATCAGCCAAAATCCGTCGCCACCCAGTCCGGCCATATGCGGATACACGACGCACAGCGTCGCGTTGGCCGCTATCGCGGCGTCGACGGCGGAGCCGCCCTCACGGAGGATATCGAGACCGGTGCTGCTCGCGAGGTAATGCGGGCTCGTGATGACCCCTCGACGTGCTCGTGTCGGGGGCCGTCCGCTTCGTGTTGTGTCATACATTGGCGAGGTGGTTGTTGTGTACCAATCCGTTCTTATTCGGAGTTATTCGTAATCTCGTATAAAACTCGAACGATATACCGACAGCAGCGGTATCAAATCGGCCGCCACGCTTCCGTTTCGGTGCGTCGCGTGTATTCACCGAATCAAGGAGTCTCTGTTTCGCACTGCTATCGCACGGTGGGCCCAGTACGCCGCCATCACTACCGCCCGGCTACCAGTGAAACATCTCCACCGACATCCCGCTGTTCAGTCTCGTCGGTGCCCGAGCGGCTTCTTCTGGTCGACCTCGACTTCGACGTGGATCGAGTCGGGGAAGTCGCGACCGACGATGTCGCGGGCGACGTCGTCCGCGCCGTGTATCTCCATCGATCGTTTATAAACGGAGTAGTGCCACGGCGAGAACTCGTCGCCAGCCCGCAGATTCTTATACAGCGGCACACGGACGGTCTCGGCGGGAGTGGCGTGGGGGCCTTTACACTCTGCACCTTTGCGTTCGAGCGTCGATTTGAGCTCCTGAACCGTCTCGGCGAGCACGTCGCGGTCGCCGGAAGTAAAAGAGAGTTTTGTGACGAAGGTCATGGCTGGGAGTTGTCCGTGAGTGGTGGCCCGAGGGCTAAAAACGCATCTACCCGGTGACGGCCATCGTCACTCATCCGGTCGAGTCCTGCAGCGTTTCCGCCCGTCCACACATAAGGCGGCTAATTACTGCCGAGGAGCGCCGCGCAGATCGGCCGATGGCGGCTGAAACGCCCGGTACGTCGGCGAGTCCGACACCCTCTTTAGGGCCGCTTGCTTACCTGACGCTA
>SL_4KL_010_BRINEDRAFT_10002721_pt1 | contig 10034 bp, 13 predicted proteins | sample SodLak_010_BRINE_2_FD_10664 | JGI IMG/M metagenome (IMG submission 10664) | reverse complement strand
GAAACCAACCCCTGGCTACGGCTCGGTCATTTCGCCGTCGAGCTCTGTCTGTACCCAGTCGAGGTGGTCGTCAAGCCGCTTCCTGCCAGCATCGGTGAGCTCGTACACGTCATGAATGCCCTCGGTCCGTGTCTGGAGGAAGCCGGACTGTTCAAGCGCATCGAGTGCGCCGTAGAACGACTTCGGTTCGATCCGTGTGTCGTAGTGTGATTCGAGCCGTGACTTCAGCGCCTGTGCCTGCATGGACTCGCCTGCGAGGAGGACACAGATATCACGTCGTCGACCGCTCTGGAGAAACTTCGACATTAGCAGAAGTCAGTCACCGACTCGTAGTGGTTGTTACGATTGGGTTCGACTGTCGACAGTGAAACCGACACGTTTGCCTGTCTCGACGCCAACCCGAGTGCATGGGAGAAGACACCGCGACTGCAGGGGAGCTGACGGCATCGTATCACGAGACAGAGACGGAACGCGTGCTGGTATTCTCGGGTCAGGGCGGCGAGGCAGTAATCGCCCAAAATATCGAGGGGTATGCGATGCTGAAAGTTCGCAACGGACCGGACGGTGACGAACTGGAGCGGTACTACGGCTTCGATATGGCGCTCGATCACGCCGGCGAACTGCTCGGGCGGTCACCACACGAGCTGCCAATCCCCGAGGATGCGGCCGATATGGGGATGTAATCAGACCTCGCGTTCGAACACCATTCCGATCGTGGTGCCATCGCGTTCGAACGTTTCCGTCAGCCGCCAGCCCTCGCTCGCGTACTCGTTGATCACTGACTCGATATTGCCCATCTTTCGTCCGCGAGCCTCTGTCGCGTGTGTTGTATACACGTATCGCTGATCTGCCATACGTACTGTAGCGGTTACGAGACAAAAAAGACCACTGCACGGTTTCTCTGGCTGCAGACTCACTGACCGGTCAGAGAAACGAGAATAAAAGGAAGGGAATTCCGAAGACGACGATCGTCAGAACGAGGAGCATGATCGCGTATCCAAGAATCGTCCCGACACCTGTAAGGAAGGCAGGGTGGGTGATCGTATTCGACAGTCCCATACTGGAATGTGGGTGGCTGTTGTCTTAGTTCTGTGGCCCGACTTGCCAGATCCGATCAACTCACTGCGGGTTCGAGCGCTCACGTTCCAGGGCAGTCAGATAGATACCAGACAAGACGACCACACCACCGAGGACAGTGTAGATCGTCGGCATCTCCGCCAACAACAGCATTGCAAGCAGGGTTGCACCAACAGGTTCGCCGAGCAGTGAGACAGAGACAACACTCGATTCGAGATGTTCAAGCGTCCAGTTGATGACCGTATGACCGAGCAGTCCTGGCCCGACTGCGAGCCCGGCAAAGATTAGCCACTCGCGAGAGGAGTACCCACCCAGTGCGTTGCCCTGTAGCAAGACGAATCCCAGCAGACAGAGTGTACAGACGCTGTAGACGACCACGACGTAGGGGATAAGCTGGATACGCTGTCGGAGTGACCGGCCGGCGAGGACGTACCCTGCCGCCATCACCGCACCGATGAGTGCTAGGCTGTTGCCTAGAAGTGGGTTCGGGCCGACGAGCACACCACCGAGCAAATCGCCGAGTGACATGACGATCATCCCACCGACGCCGATCAGGATCCCGGCGGTCATCCGGCGAGTGATCCGTTCGGAGAGCAGCGCCCATGCGCCGATTGCGACGAACACCGGCTGAGACTGGACGAAGGTAACGCTCGCTGCCACGCTCGTCCACTCCAGACTCTCGAACCACGCAGCGAAGTGGACTGCGAGTGCAAACCCGGAGAGCACTGCAAACGCAAAATCCCGGCGGCGGATCTGTCTGAACTGTTCACGGTATCGATATACTGCGATCGGGAGCAGCGGGAGGGTGGTGAAAAGCACCCGATAGAAGGCAGCGACCGAGGCCGGTGCGTCGCTGAGTCTGACCAGAATCGCGCCCGTACTGATCGCACAGATCGCAATCGCGAGCGCGACGTAGGGTCTGTTCACGACTTGAGTGTCTGTGGAGACCGTCATACCGATTTCGCTTGCCGGCCGAGGGTCTGAATCGAAGGCCTTAATCCCGAAAGCATCGTCAGTCGAAATGCGGGACCGTGGGGTAGCGGTATCCTCGGCGCATGGGGTGCGTCGGACCTGAGTTCGAATCTCGGCGGTCCCACTCCAACTTAAACAAACCAGCAATAATAACAGGTATTTTTACCCCAGAGGTGGGCGTTTAGATAGATTATTGCACTGGACAACAAAAACTTGGCCGCCTCGTTCTACAGGTCTCATCTGAATAGTGCCCCATGCGGATTGGAGCCAGTACGTTACCACCTTCGCTGCCAAGACCACTGCACCAACCTCCGCGACAGTCCATACACGCAGAGCAGTCGGTTTGCCGCAGCTGCTTCGAGTCGCCACCGGACCAGCAGCCACCCCGCCGATCTCCACTACCAACGATTAAATGATCAGCTCCGAGTTCCGTCCTGCATAAGGCCGAGAAACCCCCACAACCAGAGCAATCTACCGGGGCGGGCCATACAAAAGATTTTATTCAGTGATCGAGATGAGCGGTATCGCCTGAATGATTAAGCACCCATTCGCCATTCTCACGATCGATCCGGGTCAACCCACAGAGTGGCGCATCAGCCTGCTCTGCTGAGCCTGTCAACCCCTGAACGACACCGCCAATCATGAGTCCATGTCCGACGAGCAGGACCGTTCCAGTTTCGTGCTCTGTGATTGCTCGTGTCGTTTCGCCGACGCGGGCCAGTGCTTCCTCGTGTGTTTCCGGGAACTCGGGAATGACGAGGGGTTCGTAATCAAGCCGGAGTGGATCGAACCACTCGGCTAACTGCTCGGGTGGGAGCGTCTCGGGTTCGCTATCGAACCACTCCACATTGCGGTGTTCACCCAGACCGGGTTCGAGGACAAACTCGACGCCGAGTTCACGGCAGATCTCGTCGGCAGTCTCCACTGCCCGCAGAAACGGCGAGGCGTAGACAGCATCGATCTGGATCTCTGATTCAACGAACCGACGACCGACACGCCAGGCAGCCCACCGTCCGAGTTCAGTCAGCGGCGGATCGTGAATCCGATCTGCGTGGTCCTCCCAGTCTGGATCGACACTGTCCTGTCGTTGTCCGTGACGAACGGCCCAGACAACCTCTGTCATCAACGAACAGTATGCCGGCGTGAAAATAAACCATCGGGAATCGGTAACAGACAGCATTTGTAGCAGGCGACCAAACTGTGCGTTATGTCAGCAATCGAACTCGCACTGGACTGGACGCCAAACACGAACCACACAGGCATCTTTGTGGCGCAATCGGAGGGCTACTACGAGGATGCCGACCTCTCGGTGACCATTCGCTCGCCGGGAGAAGACGACTACGACCAGACGCCCGCAAAACGTGTCGCAACAGGCGAATCGACGATCGCAATCGCGCCCTCCGAAAGCGCCATCAGCTACCACACCCACCCGGAGTACGACTCGCTGACTGCAATCGCAGCGATCTGCCAACAGGATACGAGTGCAATCGTCGCACTCGCTGACAGCGATATCGACCGGCCAGCGGATCTCGATGGCAAAACCTACGCCTCCTACGACGCTCGCTTTGAGGACCATATCGTCGAACAACTGATCCGAAACGACGGTGGTGAAGGAAATATCGAGATCAGCACGCCGCCGAAGCTCGGCATCTGGAACACGCTGCTTGAGGGTGATGCTGATGCAACATGGGTGTTCATGCCCTGGGAGGGACTGCTCGCAAAGCGAGACGGAATCAATCTCACGCCGTTCTATCTCGACGAGTACGACGTTCCCTACGGCTACACACCGATCATGCTCGCTCGTCCCGAGACGATTGCGGAAAAAGAGGATGCACTCTTACGGTTTCTCGAAGCGACGGGGAAAGGCTACAGGTTCGCTGCCGAACATCCCGAGGAAAGTGCCAAGATCCTCGCAGACACTGCCGAGGGTCCAGAGCCGCTGGATGACAAAGCGTTTCTCATCGAGAGCCAGCAGCAACTCGCAGAGAACTACCTGACTGCGAGTGGGCAGTGGGGCCACATGGATCACGACCGCTGGGATGCGTTCGTCGAATGGCTTGCCGACGAGGAGATCCTGACAACGATCGATGGCGATCACCTTCCTGCCGATCAGATCGATGTTGATGAGCTGTATACGAACAGCTTGCTCGACGACACACAGTGAGACGATGTGACAGAAAAGACCGTGAGAGGAACAACAAAAGAGAGTCGACGCGCTCGATGACGACTTTACAAGCTGCCGACAGTTGTTCCGTCGACGGCGACCTCGCCCGTTCCACGGATCTCGACAGTATGATCTGGAATCGGGAACGTCAGCGTCCAGTCGATATGTTTCGAAATAACCAGTCGTTCGATCGCATCAGTTTCGATGTGATCATACAGTGAGAACTCCAGATCCTGCGGCTGGACGTTTTTGTGGTCGGCAATCACCTCGACCAGCGCTGGAATTACATCCTCCCGGTCAGTCATTGACACCACCACGTTTGTACCGATAGCGATCCCGGAAAGAGAGACATCTGAGAGTGCGGCGCAAAGATCGATCCACTCACAGCTGCGGCTACTACCCGGCAGCGCTCGTACTTTTGGCTACCAAATTGTCTAATCGACCCCATATGGGGTAGTGAGATTTGGAAAACAAATAGCTTCCGAACAGCAAGACAGCGAACTCGCAATCAGTCGCGAGTTTCGGTAGCGTCGTCTTCGAGACGGTCAGCGTAAATAACCCCACGCTCTCCATCGAGCGTGATGACTCGTCCGTTGTCGACTTCATCCGGAATCTCTGCGTTGCTGATCATCGGAATGTCGAGTTCGCGAGCAACAATTGCAGCATAACCCGTCATCCCCTCGTGCGCATCGACGATACCAGCGATCTTCGAGAGTTCACCGGTAAACTCCCCTTCGAACGTTTCGGGAACAGCAACGACCGAACCCTCTGGAACGTCCGAGAGATCACCATCAGTTACGCGGTGGAGCGGCCCCGTAACGAATCCGGAGACCACCGACCGCCCCGAGACGAGTCGTTCGGAGGCAACGTGGACTTTCAGCATATCCGCAGTGTCGTACCCGCCGTGGTCGGTCATCATCCCGGAGAGAACGACGACCGTATCGCCGCTTTCGGCGACATCCACATCCAGTGCAGACTGAACGGCATTTCTGATCAGCGCGTCAGTGTTGTTCTCGTAGTTTACCTGTCGCGGAATAATCCCCCAGGAAAGCGTTAGCTGGCGTTTGACGCGATCTTTCGGCGTTGTCGCGACGATTGGGAGATTCGGCCGGTATTTCGAAGCCTTGCGTGCCGTATAGCCAGATTCGCTTGCGACAACGATCGCGCTCGCGCCTGTATCACGCGCAAGGTATCGCCCGGAGCGAGCAAGCGCATCAGTGCGTGCAGTGCCCGCCGGTGGAACACGCTGTTCGAGTGTCTCGGCGTACTCTTCGCTCTGTTCGACATCACGAACGATCCGATCCATCGTATCCACCACTTCAGCCGGGTGGTCGCCAATCGCAGTCTCGCCCGAGAGCATGACAGCATCAGTCCCATCGAGCACTGCGTTCGCAACGTCGGAGGCCTCGGCCCGAGTCGGCCGCCGACGGTGGATCATCGAGTCGAGCATCTCGGTCGCCGTAATCACGGGAACACCAGCTGCCTGGCATTTCCGGATCGCCCGCTTCTGGATCATCGGCACGTCCTCAAGTGGGATTTCGACGCCGAGATCGCCTCGTGCCACCATAATCCCATCGGCGGCCTCGATGATCTCATCTAGGTTCTCGACTGCTTCGACACGTTCGATTTTCGCGATGATCGGCATCCCAGCACCGCGATCTTCGAGTTCGGAGCCGATCTCGATGATATCCTCGGCGCTGCTGACGAAGCTCGCTGCGACAAAATCTACCTCTTTTTCCGCAGCGACATCCATCTCCTGTTTGTCCTTCTCGGTGACTGGTGGCAGTCCGAGATCGACACCAGGGACGTTCACACCGGATCTGCCGCCAAGGTCGCCCCCGGTCTCGATCTGGGCGTGGACGGTACTGCCCGAGACGCTCGTGACAGTCGCTTCGAGTCGGCCATCATCGAGCAAGATCGTATCGCCTTCTTCAGCAGCAGAGATATCTTCCGAGACACCGATCTGGTCCGCAGTTGTCTCCGCACCTTCGACGAAAGTAACCTCCTCGCCCGCCGCAAACGCGACATCCTCCGCTGTCTGTGCTGTTCGTACCTCCGGCCCCGGCATGTCGTGCATGATGCCGATTGGCATCTCCAGTTCTTCGTCGACCGCTCTGATCCGGTCGATCAGATCTCGACGTTCCTCCGGCGAGCCGTGGCTGGCGTTGAGCCGCGCGACCGACATCCCCTGTCTGGCGAGCTCCGCTATCGATTCGCTATCGTCCGAAGCAGGCCCGAGTGTACAGACAATCTTTGCACGTCGGCTCACAGTTTACCCTCCAGCGTCTTCTGACAGGTCATAAATAATGCTCACTATCCCAAGTATAAAGAAAGTTTGTAGGTTCGGTCGACGAACCCGAACGTTATGCCGACTCGTGCCACGATATTTCAGCTAATACTGCCGCTTTCATCACAGTTTGACACCGATATCTACGCTGGGAGAGACAGCGGAGCTAGAATGAGCGGAGCTATACCGGTCGACAGAAGTATTGATAACTCATCAGCGACCCCTGGCTCGTTGCTGTAAAGATTCAACTGTTTTGTCGACCGGTATACTGCATTCTGGGATACAGTCGGCGATAGTAGTCACCGTATATAAAACGCCCACCATATCTGTGGTGAGGACTGGTTGCAAGCGCGCAGCAATGCAGTAGTATGAGTCAGCCACCGGTCGCTGGTCGACAGTTCGGGCCTGGCACTGAGACCAAACGTGAACAGCAGGCAGATATTCAGGAGCTTCTTGGCACGCTCGAAGATCCCGACTGCCGTGCCATCATCGAAGCAACGAGCACAGAGGCTCACTCTGCGTCCGAGATTTCCGACAAGTGTGATCTCCCGCAATCAACCGCGTATCGGAAACTAGACCGTCTCGCAGAAGTCGGGATACTCGAGGAACGGATTCGACTCTGTAAATCCGGCCAGCACATAACCGAGTACATCCGCAAAGTCGAAGAAGTCAGTCTCTCGATCGACGGCGAGTCCGGGATTTCGATCACGGTCAGCGAAGAGTCTGTTCAGCAAGGAAACGACTCGATGGTTGCGGGAGCAGATTGATCGCCGGACAGAACAGTTCGATCGGTGGATAACCGCTGTTTTTTCGTTGCAAGCTGTCGGAGCGACGCAGTAGCCGGTGATTTGTGACGCTGGACTGGTTCCCAGCGCTCGTGAGTCAAAACCACACATCACCAAAGGACGGTTCTACAACTCATAGTGTTTGTTGCGAGTCTTTACCGCCGTGGTGCAACAGGACATCAGTCACACGACGTGAGACTACGATAATTGGAACGTGGTCATGAAAATTACCGCAACAAACACTATCAGGAGCTACCGTCGACGGTCGCAAGTTCGAGTCTCGTCTGAAGATTCGCCATCGTGGTCGCAAGCTCACGTTCGTTGTATCGTTTGATGAATGGCTCGGCGACAGCAGAGATCACCCGACCCGGAATGTCGTACTCTGCAGTGTAGGTGACGGTCGTCCCACCGTCGGTTGATTCGAACTCGATATCAATCTGGCCATCGAGCATGCCACGCATCTCGAACACCATCCGCTCGTTTGGTTCGTGGGTTTGCTCGATGAGTTCGCCCTCGAGTTCGATCCCGGCCATCGAGTAGGTATGGTCGACCCGTTTTCCACCATTGTCAAGCGGTTCGATGTTTGAGACTACCTCCAGACTCGGTGTGATCTCGACGTGGTTCTCTGGATCGTCGAGATACTCGAAAACGACATCGACTGGACGGTCGATACTGATCCGTTCACTGACGGAGACCATGCTACATGGTTCGGCTCGGCTGGTGAAAAAAGCATCACCTACTTACTCGGTCCACTTCGCGTCGACGAGTGTCCGCTGGACAGCCTGCTCGCCGACGGCCTCTGCGAGCGTCTCGTATCCAGCACGTTCGAGGTTGTCGCTTGCATCCGCGACGAGCCGGGAGACGATAAACTCCGGCGTCGACCGGCCAACGGTCTCGAACCGTGGCTGGTAATCGACCTGCAGTTCGAGCTCCTGAGTCAACCCCTCTGCGAAGATACCATCGACGCGGGCCTGTTCGGGGAGTGGCTCCAGATCGTCGGCGAGATGTGTCACGAACACACCGAGTGCGTCTTTCTCGACAGTGAGGGTGACGAGCCCGTGCAACAGGTCAGCTGCACTGCCCGGTTCGGTGATCGCTTCGAACTCGTCGACCAGCATCAGTGTTCGACCGGGATCGGCAAGCGGTGGAATCACCGACCGGAGTGTCGATTCCAGTACACCGGCGTTAAAACTCGCGTGTCGGCGATGGAAAACGATCGACTCCACGACGTGTAGCTCCGCTTGCGCGGCCGGAACGGGCAGCCCCATCTGTGCGAGCAGCTGAACCTGACAAAGTGTTTCCAGAAGCGTCGTTTTCCCCCCGCTGTTTGCTCCCGTCAAGACGGCCACACGGTCGCCCTGTGGCGGCGTATTCGCGCTGGGAGCCGAAAGCGAGTGGTCGCCAATCGCGTAGGTGACTGGCTGCACCTGCTGGCCAGCGTCCGCCAGAAAGAGGTTCTGTGCGTCGACGACGCCCGCAACCTGCGAATCGAGAAACGTCGGTTCGACGAGATCGAACGCCGTCCCAAAGCGGGCAAGCGAGACGGAGACAGCGATCTCGTCGACGGCCGCAATCGCCTCGTCGATCTCGTCGCTGGCCTGCTCCAGTGTCTGTTCGTACTCTTCGGCGACGGTGGTCTCGCGCTCTTGGACAGCCGCTCGAATCTCGTCTGCGAGCGAGCGCAACGTTTCGCCAACGAACGATCTGGCATCCGTGGCGTCCTGGGCCATTGCTTCCCGAACGCGCACTGTGTCGATCCCGGTCTCCGAGGCGATTTCGCGGGCGAGTGAATCCTGAAGCTGGTCGATGCCACGAGCGCCGGACTGTATCGACTCCACGACCTGCTCTGGTGTCGCGCGCATATCTTCGATCGCGCCGAGTTGGTCGCGGAGCTCGTCGAGACGGTCGTCTGCACCCGAGCCGACACGCTGATCGCCAGAGAGTCCCGTCAGTGCTGCCACAGCGGCTTCGAGCTGTGCCTGATCCAGTTCGGCAAGCTGTGCGAAAACGCCCGATTCGAGCCCGATATCCAGCAGATCGAGCGCTGCCTGCACGGCCGCTCTGTCGTCGTGAGCAGAGTTGTCGTAGCTGTCAAAGGCTCCAAGAACCGCATTTCGTTCGGTATCGTCGAGCGTATCCCAGCTCTCGCGGGCGAGTTGCACCTCCGACAGTCGATTTTCCATCGCTTCCCGATCGGAAAGTGGCGTCAGAATTCGGATGCGGTCGGCCGCATCGTCGCTGACGGCGTAGCTGCTCACGATATCGAGTAGCTCTTTGTACACCTGTCGAGCATCGCGTGTCGCCAGTACGTCCATCGCCTCGCCGCCGTGGGCGTGTCGCAAGATGCGTGTCGCCCGTCCACGGGGGAGACCAGCGTCGGTCAGTGTCCGAACATCCGCCGTCTCGATGGCTTCGAGTGCGGCTTCGACACCGAGATTTTCCGCCAACAGGTCACGGGTTTTCGGCCCGATTCCCCAGTACTCCTCCAGTCGCATCGACTGACCAAGGCAGTGCCACACGCTTATGTATTTCCTCTCGGGGCCGGTAAGCCGGAGATTTAACTACGAAACCGCGGCCAGCCAGCCTGTGCGTCGAAGGTTACTCCGGCGGGATCGCCGAGCGATGGAAGGGATGCCGTTCCGCCTCGTGATTGCTGTCGCGATGGGTGCTGCGGCGGTCGGACTGTTAGTCCCGATGGCAGAACAGGTCGAACAATCCAAAAGCTGAAATCACCGCGACGATCGAACCC
>SL_4KL_010_BRINEDRAFT_10002720_pt1 | contig 10035 bp, 11 predicted proteins | sample SodLak_010_BRINE_2_FD_10664 | JGI IMG/M metagenome (IMG submission 10664) | reverse complement strand
CTGTTGAGGATATTACTGCTGCAGAGTGGAAAAGAGAGTCAAAAAGATTTTGAAATGTAAATCCTTGGCTTGACATGTCAAGGAACATCATTACTGTGAAAACCGCGAATATTTTGCCGTATAGTTTGAGCTCGGAGTTAGAGAAAATGGTTTTATCAAGATTCAAAGCTCTGTACAGCAAGACAAAATTGATTCCTCCTATAAGCATGAAGCCGATCGTCACTAACTGTATGTTTTGTGAGAATGCTGCCATGCTTTCTCCTGTTGTTGAGAATCCTCCTGTTGATATTGTGGAGAATGCGTGAGCTACTGAGTCAAAAATCGGCATCCCTAGTGCTATGTAGATGGAGGCCATCACCATTGTTATGAGGATGTATACTTTCCATAGTTCGAAAATCGATTTTTTGAGTGAAGGCCTTATGCTTCCGGGATCTGTTTTGTGTGTTTCTGCTGAGAAGAGTTTCCGGGAGATTCCTCCTGATTCTCTGATTACTGCTATGAAGAATGTTAGTACTCCTAGGCCTCCTACCCACTGCATGAGTGATCGCCAAAAGAGCAAGGAGTTTGAAAGCATTTCTGGAGCAAGGAATATTGAGATTCCTGTGGTTGTTAGGCCTGCTGCAGATTCGAACACTGCGTCTGTCAAACTTATTTCAACCAAGAACGGTATTGCTCCTAAAACGACTGCTAGTATCCATCCTAGTACTGTTGCCAGCATTGCTTCTCCTACAGAAGGTTCTTCGTAATCTCCTACTCTGCCTAGTATGAATCCGAGCATTATTGATGCGAGTGATGCGTATACGAACCCTGTCAGTGCTAGGAATGATTCTCCGTAGTATAGGCCTACTAATATCGGCAGTGCGATGATTGCAGTAAATACTTTGAGAAATTTTCCTAGTATCGCTGCAAGTACTTGGCCTCTCATACATGTTAGTGTTGAAAAGTCGTGGATTAAATAAGCTGGCAGGGATTAAAAAAGATTTTCGACCTAATAATTATATGTTCGGTTAGAAACTGAGCAGAGGATTGAAAATTTATTTATGCAAATTAATATTGGAACAACAAATGGCGAAGTATACCAAGTAGAATCAAACGCAGAAAACTTTGTAGGCAAGAAAATCGGCGAAACGTTTAACGGCGAAGTAATCGAACTAAACGGCTACAAACTTGAAATCACCGGAGGAAGCGACACCTCAGGTTTCCCGATGAGAAAAAGTATTGAAGGAAACGAGAGACGCCGAGTACTGATTAAAGACGGAGCCGGAATCAGGCCTGAAGAAAAAGGCGACCGACTGCGGAAAAGCGTGCACGGAAACACCGTAAGCACAAACATTGAACAGTTAAACGTAAAAGTAGTTGAAGAAGGCGGTAAAAGCCTAGAAGAACACTTCTCAGAAGAAGAGGACTCTGAAGAATGAGTAAAGTCCCTGAAGTCAACATAGGATTAGTGGGTCACGTAGACCACGGGAAAACCACCTTGACCAAAGCTTTGTCCGGCCAATGGACTGACCGGCACAGCGAAGAACTGAAGAAAGGAATCACAATAAGATTGGGATACGCCGACGTCACTTACTACGAAAACAGTGAAGGCCTTAACGTTGACGGGGACGGAGAAGTAAAAAGAACAGTTTCACTTGTAGACGCTCCAGGCCACGAAACATTGATGGCCAACGTTCTCTCAGGATCAGCCATCATGGATGGAGCATTGTTGATGGTTGCAGCGAATGAGGAATGTCCTCAGCCGCAGACCCATGAACACCTTGCAGTACTGGATATTGCAGGGATTGAGAACATTGTAATTGTGCAAAACAAGATTGACCTGGTTTCTGAAGAGGAAGCTAAGGAAAATTATGAGCAGATTAAAGAGTTTGTCGAAGGAACTGTTGCAGAAGATGCACCAGTCGTCCCTATTTCTGCCCAGCACGAAGTCAACATAGACTTGTTGTTGGAGACAATTGATGAGGAGATACCTACTCCTGACAGAGATCTTGACTCAGATCCGAAAATGTTGATAGCTCGTTCATTTGACACCAACAAACCCGGTACTAACCCTGAAGACCTGAACGGAGGAGTACTCGGAGGCAGCTTGGTAAAAGGAAAACTAACTGTAGGAGATGAAATCGAATTAAAGCCCGGTATCAGGAAGGACGGGAAAAAATGGAGCAGCGTAACCACCGAAATCACAAGCATCATCCAAGGAGACTCTCCAGTCGATGAAGCAGTACCTGGCGGCCTATTAGGAGTCGAGACTACTTTAGATCCTTCAATGGTTAAATCCGATGGCCTTGCCGGAAACGTGTTAGGTAGGAAAGGAGACCTGCCAGACACCACCGAAGAACTGGAACTTGACGTAGAGTTAATGGATTCTTTGATTGGTTCCGGAAGCGAGACCGAGATTGAGAACATTAAGGAGCATGAGGCCTTGATGGTTAACGTTGGTACTACTAAGTCTGCAGGCGTGGTGACTCAAGCAGGTAAAGATGTCAGGCTTGATTTGAAGATGCCTGTCTGCGCTGAAAACGGGGATAGAGTGGCTATTAGCCGGCAAATTGACTCTCGTTGGCGTTTGATAGGTCACGGAAAAATCAAAGGTTTATAAAAACGGGAAGCACTTAGAATATTTGTAAGGTGCAACCCAACCTTGGCTATTTTCTCTCAAATTATGAACTTTTTGACTGCCGACAGCATGGCTGTACGGCTTATTTTAACCCTTTTAATCCTTGTAATAGGCCACCTATTCGTAAGATTGTACAAACAAGGGATTTCCAAACTGGTTTTAGAAGGCCGTGAAGGAAATATTAAAGATGTTAAAGAGTGGAAAAACAAGATACAGTATTCAGTATATGTTTTGGATGCAGTAGTTATTGGTTTTGCATTATTTTATTTGAATTCTTCAACGACAGAGGGAGTTGTAAGCGAATTAACGTCTTACCTTCCTGAAGTACTTAGCGCCATACTAATAGCTATCCTTGGAGTCATAGCAATCAACGTATTTACAAAACTTACAGAAGACTTCTTGAAAACAATAGGCATAAGAAACTACTTCAGAGATGCAGGCCTTTCAGCCAACAGCTTAAAGGCAGTATCAAGCTTGTTAAAAGCCTTCCTATACCTCGTACTGCTCCAATTAGTACTGGGAGAGCTAGGAATTGCTGAAAGCACAATAAATGAATTAGTCCGCGCATCCTCATGGGCAGTCGCATTTTTAGTAGCAGGACTGCTATTCTACGGATTCAAGGATCTTTTCAAAAACTTCGCAGCAGGAGTCTACCTGAAGAACTCAAGAATGGTAAGGCCTGGAGAAGAAGTCCGTATCGGCGACGAATCCGGAGAAATCAACCAAGTCTCACTGTTCAGCACCTCAGTAGACACTAACTCAGGATACACTGTCTTGACACCTAACAGCAAAATAGCAGACTCCGACTTGAAGTTCAAAAGAACTAAAAACGACTTAGACACATTAGACGAGATTTCAAGCTATTTCGTGGCCCAGCATCCTTCATACTGCGGCCCAGCATCTATGGAAATGGCATTAGAAATATTCGGGCATCGCCATAGCCAAGATGAAATAGGAGAAAAAGCAAACTTATCAAAAGAAAGCGGTGTAGATGAAGATGACCTAATGAAGGCCGCAGAAGAATTAACAAACTCTGAAATCAAGACAGCATGGATACAGCATGATAAAATCTCGGATCTAGGGGATGAGTACAAGGCCTGGTTCAATGATGGAGCATTGATTGTTTCGAACTTTTTCAAACCAGAGATATTCCCTGAAGCTACTGCAGGGCATTTCGTATTATCTGTGGGTGCAGAAGATGATGAAATACTAAACATTGATCCTAGCGGTACAAACGGCGGTGTCTATTATGTAAATAAAGAGACGCTTTACGATGCGATGGGGGACTTCGGCCACCAAAGAGGCTATATCGTTGTTGCGCCTAAAGGTACTACCGCGCACTGGAGGATCAAAAATGATTTGATCTACGGAGATAAGACTCTTTACTCTGAGCTTTCGAAAACGCTCGAATCACGGTTAAAGAAGATTTTACGTAAAGGCCGTATACTGAAAAACGCGACTCCAGAATCTGTGGACGAATACATGCAGGATTGGACTGCAGATCAAAAACTGACTCGCGTATGGAAACCAGAAGGATTTTCAGGAGATAAAGAAAAACTAGGGGGAGACACAAAAAATGATGAAACTTCTAAAAATAAGTGAAAATGAATTAGGCCAGTTGGACAGAGATTTCAATGAAGTGGAGAGAACCAGTATTGAGGATATTGCGCCCAAAGTAATCGGCAACAATCCTAGCCTTGAAATTGATGGAAGGCCTATAGAGGAATTTGACATAGTTTATGCAGATATACCTGCTGACAACGCTATTTTCGGGCGTGTCCTTTTGGAGATGATTGAGGAAAATGGCGTGACGATGAATTACTCTTCGACTGCTTTCTTCATTATGGCGAAGAAAAACTATCTCTACCATGTGCTTCATGAAAAGGATATTCCTGCTCCTAAGACTGCTGTTGTTGCTGATGAGAAATCTGTTAGGAATATACAGAATCATTTGAAAGGGCCTTTAGTAGCTAGGAAGTTCGAAGGCCTTAACGAAGCTGAGAATACAAAGATAGAGACTGTGGATAGGATAAAAGATTTTGCTGAAGGCTCAGAATATGGAGAAAATATAATAATATTTAATGAACTGCGTGAAGGAGAAAAGTATCGTTGTCTAGTTGCCGGAGATGAGGTTATCTCCTTAGTTGATGACAGCGAGGGATGGAGGATATCAAGCGATGGTTTGAAGTATTCAAGTATTTCAACTGATTTGAAGCAAACTGTAAGGAATACTGCGCAGGCCATTGGCACAAATGTGGCTGAAGTCCTTATAAGGAAAGATCAAGTTGTCGATGTTAATCCTAATCCCGACTTGGAGACTTATACTGAAGTCTCAGGTAAGAACGCGTATGAACTCGTTACAGATTCGTTGAAAGAGGAGCGTGAATGATTAAATGAAAATGACAATAATTTATGGAGATATTTCGACCACCCATCAATTAATTATTGAAAGGGCTGAAGATCTCTTTGATTCTGTATTAGCAGTTCCTATAAGCGGTTTGAAATTTATCCACGGCCCCGAAGACACCAAAGTATTGTACAAAGGAACCGATTTAACGGAGTTTGATGCTGCTTACTTTAGAACAGGAGACGAAGACAAAATGTTTTCAGAACATATTGCAGAAGTCATGAATAATGCAGGAGTTGTAACACAATGTGATGGCGATAGTTTCCAGTATGAGGCCAACAAGTTTTACAGTATGAAGATTCTTGCAGAAAGTAACGTAAACGTGCCTGACAGCGTATATACTATTTCTCCAGATACTGCAGTAGATGCTGCAAAAAAACTGGGCTACCCAGTCATCATGAAAACTATCGGCGGTGCCGGAGGCACAGGCGTTATGAGAGCATCTTCAGAAAGCGAGTTGAAGCCTGTAATGGATACTATGAAGGCCTTTAAACAGGATATCTGTCTTCAAGAGTATAAAGAGCATGACGGTACAGATAACCGTATTCTTGTTATAGGCGATCATACAGTTGGTTATCAGAGATCGAGTTCTGGTGAGAATGAGTGGCGTTCTAATATTGCAGAGGGAGGAACCCGGAAAAAGGCTGAGATAACTGATGAGCTCCGTGAGACTGCTTTGACGGCTGCCAGGTCGACAGGTTTTGATATATGCGGCTGCGATATTATTGATACGGACGATGGAGCATATGTTTTGGAGGTTAACGGTGCTCCGGGATTGAATGAGTCTATTAATGAAGTAGTGGAGGAAGATGTTATTCTTAGGATTGTGGAGCATTTGCATGAGCATGCTATGAAGCAGCAGAGAGACGATGATACATAGATGAAAGTAGGCGTCGAAGTAGAATACTGGGTCATAAACTGCGATGGACAGTTGGTTTCTTCTAAGGATATTGCAGAACATTTAGATTTTGCTGAACAAGAATTTGTCGAACCATTATTGGAAATCAAAACCCAGCCTTATGAGAACGTACAAGATGTAAGAGAAGAACTGAATTACAAGGTTTCTAAGGTTTTGGAAACAGCAGAATCTTTGGGCGTTAAAATATGTCCTTTAGGGACTCCTCTGAATTCAGACAAAGTAGAAAGGCTTTCTTCACGTCGAGGAAGTATACAGCAGGAAATTATCGGAGATAACTTGGAGGCTGCGAAAAGAGTTGCGGGGACACACATTCATTTTGAGAAAGAGAATGTGAAAAACCAGTTAAACATTCTTACGGCTTTAGATCCTGCACTAGCGTTAATGAATTCCTCTCCTTATTATCAAGGAGAAAATTTGGCATCCTCCAGCAGAAACCAAGTTTACCGGTACGAGTGTTACAAAAATTTTCCTAGACACGGCCAACTTTGGAAATACACTGATTCAATTCAAGAATGGGAGAAAAGAATAGAAGAAAGTTTTGAAGAGTTCAAAGCTGCTGGCAAGCATCAAGACATAAGTTCTGAGGAGATTGAAAAGTATTTCAGACCTAGTAACGCATTATGGACTCCAGTAAGGCTGCGGAAGGATTTTCCTACTGTTGAGTGGCGAGCCCTTGACACAGGAAAACCAGAAAAAATAATCAAATTATTAAAACAAACAAAGAAAATAGTAGAAAACGCCTCTAGAAACAATGAAATAGATCTTCCAGAGTTTTCAAATGTTGAGAAGCTTTCAAAAAAAGCAATACATCAAGGCCTTCAAAGTGAAGAAGTAAAAACATTATGTAAAAGAGTTCGGATTTGACATCAGCGAATTTGAAGACTCTTCCATTAAATGGAAGGAAAAAGAAAATATTTCAATGGAGAAGGCCTCTAATATAAGATTGGAGGCGTCTAAGGAGTTCCATAGTTCTTTTCAGTAAATAAAAATTTGTCAGAGCTTTTTGAAGGCTTCAAGCAGTTCTTTCATGACAGGAGTTATTTCTTCTTTCATTTTTTGATTGTATATAGTCATTCCGGGTTTTGAGTTTAGTTCGACCACCCAAGGTTTGTTGTTTTCGTCAAAGAAGAAGTCTATAGAGAATATAACTGGTTTGTGTTCTATCTGTTTTTCAATTTGGTTAACTATTTCTCTGGCTGATTCTGGAAACTCTGAAAGAGATACAACTTCTTTTGTTCCGCCTTGTTGGACGTTACTGATTTCCGAATCTTCGTTGTATCGTATATATGATGAAAGAAGTTTCCCATTAACAACTATTGCTCTCAAATCATGGTAACCTTCTGCAAGGCCTTCAACTCCTTTACTTGAATCGATAAATTTTTGGACGATGTAATCTTCTTCTAAACTTGGGATTTCATCTAGACTATTGATTATGTAGATTCCTTCTCCTCCGAAAGCGAAACGAGGCTTCAAAACCGCTTTACCATGTTTTTCCAGCATTTCTCCAATATTTTTTTGAGAGGCTTCTCTAGTTTCCGGCACCCATTCAGAAAAACGTTCGTACGTTAGAAGCTTGTCTTTACAGAGCTCTTCAACTTCAGGATGATTCAATAGGCCTACTTTCTCAGAGATTTCCTGTTTTAAAGGAATTGTTTCAGGCCCGTAATGAAACTTATCGTAAACTCCGTTGACAACTACATTCTCAACTTTTCTCCATTCGTCTTCGAATACCCATGCTTTCGTCATTTTTCCTTCGCTGTACCACTGATATTTGCCAATATAAATGCTTAGATCTTCTTCTTTTGCAAGATCTGCTAAATATCCATAAGTGCTGTTAATTTCTTTTTTCCCAAAAGGATTTTCCCGGTTCCAGGCTACTTCTTCATCCCACAAAACTGCTATTTTGTCAGCCATAGAAAAACGTTTTTACTAGTCATACTTTAGTTAGTTGGTGAACAATTTAGTTTTTCATGAGAGACATAATCCTTGATACGAATTTTTTGACCGCTCCTTTCCAGATGAATCTAGGTATTTTCCAGGAATTTGATGAAAAATATCCTGGCTGCAACATTTACACACTGGATAGAGTTGTGGAGGAAGCGAAGAGCATTGAAGAAGGTAAGTATGGAGGCCTTGTCAGAAATTAGTGGACAGCGAGAACGTCCAGGTGTTGGAGACTGAAGGCAACGGTTTTGTCGATGATTTATTGGTTGAGTTGTCGGATGAGTTTTTGGTTGCGACTAATGATAAGGAGTTGAAACAACGGATTACGAGTAAGGGACGGCCTGTTGCGTACATTCGGAGTCGGAGCCATATCAAGGTAGAGAATGAGGATTTTTATTGAATTTAAGATGATCCATTTAAAACTTTCTTACGAACGGTTTTTTAGTTCCGTAGAGGTAGAGAATTTTTATGTATAAAAGACTGACAATTGAGGACTCCGTGCGTGTACCGCCACAACATTTAGGAGAAAATTTAGAGGAAAGCGTATTCAACGGGTTGAAGGAAAAGGAAGGAAACATTCACCCGGAGATCGGAGTGATTATGGGAATCGAAGAAGTGGAAAACATTGAAGGAGGCGAAATTGAGCCAGAAGATGCAGGAGTACACTACCAAGCAAAATACAAGGCCTTGGTTTTCGAACCAGAAATGCATGAAGTACTTAATGGAGAAGTAGTCGACTTGACAGAGTTCGGAGCATTCATCCGTATCGGACCATTCGACGGATTATGCCACATCTCACAAGTAACTGACGACTACATGAACCTCGACGAAGAAAACGCAATGCTAACAAGCGATGAACAAGAAAAAAGCCTCTCAACAAACGATGTAGTGACCACGAGAATAATTGCAGTAAGCCTAGGCAACCAAGAAAGTAACAAGATTAACTTGACAATGAGGCAGCCAGGCCTAGGAAGAGAAGAATGGATCGCAGAGTACGAAGAAGAAAAACTAGAAGAACAAGAAGAAAACGAGGAAGAATAAAAGAATGGCAGAGAAGGCCTGTACAGACTGTAAAAGAATAGTGGAAGACAGTGATGAATGTCCTGTGTGCAAGAACAATGTTTTATCAGATTCTTGGAGTGGACTAGTCGTGATTTACGACACTGATTCACAGATTGCAGAGGAAATGGGCGTTCAAACCCCTGGAAGATACGCAATAAGAGCTAAATAAACCGAGGTAAAAAGATAATATATGGAACTAGAAATTACTACAGTAAAAGAAAATCCGTTGATGGATCGACGGGAAGTCAAAGCAACTTTAAAACACGAAGGAGAATCTACACCGAGCGAAGAAGACGTTTTAAGCCGGATCAGTGCAGACAAAGGTCTCGACAAAGATAATGTCGAAGTAAACCATGTCTACACAAACTATGGTGATAAAAAGTCAGTTGCTCACATCAAAGTCTACGAAGAGTTCGAATATGATGAAGAACTTGAAGCAGAAACAGTAGAAACAAGTGAAGACTCTGAAACAACTCAAAATTCAACCGAATACACTGAAATCGTTTCAGGCACTATTACTGACGCGAAGAATCAGTTGAATGAGATGGAAGATGCAGACTTTGAAGCAGCTCTAAAAGCTGAAAAAGAAGGTAAAAACCGTACAACTCTTGTAGACTGGTTAGAAGACCAGCTTTAGAGGTGAACCAATAAAATGGCTAAACACGAAAAAGTATCGATCCACGAAAAATACAACGAAGACGGGACTTCAGATTCAGAGAACTGTCCTCGATGCGGATCATTCCTAGCAGAGCACAGCGACAGAAAAAGCTGCGGCAAATGCGGCTACACCAAACACCAATAACACCCAAAAGAAAAATTTTTTCTTTTCCAATTTTCTATGAACCTAGCATGGTTCAAGGAAATTTGAGGCCTCTTCTAAAGAATTAATTTGCCTTACATCTATNGCCTCTACNACTCTCATGTAATTATATCCCGATTCTGTTTCACAGTCTTGGAATCCTTTACCGTATTCGAGCGATACTTCTCCGAGCTCATCTCTNTGAATTTTAAGAACACGTCCCTGTTCATGTGATACGAAGCCTGCGACCTTTAAATCAAAATTAGGGATTTCCTTCTCGCAGAAGC
>SL_4KL_010_BRINEDRAFT_10002719_pt1 | contig 10036 bp, 10 predicted proteins | sample SodLak_010_BRINE_2_FD_10664 | JGI IMG/M metagenome (IMG submission 10664) | reverse complement strand
TACGTCACTGGTGACATGGTCGGCATATCGCTGAAGCGCCTTGGCTTCTTGAAACAGCCAGTCGACCCCCTCTTTGGTGACCGAGTAGCGTGATCGGCCCTCCTTGGTGACGAGGCCATCAGCAACGAGATCTCGAATGTACTCACTGACCGCCTGGCTGGTGACACCGACGGCCTCGGCGATTTCACCTTGGCTAACTGCCGGCTGGCGGTCGGCGATTTCGACGAGAACACGAAACCGGGTGGCCGTCCGTTTATCCGCGAGGGCGTCGCTCATAGCGTCGTCTTTCGCGCCAACAATAAAAAGCCCGACGAGAACCGCACTGACGACAGGTGGGTTTTAGCGGGTCGTTCGCACACAGAAGAGTATGGCACGCACGCCGGTTTCAGGAACCGACATCCAGTTTGTAGATCGGGCGGTCTATCTTGCGGCGGCCGACGCGCTCGTGCTCTCGGACCTCCACGTCGGCCGCCAAGCGGCTGCATCCGTCGACGCCCCGCTCGGCGAGGCCACCGATCTGACCGACCGGTTTGCCGCGTTGCTGTCGACGTTTGAGCCCGCAACCGTCGTCATTGCCGGAGATTTGTTGCACAGCTTTTCACGACCCCACGAATCGAGTCGAAAAACGGTTCTCGAGCTATTCGAGTGCTGTAAGGAGGCTAGAGCCGATCCGGTTGCGATTGTGGGCAACCACGACAGCCGGCTTGCCGAATGTTGGCCCGAGGGTGTTGAAGCCGAAACCGCCCTCTCGGACGGTACAGTCGTCTGTCACGGCCATGAAGAACCCACACTCGACGGACCGCGGTACCTCATTGGCCATGACCACCCTGCCATCGCGATCGAGGGGGTCCGTCGGCCGTGTTATCTCTATGGTGAAGGGGCCTTCCGCGGCGGCGACCTGCTCGTGCTCCCGGCGTTTACCCGACTGGCCGGCGGTGTCGAAATCAACCGACACCGCGGGAGCGACTTCCAGTCACCACTCGTCTCCTCGCTTGGTTCGTTCAGACCGATTGTCTGGGATGCCGACGCCGATGAGGCGCTGTGGTTTCCTCCACTGGCGTCGTTTAGGCGACTCCTCTGAGTAGTTTGACAATCGAGTGAGTGCGGTTCGACAATCGAGTAAACGAGCGTTGACGAGACGAGAGAGTCAGCACGGCGGTTCACAAAATAGCAAACAATATTCATAACTAATTATAATGCAGCTCGGCCAAAACAGATGACTGCATCATGGACGCAGCACGACTCCACGAATACACACACGATATGGGCGAGGCACTGACTATTGAGAACGTCGAGCGGCCGAGTGCTGAACGGGCCAATCACGTCGTCGTCGAGGTCGAGGGGGCGGGCTGGTGTCAGACCGATAACCACATTATCGAGGGCATGTGGACCGATTACGTCGAACAGACGCTTCCGATGACGCTCGGACACGAAAACGCCGGCGAGGTCGTCGAAATCGGTTCCGAAGTCGACACTGTTGAAGTCGGTGACAAGGTCATCTGTCATCCGGTACGGACCTGTGGAACCTGTCGGCCGTGCCGACTTGGCGAGGATATGCACTGTCAGAACCTCTCATTTCCCGGCCTGACAACCGATGGCGGGTTTGCCGAGTACCTCCTGACGTCTGACAGAGCGGTTATTCCACTGCCGGATGGCGCAGATACGACGACCATCGCACCCCACGCAGACGCCGGAATTACGGCCTACCACGCAGTAAAGAAGGCAAGCAAAAAGCTCAATCCCGGCGACACCACCGTCGTCATCGGGGTTGGCGGGCTCGGCCACATTGGCCTGCAGTGTCTCGAAACGATGAGCCCGGTTGAGATCGTTGCCCTCGATATCAAACAGGAGGCCCGCGACCTCGCGAGCGAGCTTGGGGCCCACCACGCGCTCGACCCCTCGGAGGACGATATCGTCCAACAGCTACTGGATCTCACTGACGGCGTTGGTGCCCACCAGATCATCGACTTTGTCGGCCGCGACGAGACGACCGAGCTGGGCCCACAGATCGCCGCCGGCAACGCCGACCACCACATCGTCGGCTACGGCGGCCATATCCATCAGCCGGCCCAGACACTCGTCAGCGGCGAGTTCGGCTTCCGCGGAACACTCGTCGGCAAATACGCCGAACTCCAGGAACTGATGGCCCTGGTTGACCGCGGCGATGTCGAGCTTCACACGTCCCAGTATGGTTTGGGCGAGATCAACGAGGTTGCCGAAAAATTAGAACACGGTGAGATCGAAGGACGAGCAGTGATAACGCCCTGAAAACCACTGAAACAACCCGGTTTTAGCCGTCTTCCAACACTGCTTGGGCCGCCTTCCGGCCGCTTTCCATCGCCCCCTGAATCGACGACCACTCGGTGTAGTCGCCGGCGAGATACGTTCGGCGACCCCCGTCGCGCACACCCGGCAAGGATTCGTGGACGCCCGGCGGCTGGGCGAACTGGGCAAACGGAATCCGGTCGGTCTCAAGCAGTTCGAGGGCGTCGAAATTTCGTTCCGGATACCAGTCTTCGAGTGCCGCCCGTGTTTTTGCCAGCAGTTTCTCACGGCTGGTGTCGAAGACATCCTCGCCGAGGAAGGTTGCGTTCAACAGGAGATCCTCGCCATTGGCGTACTCGGGAGCGATTTCCGACATCGGGACGACCGTGTTCGGTGTCTCGCTGCCAGCGTTCAACAGCAGTCGTTTGCCGGTATTGAGCGGTGCTGCCTCGGGGAGTCGGTAGTGTTGGGTCACACAGCCGATGCCGTCTGTGGGAATCGCGTCGTCGCCGGTCAGTCGGTGGGCGGCCCGTGGATTGGTTGCAACCACAACGGCGTCAACAGCGCGCCGGTCATCGTCGGTGACGACGACAGCGTGTCGACGTTTCCGTTTGAGTTCGGTCACCGCCTCGCCGGTTTCGATGGTCGCACCGGCGGCCTCCGCACGGGCGGCCAACTGCCGGGCGATCTCGCCCATTCCTTGTGCTGGAACCGCGCTCTGGCCGTTGCTGAGGGCTTTGAAGGTATACTCGAAGACGCGTTTCGAGGTTCCCAGCTCGCGGTCGAGCGTAATGCCGCCGTAAAATGGCGCGATAAAGTTCGCCAGATACCGCTCGGAAAAGCCCCACTCGCGGAGATATTCGCGAATCGAGGCGTCGGGTCGCCCGAACAGCTCGTCGTAAGATCGCCCAGCAAGGTCGCGTCGGAGCGCGAGCGTGCGGAGTTTGTCACTGAACGAGACTTCGGTATTGGTCAGACTCTCGAAGGTCGCTTTCGGGTCGCCCAGGGGATCCGAGAGAATTGACCGTTTTCCGGGGCGCGCGATTACCGCCCCGGGTTTGAACGGTCGGAGATCGAGCGCGTCGAGATCGAGTTCGCGGCGAACAGCGGGATAGGCCGTAAAAAGGACCTGAAAGCCCCGGTCGAGCGTGAAACCGTGGCTTTCTCGGGACCGGACGCGGCCGCCGACGTCTTCGTGTTGTTCATAAACCGTTACGTCTGCGCCGCCGTCTGCGAGATGTCGTGCCGCAACAAGTCCGGCCAGTCCGCCTCCGGCAACGACAACAGAACGACTCATAGGGTATTCTTGGGCGGCTGCTACAAAGAAACTGCTAGACGGACCGACACCAGTCGGCAGACGGCCCTCGACAATTCAGTTGGATACTCAACCGTCGAAGCGAGCAAGCCAATCGATGACTGGTTCAAAGGCGGCCGAATCAAGCGTCATGCCAAGATGTGAGACGCCGTCAACAACGGTGCACTCGGCCGTCTCGTGGTCTGCTAGTACCGATTCATATGCCTCGGGAACACAGGCCTCGTCTTCACCGCCAACGAGCGTGAGACACGGCTTTTCAATGTCCGCAAGCGCCTCGTGTTCGAGTGGCGTCATCGACGCCGCGAGCCGGTAGGTATAGCTGGGGGTTTCAGTCCCATCTCGAATTTCTTCTGGGATATCGAAGGTGACCGCCTCCATCCCGTTGTATCGCTCGATTCCAAAGCCGGTGAGAATGCGGAGCAACACCATGCGGTCAGTATAATACGCCGTCCAGCCGCCGGAGGCTGGTCGCGTCGTCGGTGCGGTGCGGCCGAGATACGGAGCCAAGAGGAGATAGCCATCAGCCAACGCGTTCCGTGGGGTCATCGCAAAGCGGACTGCAATCCCTCCGCCAGCACCGTGGCCACCGATAATCAGCGTCTCATCGGGGTATACACCACGGATACTGTCGATGAGGTGCTTGAGATCATCCTCGAACTGCCGAAGATAGTCGATGTCGCCGCGCTGCTCGGGATCGGGGCCGTGACCGCGGAGATCCGGTGTGATGACGTGGGCAACGTCTTGGGCCGCGAGTGTGGTTGCAAGCGGCTGAACCGACCGGCTGTCGAGCGCCGAGTTGTGCAGCAAAATGAGGACAATCTCAGCCGTATCGGCTCGGTACCGCCGGTACTGTGGAAACGTTGCCCCCTGTGTCGCATACTGCTGTCTCCGTGGCAGGGCATCCTCGTCGATCGTTTCGTACAACGAGAAATCGAGTGTGCCTTCCGGGTCGTCACCGCCGAGACAGCCAGCCATACTGGTGGCAAGGGCAAGTCCACCAAGCTGTAAGGTTTGTCGCCGTGTAGGCGAACCGTTCATACTGACCTCATCGCGAGCCGATAAATAACGGTTTGTGTAGGATTCTCAGTTTTCGTAATTTGGGCGAGTCGACCGCAGGTAGGGTGGTCGACGAACTCTTTGAGTAGGTCGCTGTCGACGAACGCTCTGCGTAAGTCGCTGTCGACAACGCGACGGGAAGGGCTTAGTCGGTCGACTGACTAGTCGTGGTATGGAATCGACGGCGGCATTTCAGGGCCTTCGCTGTCCGGACTGTGAAACGATGCGCTCGGCCGAGATCGACCAGGGATGTCCCGACTGCGAGACCACAACCGACGCGGTATATGACTATGACGCAGTCTCACCTGATGCACTGTTTGGCTCGTCGAGACCGACCAGCGACCACACGGCCGCCGAGGGAGTTGCACCGGGCCACTGGCGGTTCGATGCGCTCCTCCCGTTCAACGCAGCCGACGCGATTAGTGCCGGCGAGGGCGCGACGCCACTGGTTGGGGCCGACCGGCTGGCCGGCGAACTCGATGTCGAACAGGTGTATATCAAAGACGAAGGTCGGAATCCGACCGGAACGGTTTACGATCGCGGACTGAGCCTCGCAGTAACAGCACTCAGCGGCCACAGCGACCCAAGTGAACTGGAACCGATTGCGCTGGCAACGACAGGAAACAGCGGGCAGTCCGCCGCCGCGTATCTCGGACGACTCGGCCTGCGGTCGTACAGTTTCGTCCCGTCGCGATCCGCATTTTCGAACAAGGCGATGATCAACGTTCACGGTGGCCAGATGCGCGTTGTTGGTGGCCGGTATCCGGACGCTGCAGACGCCGTCGACGAGCAACTGGCAACCGACTACTACTCGCTGCAGGAGTTTACCACACCGTACCGCCACGAAGGCCCAAAGACGCTCGCATTCGAACTGTATGCTGATCTCGGTGGCTGTCCGGACTATGTGTTCGTTCCGACGAGTACGGGAGAACTCATTGCTGGGATCTGCAAGGGATTCGAAGAGTTGGTCGCCATCGGTGCAACAACTGAGACACCGACCGTTGTCGCCGTCCAGCCAACGAGCTGCAGCCCGATTGCCGCGGCATTCGAGCGGGGGCTGGCCGAGCCCGAGCCATGGGCGGTCCCCGATACGATTGTCGGCGAACTCGAAGTGCCGGACCCAGCGGGCGGCCCACAGGCAGTCGACGCGCTGAACCGAACCGACGGCGCTGCAGTCACGGTCGACGACAGCGACATTTTGCAGTCCGCGACGACGGTCGCCCAACACGAAGTCATCGAGATGGGGGCTGCCGGCGGGGCGGCACCTGCCGGCGCATGGGACTGGGCCGAAAACGATGGCTTCGACGGCGATGAGACGGTCGTCTTGCTTAACACCGAATCGGGAACGAAAACCCCGGATATTCTCCGAAGTCACCTGATGGGCCAAGGAGTCTAGTGGCGAGGGCAGCCTATCGAGTACTCAGTGGCTGACCCGGTAGGTATTTGCCGCTCACACCGGTAGGAAAAACCATGTTCAGCGACGTCATGGAGGACTATCTGAAGGCGATTTACGTGCTTCAGACCGAGGAGGGCCCTCCGGTTTCAACCTCCGCGATTGCGGAGTATCTTGACAAAACGCCGCCAACAGTGACAAGTATGGTCGGCAAGCTCGCCGACCACGACCTCGTCGTCCATGAAAAGTACAAAGGCGTTGAGCTCACCACGGAAGGCGAGACGGTCGCGCTCGAAGTCATCCGCCACCACCGACTGCTCGAAACCTATCTGACCGAACACCTCGATTACTCCTGGAGCGACGTCCACGAGGAGGCCGACGCGCTCGAACACCACATTTCCGAGGAGTTCGAACGTCGGGTTGCGGCCGCCCTTGACAATCCAACGGTCGATCCGCACGGCGATCCGATTCCCGGTGCCAACCTCAAACCACTCGAAGCGGATGATTCGGTCCGGCTCACTGAGTTCGACACGGACGACCACGTCGTTGTCAGCCGGGTTAGTGACCGCAACGATGAGGAACTGACCTATCTCGAAGCCGCAGGCATTACACCGGGGACTGAACTCGTTGTCGTCGCTGTCGCGCCGTTCGGCATGCTGACCGTCGAGACGCCAGATGGTCACCAACAGAGCCTCCCGGAGTCGGTCGCTCGATCAATTCGCGTCAAGCCAACAGTTGAGGAGACGGCCGAGTAGCACGATTCTTTCAGCCACCGAATACACCAAACAATTTCATGGACGGCCACCGAGTGGTAGAGTATGTTCGAAAAATCGACATGGATTAAACTTCCGCGCAACGTGCTTGTTGGCCATGGCGTCCTCGCGGAACTCGGAGCGGCCGTCGAGTCACTACATTTGCAGGGAGATCCGCTCGTCGTAACGAGTCCAACGCCGAACCGGCTCGCCGGCGATGCGGTTCGAGACCAGTTCGGCGATCCAACGACTGTCACCGTTGAGGAGGCGAGCTTTGCATCGATCGAACGAGTCACCGAAATCGCTCGCGCCGAAGACGTCGGCTATCTGATCGCGTTGGGCGGGGGCAAACCGATTGACATCGCAAAAATGGCGGCCGACGAAATCGGCCGCGGCTTCGTCTCGGTGCCAACGGCCGCGAGCCACGATGGAATCGTCTCTGGACGCTCGTCGGTCCCGGAGGGCGATAGCCGCCACAGTATTGCTGCTGATCCACCGCTGGCAGTCGTTGCCGACACTGAAATCATTGCGCAAGCACCCTGGGAGCTAACAACTGCCGGCTGTGCAGACATTATCTCGAATTATACGGCCGTTCAAGACTGGCGACTCGCAAAAAGGCTGAAAAACATTGAATACTCCGAATATGCCGGAGCGCTCTCGGAGATGACCGCCGAAATGCTCGTCGACAACGCGGCGTCGATCAAGCCCGGGCTCGAAGAGTCCGCATGGATCGTGGTCAAAGCGCTCGTCTCATCGGGCGTCGCCATGTCGATTGCCGGTAGCTCACGGCCGGCCTCAGGTGCCGAACATCTCTTTTCACACCAGCTCGACCGGATTGCCCCAAATAAAGCCCTCCACGGCCACCAGGTCGGTGTCGGGACGATTATGACCGAATACCTCCACAGCGGCGATGACGGGCGGTGGCGAGCAATTCGTGAGGCACTCAAACGGATCGATGCACCAACGACGGCAGCCGAACTCGGCGTCACGGACGAGGAGATAATCGAGGCGCTCACAACCGCACATGAAATCCGCGACCGGTACACGATTCTTGGCAACGGCGTCAAACTTGAGGCGGCCTACGAGACGGCAACGGCGACGGGCGTTATCGAGCGTCAGTAGATTCGGTAGCAGGGCGGCCTGGGTTCGGGCAGAAATCCGAACATCGATACGCATTCAGTCGAATAGTTAGTTATGGAGACACCGATGGTGGACGGCGCGATTCGCGACCATCCGAAAACCGTCACCGCCCTGTTATCGATTGTTGGCTACGCGGCTGTCGTTGGCGTGTTTGTCGTCCCGCCCGTCCAAGCGCTCTTTCCGCGGCTGAATCTTGCACAGGTCGATTTGCTTGCTGATGCGATTGCCGTTGTCAATTCGATTACAGTCGTATTGCTTGCGGCCGGCTGGTACTGGATCAGAAACGACGAGGTAAGAAAACACGCCTATGCAATGATTTCCTCGTTCGCACTTATTCTCGTGTTTCTCTCGATGTACCTGCCAAAGGTTGCTGGCGGTGGCACCAAAGAGTTCGTTCTCGATTCAACGATTAGCTGGGTCCCGCTCTTCGAGTGGATCTATCCAGCCTATTTGCTTATGCTCGCAATCCACATTCTACTGTCGATTCTGGCCGTTCCACTGGTGCTTTATGCGATTGTGCTTGGGGTGACCCATACGCCCGACGAACTCCGAAATCAGACACCGCATGCAAAAATCGGCCGGGTTGCCGCGTCGACGTGGATTCTCTCGCTCGTTTTGGGTGTCGTCACCTATCTCATGTTGAACCATCTGTATGCATGGGAGTTCACAGCCGCGTAATGTCGCCCGAAGCCAGTTTTCGACACCGAAGGAGCGTGACGCGGGATTTTTGTCGGTTGCAGGCAACCGTCCCAGTATGTCTGGTCGGGGCCCTGTGAGGCGACGCATATGAAGGTAGCAATCCATACCGATACCGATGGCCCAGCGTTGCAGACGAAACTTCAGGCCTGTATTGAGCGTGCTTCTTCTACGCTCACCGTTTCCGGAGACGACACCGCCGAGCTGCTGGTAGTCGTTGGAGCGACTGCACTCACAGCTGCCGCCGAAACCGATGAGACGCGACCGATCATTGCTGTTGGACTCGGGGCCGACACCAATCGGCCGGAATCGATTACCTCGGAGCTCACACGACGGTGTGCGCAGTTGACGAGCGAGACGGCCGAGCGGCTCCCAACCGTTCCCCACCGACCACTCCATGTTGCTGTCGGCTCCGAGCAGGCAACTGCCGTTTGCGACTGTGCGTTGTTGACGACCGAGCCCGCTCGCATTTCGGAGTACGGTGTCCGTTCGGCCGGCTGTGATCTCGCAGCATTCCGCTCAGATGGGGTTGTTGTGGCGACGCCACTCGGCAGTGGCGGGTACACTCGTGCTGCAGGCGGCCCGCGGCTCGTCCCCGAAACGGGACTTGCGGTCGTTCCGATTGCACCGTTTGCAACCAAAGCCGAAAACTGGATTGTCAATCCACCAGTGACAGTGACTGTCGAGCGCGACGACGACGTCACCGTCTATGCCGACCAGCGCCCCGTCGCTGTGGGCGGCTCCGAGCTCGCTGTTGAACTCACCGTTGGTGAACCGCTCTCACTCGTCACGACACAGTCATCAATTGAGCCGTAGCAATTGGAAAAACTCTAATGAGTCGTCTCCCCACCATAGTGTATGAATCCACTGCAGTTTCTCATTCCGCTCGGCTGGGTTGAGACCGTTGGGCCAATCTTGCCACTCGCAATTTTGGTGCTTGTCATCGCAAACATGAGTACCCGACTCTTGGCTAATCGGGTACACAAACAGCAGGCAGACGAAGGCACGAAAGACGAAGCACTCAGCCGGTACGGTCCACACACGTTCACCACGATGGGTCTCGTGATTATGAGCCTGCTCTTTATTATTTACCGACCAACCAGCGGCATGATTCTCGCAGTCCCCGTCGTGGGACTGCTGCTCACGGACTTTTTCGAGTTCGAATCTCGGATGGTCGAAGCACGAAACGATATGCCGATCGAGCGACCAAAAGCTGGGCTGGCTATTTCGGTCATCGTGCTCGTCTATGCAGCCTACTACGGCCTCCAGTTCCTCTATGGGCCGTATCTCGACCTGATCTTCGCGTAAATCGCTCCTCATTTTCAGCAGTTGACTTCACAAAATCCACAGTGAGACAGTCCTGACTAGTGTGAAACACTCGCCGTAGCAGTATGAACTCAGCGCAGCGGTGCGAAATGG
>SL_4KL_010_BRINEDRAFT_10002715_pt1 | contig 10040 bp, 14 predicted proteins | sample SodLak_010_BRINE_2_FD_10664 | JGI IMG/M metagenome (IMG submission 10664) | reverse complement strand
AACACCAGATGATCTCTGGTATGATTACTGAGCGCCACAACATCGCATGTTGACTTATCATGAAAGCTATAGAAGCAGGCTCCTTGGGGGGGTGTTTTGTTCAAATGGATATTGGCAGCAAAGAACGCTCAGCCTTAAAAAACCTACAAATCCCTGTAGGATCTACCGACCGAACCGTCCCAGAATGGCTCTTCCCTCGCCAGTTTCCTTCTGAGCAAAGACTTACTACTAGCCGCCCGGATGCTATACTAGTAACTGAAATGCCTACTAAAAAAGCACAAAGTTTTAATCCGGATAAATTCTTTCATAATTGTTCTTTCTCTCGTAGATTGAGACGCTTTGTCAGGGTCAGATACCGTATGGTGAGGTCCATATGGTGCATGCAGAACCATAGATAGGGCCAGTGATTCTTACCTTCGTGGCAGCCGACATTCTTGGAAATGTCACAGATCAGTCCCGGGATCGTCACTGTAGTGGCCGCTGCAGCAAGGTCTAGGATAGTATGGTAGCAGTGAGACCTGATGTCTCAACATAGCGGTACATAACTGTTGTTTAACCATCGCACTTCCTGCCCCCTCCCCTTGAGTTTATTATTGTGCATGCGCTTGCAATTGACAGAAAAACAGGCACACATGCCCCTAACCATATGGATTTGCCAAGTCAACTTCTGCCATGCCTATGGAACATCAGGTCTACGGATGCCCTGGACATGTCCAAATGGACGCCAGCATCACCAAAAACTATGCCAGTCCATTTCAGACATCATGGACTACTTTTTGGCCAGCGCCGGCGATGACAGGCCGGTTAAATCTAACTTACAAAATTGCAATTGGACGTAAACGCATGTCTTTAATGAAGATGTCAAAAGCAACATTGTTAAAGCATAAGCCTAGCACATGCAAAGCTATAAATGAGAATATTCACTAACAGGGCATGAAGAAGAATGATAACACCAGAGAACACCATAAAACATAAAAATGAAAAGATCAGCCCTTCTTTCTCTTGCTTCTTTCGAAGTCCTTCATCATTTGTCTCTTTTGCTGAATGGTGATATCCGTGACGGGCACCTCTAAATGCTGTGCGATGGCTTGTTGAACGCGCTGCACACGGACAGTAATTCAGACGCAACCATGAATCAAGCTAAAGCTGAGGTTCTTGTACATCATGTCACAACTTCGCTTGCTTCCAATGCTTCCAATTGCTTTATGATATGACATGGTCTTTGTGGTGTTTTGCTTTTGTTTCTACGTGATCTGCACGTTTATCTAAGTGATCAGGCAAGAGCTGACGCGGCAACTGGATGGATTGTCGTACTCAAGATCATGAATTGAGCCATGTAAATGCCAGCTCAATGTGGATAATGCTGTCATCTTCTGGCCACAACCAGCTAACTTTTTCAGCATTAGACCATTTGTCTTAGCCCACTGGCAGTTGCTCACCTTCACAAAGGCACCTCGCCCTTCGCCATGGTGTATGCCTCCATCGCCCTCACCCTGAACCATGGCTGGAAGTATTACTGCCTCAATGTGGACTTGAGGGCAGAAACTGTGAGCAGAAAAAGCAGCAAGAGAAGTAAGTAAAACTGACAGCACGTCTGCTCTCCTCTGGAGATTTGCTTTTGAGTGGCATGCACACGTGCGCATGTATCTTCACACAAATGCATGCAAGATACCTCAGCTCTTTAAAGTTGGATCAGATGTGCACTCTGTTCAGGGCTCATGCCCAGCTCTTTCTCTAACTTTTTTGTCCTGAAAGAACTGCATGGTTTAATAACTTGCAATCTTAGTCAATGCCCACCTGTAAAGGAACAGGTTTTGGGCAAAGCTGGAGGTCAAGGTGTGTGTGCGCAACCCCCAAGGCGTGTGGGTGCGAAGCGCCACTGGAACGACTGGTGTGCCTGGTGGAGAGAACTTAGTGAACCCGCGGCTAAACTGCAGCATGCCGGAGCCATTTGTAAGGCCACCTGCAGTGCAAGTGCATAGCATTCATTTTAAACACTGCTGACTAAAGCACAGGGCAGATCAAGTGGATTTCCATCGCAACACGGTATATCTATCACGGTACTTAACTAGGAGCAATGGAGAAGGAAACTGTGATGTCAGCCTGTGTAGTTCAGCGGGTGGTCAGCCCCTAGGTATGTGTACGTGTGTGCGTGCGTGTGCATGTGCGTGCATGTGTGCGCTACTTAGTGCAGGTTGACATCTGCCTTAGTACAGGCTAGATACAGCAGAGCGAACCCTGTCCATCTTGCACAATTGCATGCAAACTTGGTGTATAAAGACTGGGGGTCGGCGCTGTCATATATAACGTTATGTTATACAATGTTATATAATGTTATTAAACGTTATAGGTTTTTTGAAACATAACAGGGCCAATTTCTGGCCCAATTCGCCCTTAGGCACCCCCTGCACCCCCGATCTTTTTCACAAGCAATTCGTTTACATACAAGCATAGCAGATACAGTAGGAGGGGATCAATATTGGATGGAATTGGCCGAGGATGGTACACAAGTTGTGTAACACAACCCTAAGTGCAAGGGCACATGCACAAGAAGGCTGAAGAGGTGTTCAGGAAGCTAACATCAGGCAAGCCTACGCAGTGGGAGGCAGTGTTTAAAACAGTGATAAAGCCAGTGTGAAGGACTATGTGTGCTGGAGTGCAAGAGGTGCAAGGCCGATGTCAGCCCCACCAACCCCTCCCAGGCAGCTCGACGCCGCAAGTGCAGCAGCAGCAGCACTGGCAGCAGCCGGCGTGCAGCAAAGCAGCCCTCAAAAACACAACCCAACGGGCAGATTGACACCCTGACCTCCCTGCTACCGTGAAGAAGCATGCTGTCAGCGCTTTTTCAGACCGTAGAAGCAAGCACCACATCCAAGCACATGTTGAAGTGTTTGTGCTTGACCCAACCAATTCATCATTGAGGAGGGTAAGTCAATTGCTCGCATAAATGTCCAGGCTTTGCGCTTAGTAATAATTTCTGAAGAAGGCATTATCATGCTTGATTTGGATGGGATGGCAGCTTATTTCAGTGTTCCAGATGGCTTCCAGAACGCCAGTAAACCACTTTGACATTTCCATAACTTCCTGCTCCCATGTGATTGCACACATGCAGGTAATGTCTGCACACTCTACGGCAAGCTGAGATGTAAGATGGCACAAGGAGGAGGTGCTCATGCTCGAAGTTTGCCTGAACAGAAGCAGGGGTGATAGCAGCATGATAGCAGCAGTCAGCAAGGAGCTCATGGAGCTGGACATGGGTGATTAGCATGAATTAGCGAACGTAGCCCGCCACCTCGTAAAGTGTGACTACTTGGCAGACCCCGTCAAGCTACAGATCATCACCCCCATTAAGCCTGGCTTCTTGCGCAACTTCTGGCTGACCAAGGCCAACAAGTTGTTCCCCCACCTGGCAGTGGCTGCCAACAAGCTTCTCTAAGCCCATGCCACATCTTGCGCAGCTGTAGGATCAGGCTTGAAGCAGTGGGCAACTTGAACGACCTTGAACGATAGCACTGGGGCAATAGAGAGTGCCATGGGGAGTGCCCAGCCAGATACGATTTAACATTATATTCTGACCTCCTAGCTGGCAGCTCACGACTGAATTATTCTTTTGACTTGCCATTTTGCAAAGAAGCAGCATTCAGCCTGCCCCACCCATCTTAAACATTTGGAGGTGAAAGTCATTGCCCTTAAGGGTGCACTGAGATCTATAACAGATCTGTATTACCATCTATAACGTTATATTGTTATTAACGTATAACGTTATAGAATTTCTCATATGACATTACATGCCGACCCCTTATAAAGACCAGCTAGGGAACGACAAATCCCTGTCATTCTAATGCTTCAAGTCGCAGAGTTTCTCAACGGTAGCTCAATGTTCATCACCTTCTGGGAACAGGTGTACAGGGGAAGAAGTGGGCTTTTTAGCAGACTCAGCAATGGCCTCGTAGGTGTCCAACACAGCTGGCCGCAGCTGCGCGCAAAGGTCAACTTCAAGGGTCAAGAACCAGCAGTCTCTAGAAGCTCGCTGGATCGGAGCAGGCAACGCTATCGCAGACTTGGTGCTCAGCATGCATGGAATGATTTTTCTTCCATTTCAGAAAATCACACACATCATGTGCGCATGGATGTCTGTTGAGGACATATTTTACGAGGTGAAGGAAGCAATGAGGCGGATGGAGATTGCTTAGGCCTGCTTGCTCACATACTTGCTACTGACTCAACCCTTACTTGTCGCCCAACACAGCTGAAATCACACAAAGCCGCTTTCCTGGGTCTTACCGATTCAATTCAAGAGAGTCAAATGTTAGCTGGACCATGTTGGTTTATGGAAGTGATCATGCGACTCGAGCAGCCTGATCAAAAGGCCCTCTGACAGAGTCTGAGCAAAAGGCAAGGTTTCTCACCATGACAGGCAGGTGCTTGGTGTTCATAGCCCTGGCAGGGATGGCTGGCGTGATCAAGTGAATGTACCTGCAAGCTCAAAATGCAGAGGTTGGCTGTTGTAATGAAATGAGGAAGAAGCGCTCAAGAAGCAGCAGGATTCATATGCAGTGCTTCAGTGTAGTGCAATGCCAGTAAATGGCTGATTGGCCAATGCCTAGTCAACACCAGCCCTTGTGCACAAGTATACCTGGATTAAACAGCCATACATTTTTGACGGTGGCATCTGAGGCTCCAAAGAGCTTTCTTACAGCATGTACGCAGCACAGAATTACCCAACCCATTATCTGTCCCTTGTGGCTCTAAGTTCCTTCTTTTAGGCAACTATGTGAGTTGCAAATCTGAAAGGCCATGCCCTGTCGGTGATTACGGTATGGCCCTCTGCCCACAGCAGATCACCTAGATCACTAAATCTAGCGTCTTGGTGTCCTACTGGAAGATCATTGCAAGGACTTGCAACAGCACTTAAAGGTTGGACGGCTCTCTACCTTTAGTCCATTTATGCGCTTAACCATGCCAACGTGAATCAAGGATTGATGCAGCCAGAGCTGACAGATCGGTTGCCCACTAAAGATTAAAAGACTGGCGAATTTCCATGAGGCACCGTTCCTAAGAAGGCTGTACCTCTGGGGGAGCGTGAAGAGGGCCATGAGGTCTCCGCAGGCAGTATGGTTGGACACCATCACATGAAACCCCTGCACAAAATCATTAACTCATCAACATAAGGCAAAATTTCATGACTGAGTGCAAATGCAGCAGCTGCCCCAAGCTGCCTCTTTGTTGTCTGGAGGCAGACGTGCTCGGCATTGAGGCTGATAAAGTACGCGATGACTTGGGTGCCCGCTCGTGCATAAACATAGCTGCTCACCTCTGGGAGAAGATGTAAGTTGTGCCAAGTGACCTTGACTCCTAGCAGCGTAAGGTAGGCTTCTACCTGTGCCCGCAGAGAAGGACAGGTGCTGAGTGACTGCGCATGCTTGCATGTGCAAGGATCGGCGGGGTGCCTCCTTGTAACAGGGGGAATTCCTGGATTCCTATGGAGGAGTCCTCACTCACCACTCGTTTATTCTTGAAGACAGGGAGGTCGAGCGCGATGCACGCGATCCAGAGCAGCATCCTCCCCATTGCGACAGCGACCCCAATTGGACACCACGCAGCAAAGGAGGGGGAGAACTCGGGCAGATGCTCAAGATCAAACAAATTGGGTTGTTGCTGATGGGATGGCTGCTCCTGAAGCTCAGCACTATGAGCAGGGTACTGGTGCTGAGCTGTGGGCGAGGACGGCCGCGGAATGCGCTGAGTTGGCAACTGTCTTTTGCTGGGTGCTGCTTCACTTTCCAGGCGCTCATCAAGGACCCTGACCGCTGCTGCCCTCCTTATCCTCCTTCTTTGAAGCACTGGACTGCGGCTCTGGCTTGCCGGGGCAGTAGCTTGCAAGCATGAGGGAGGGGAGGGGGTGTGGGAGAGGAGGAGGCGTAGGTCCCTGGAGGACAGCAGCATGCTAAACTACAACTTGCTTATGTTGATAAGCTGTGTGTTTATCAGGGAGTGGGAGATAAGGTTTTGGGAAGAATTGATCGATTGATAAATTGTAAAAATATGCAGTGTATATTTCACTTGCAACCTGTGCAAGCCCCTCATCATGGTGGTGCGGGCTGCTCGAGGACCGGCATGCAAGTAGTGCTGCCAGCAGTGCACAGGTAGACAGCGGGCTGCTATATATTGGATGCGAACAGTTTCATTGCTGTTCCCAACCCCGCATCTCGAAAGATTGCCTGTGACCTCCCTGCCATCTGCCCGACAGGACACCAAACAGTCCCCATGTCTTGACGAGTGCATCAACGTCATGCTCGACTTTGATGACGAGTGACCTTTGCTGCTCACCATTCCGGAGTTCGGGGACAAACACCAAGTCGTCTCGGAGAGTCCTGACTAGGGCCGCTGACAGCCTTGCCTCTGGCAGTCCAGCAGCTGGGGAGGTCACCAAGCTCTCGGCACTCCAGCCCTCTCCCCTCATTAATGAACAGGTAGCCCTCAGGCAGCCCTCAGGCTAGGTCTTCTCGCCAATTTCCTCTCCCAACTGTCTCTCCTGCGCATGTAGGCATGCTTGAGCTCCATCCTCCTCCAAGTGCTCCATGCATGACCAAAAGATGCTGCTTGCGCCGTTGTTTGAGCGCATTCCGAGCCCTCCTGCGTCGTCACATGTTGCATAAAGTGTGCATTTTTGCCACTTTTGCATCAAGGATTGGAATCCAAGTATTCTGGCATAATGCTCTTACATGTGCATGTGCCCACTTGCTCTCTGCGCAACATGCACCCTCAGGGCCTGATCAACCCGACCGTCCCAGGCGGCGAGGAGCAGACCTTCAAGGCCTTTGTGTTCGCCATCTTCGACTCGCACATGAAGATCCAGTACACAGGGTTCTCCAGCGATCTGAGGAACAGCTTGCGCACCTTGATCGGGCGCCGGCCCGACAAGGCCCACTACTATAAGTGAGTGCTGGCAGGTTAAGACCCTGAGCACGGCCGCCCCTTGCGCCGGCCTGGCTGCCTGGGTGATCTAAGCTGCTTATTGCTGAGCTGCATGACAGTCTCCGTTGTTGCGCTATGTGTTGGTCAGGCGTTGCTCCAGCTGTATCCCGTACGACGCGCTGGGCACCCAGGCCTGGATGCTGCATGCTGATCAGGTCCTTAGAAATGCTTGTGTCGTGTCACACCACCCATGTATACCCCGGGCTCCCAGATCGCAGCTTCAACCCAGGCCTGTGACTCTCCAGATGTGGCAGCCAGCCTCAAGTGCTCAACTCATGCCTCATGTTCGTGTGTGTGTGTGTCTGTGTGCATTTGCAGGGCCATTGGCCTGCCTGAGCTGGACCAAGAGCGGATGCTGCATATTAGGAACGCATGGTTTGAGCAGATGGGCGGCCCGCCTGTGGGCAACAAGCGTGAGTGCGTTGGCGCGCGTGACGTGCGGAGGCCTGGTTGTCAGTGACAGGCACCTATGTGCATCCCTGGCAAAGCACGCGTGTTGCTAGCGGCGGCCTTCTTGGCCTTTGCTTTGTAGAAGCTGAGGTCGAGGCAGCAGGGCCCGGGGCTCTTGCTTTGAGGAGGCTGCTCCTGGGCATGCGCGTGCTTCTGCTCTTGAGCGGGCAGGGCATGATGGGACCTTGGCAGTAGGCATCCTGACTCCTTGTGTGCTTCAGGCCATGCACACACACAGGGCATGATGGGACCTTGGCAGTAGGCATCCTGACTCCTTGTGTGCTTCAGGCCATGCACACACAAAGGGCATGATGGGACCTTGGCGGTAGGCATCCTGACTCCTTGTGTGCTTCAGGCCATGCACACACACAGGGCATGATGGGACCTTGGCAGTAGGCATCCTGACTTCTTGTGTGCTTCAGGCCGTGCACACACACAGGGGCTGCCCTCCTTGGGCAGGGAGGCTGGTGCGCCCCCTTGCCCCGGAGGCGCGCACAACCCGCCCCAGTTTCCCACACCTTTTCCATGGAGCATGCGCCCTGACATTGGCGACGTGGATCCTGTGCGCTTGTGGCGCGCACTGTTCACCTCCCTCAGTGTAGGGAGCACCCGCTGCGCAGGCAGCAGAATCCTTGCATGCCTGCCCGCACCAGCCTGAGCGCGCGCACACCAGCAGCCATGCCCATGCCCGTGTGCCATCGCACGATCTACACCACGTGCATGCAGTGGCTCTGGAGCGCAACATGTGGCAGCAGCCAGTGGACGCGGGCGCCATCAGCGCGCGCGGGAAGCGCGGCGCGGCAGAGGAGCAGTGCCGGCAGCTGCAGGACCAGCTGCGGCAGATGGGTTGCACTGAGGAGTTCACGCCCAATGAGGCGCTGCTGGATGATGGCATGGTGCGTGGCGGGTGCGCGCAGGGGCGTGGGGCGCCTTGGATTCCAGGAGGCGGAGCGGATTGCATGTGCGAATGTGTGTACCTGTGCGCGTATGCGTGTGCGCGTGCGCATGAGTGTGTGGGCGTGTGCCGTGGACCTCCAACACAAAGTGTTTAAAGGCAGGCATCATATTTGCTAGGATGCTTAAGCGGCAGTGTGCAAAAGACTGCGAGTGTATGCTGCTTGTGTGTTTTGGATGAATGTCCACACCCATGGGTGTGCATGCGCGCATGCATCAAAATTGGCACGTGTGCATGTGGGCGGCCAAGGGCATGATGCATCAGGAGCCCGATGCTCCTGGACTGCACGTGGCGCTGCTGGAGGGCTTCCTGCCTGCGGGCGCTCGTGCCACGCTCGGCATGCAGCATCTGACCCAGCTAGTGAGCGCCCCTCATGGCGCGTGTGGCCCTGCAGGTGGATTTCCCTGATTAATTTCCTTTCGGTGGAAATCCTTGTTGTGGAGTTGCCGCTCCTATTGCGCGTGGCCCTCCAGGTGGTATTCTTTGGTGGAACTCCCAAGTGGACTTCCAAAATGGACTGCAGTGCTAGATTGGCTGCTCCTGGCTTGCGCGCGGCCCTGCAGGTGGACTTCCTGCCAGTGGGGGGCATCAGCGAGGAGACGACCAACGCCCTTAAGGCGTCCAAGCAGGAAGCCAAGAAGCGCACACGCAAGGCCAGGGCCTGCATTGACGGCGTGGACCAATCGTTCGAGGTGCGGGCCTGGTGGTGCAGGGCAACAACCGCCGCTGCTTGAGGTGTGGCCTGGTGTGCGCTGAGGGTGGCCTGCTTTGCAGCAGCACGAGGTGTGTGGGCCACCGCTGTTTGAGGTGCAGCTGTGTGTGGGCTCAGGTGTGGGCTCCTTTGCAGCCGGTGGAGGTGTGCAGGCCACAGTTGTTTGAGGTGCCGCAGTGTGCGGGCTCTACTCTAAGTGTGGCCTACTTCGCAGCTGTTGGAGGTGCATGGGCCACCGTTGTTTTGAGATGTGGCTTCCATTGGCGCGGCATGGACCAGCACTTTGAGGCGTGTAGGCCTGGTGAGCGCCTGAAGCCTGGGGCGTGTGACGAGTCCATGGCCAGGTGACGAGTCCATGGCCAGGTGACGAGTCCATGGCCAGGCGACGAGGCCTGGCCAAGCCGTTTGCCGGTGGAGCCAGTTGTCGCGAGGCGAGGTTAGCGAGGTGCAGAGCCACGCGGCGCGAGCTTTCCACACCTTTGACCATATCCTGCTGTGCACCTGTGGCCATCCTGCTGTGTGCATGGCTTCTTTAAGGGCCGAGGATCGCGCGCATGGCGAGGACTGGCTGGGTGGAGTATGTGCATGGCAAGCGGGTGCACGTGCACGTTGCTCTGCTTGAAGTCATGCGCACATGTGCGCACACACTCACATGCATACGTGCTTAACCCCATGCACGTATCAGTGCAATAGTCCTGCACCGTGGCAGTCATGCGCCGTGGCATGGTTTAGGTTTGGCCGGCGTGCGCGACGCTGGCCAGGTGCTGCTGGCCAAGGAAGTGCAGCTCTTGAACATGAGCAGCCAATGGACGGCTCGGCCTGCCCACCCTCTTTCCTGCACACGCAACGCCTTGCTGCCACTCTGAACCACAGGTGCGCTACGATTCCATCCTGAAGACCAATGGCGGCTTCATGGTTGACGTGGCGGTCAACATCGACAACCGG
>SL_4KL_010_BRINEDRAFT_10002713_pt1 | contig 10043 bp, 5 predicted proteins | sample SodLak_010_BRINE_2_FD_10664 | JGI IMG/M metagenome (IMG submission 10664) | reverse complement strand
ACGAAGGCTGCCGCTGGTGTTGGAGCGGTGGCTGGTGCTGCGTATGTTGCCGGCCCATCAGTTGCGGCCACTGCAGTAGGATGGGGCCCAAAAGCAGCTGCGGGCCATGCAATGGCTCGTCGATTCAGTGGCCGTCGAGGTGGCACCCCAGGGCGAGGCGGTGCTCAGCAAGCTGACAGAGGTGGGACGAGAAACCGTGGAACCGCCAATGACAATGTCGTAACAAACGGCAACGGACAGCGAAAGGCACCGCAGTATAGACGAACCGAGAACGACCCCGGATATCACTGATTCAACAATGGCACCTGATAATGACGCAGCGTCGCGACGGATTATGGACGAATTGGGCGAAGAAAACTGCATCCCGATCATCAACGTCAACGAGGGTGATGTATACGTTCTACTAGGATTCCCTATTTCAGGACTGCTCTTTGCAGGGCTCATTGGAAGTGATACCCTTGTCTTCCCACTAGTTCTCGCAGGCATCGTTCTCGGCGTAGCAACAGTCTATGCAAGCCCAACACATCTGTCGGCCTCAACGTGGCTTTCAGACGTCTATCGCTACTACTGTAAGCGTCCTCGAATCACCTATAACGCTCCAGTCGAAGCGTCGCAAGACACTGATACCAAGCGCACAGAGGGAGGGTTGGTTAATTATACTCCATTCACTCCTGATGAACGGACACAGGACCACACAAACATCGAACGAGCATGGCCAGGTGCCGGGACAATTCAACGGTCAGACCGCACGATGGAAGCCTTTGTTGAGATCGATCCGGGGAATATGGACTTTGCCATGTCGGGAGATTGGGCAACAATCCAGCGTTCGGCAAGTGAATTTGCAAACAAAGAACTGGATTATAGCCTCAAATTCCATGCGACAACCCGCTCATTTCCAGTGGAAGATCTGATCAAACAAATTGATACGCGATTGAATGATGAAGATGTGGCTGCAAATCCTATTTTTGAGGAACTCCTGACCGAATATCGCGATCAGCGACCCCGGGAATTAGAGGGAACACAACAGATACGCTATTTCATCGGTGTGCAAGTTACGCCGCTTGAAGTCTACAATCGATACCAGGACGAATACTCTCCAGCAGAGAAACTGACACGGCTCCCCGGTATTGGGTTCCTCTTTAATCCATTTGTCAGACGTCGAGAGAGCCTTAGTGACGCCGAATTGCGAGCAAAGATGTTTGAGAAGCTTGATCAACGAACCAGGGCTTTAAAAAATGAGCTTGTGCAGAAAGCCCCTGGCTGGTCAGCTCGTCGACTGAGCACAGTTGAGCTCTTTTTGCTTACAATGGATTTCTGGAACGGCGAAGAGCACGAATACGGCGATGCTGCAAATGCGGTTCGTGAACAGCCGATTATTGGACGTGAGCGGAGGGATAACAATGAATAGCTTGAGCTTTCCACAACCGACCGAGCTGCTGGCTGTTGCTCAGACAGTCGGTGAGTTGGCCACTACTCACCTGATTCTCGGCATCGCGGTTGCAGCTGTTCTTGCGGTGGCGGGACTCCAATTCTACCGATCCCGTATCCAAGACAGTCCTGAAGAGGTCGATCTCTCTGAGTTATTGGACGAAGAAACGCTTACAGAGGGAACCACAGAGCGTCAGGTACTGGATGACATTGCTGAGCGACATAAGAGCGTCATTGCACCTGCTGCAATAGAGTGGGAAACACGAGCGGCACGCGTTGGAAACCAGTGGACATCGACGCTATACATTGCCGATTATCCTGATTATCCGAAAGACGGGTATCTAAACGAACTGTTCGAACTGACGGACGTCGAATTCGATCTTACCGTTCACATCACACCAAAGAACCAACAGCAGGCACGAGACGAACTACAACGGGTTGCCGATGATTTGCAGGTTGATGCAGATCTTGATCAAAGTGTGAGAGGGGCCTATCTTCAAGAGCGAGCTAATGAGGCAGTCTCGACGTACACGGCTGTTGAAAATGGGAGTCGTGTCTTCGACCAAGGGATGTTTATCACCGTCCGAGCAGACACCAAAGACGCCCTTCGCGAATCGGTTCGAACTGTTCGGAGTCGACTTCGTGAGCAGCCATCTGGTCTTTCTCCCAAAACGGCAATCTGTAAGCAGGATCTCGCGCTTCAAGCTGCCGCGCCAGTTGGTCCAAACCCATTCGGCCGGGAAGCGATCGCCCTGGGAGGAGGGATTGGTGCACTCTTAGCCTCACCCCACAACGCAACGATTCTCGAAGATGGTGGTGTTGAGTTCGGTGTTCATTGGCGAAATGATAGTCCCGTTGTTATCGATCCATTCGCCCGTGAAAACGGCTATGCGATGTTTACAATCGGTGATCCTGGTTCGGGCAAGAGCTTCGGTGCAAAGCAGAATTTCATTCGATCAATCGAACAGAGCAGCAATCGAATTGGGATTATTCTCGAGCCACTAAACAACTGGACGGGTGTCGCTGAGGCACTCGGTGCAAAACGTATCACCGTTGGTGGGAACATGGGTCTCAATCCGCTTGAGATCAAGCCTACACCCGAGCACGTTCAGCGATCGATGGGTGAAGATGCCAGTCCGTATCGTGAGAAACTCGATAGCGTTATGAGTTTCTTATCGAACTACTTCGCGCTACGGGGAATTCGGCTTGGTGATAAGCGAACCACGCTTGAACATGCGATCGAGACCGCCTATGCACGTAATGGGATTACGGATGATATTGTAACACATCATAACGAGAGCCCGACGTTGCGGGATGTCCTTGATATTCTTGAGGAGATGGTCGACAATCCTGGAGAATTCATCGTACGAACCGATGAGGAGTCCGGGAAAATACGGTCAGACGCGACATGGCTTATTGATCAGCTCCGACCATTCGCAGCGAACGGCCGATATGAAAATCTTGGACGCGAAACCGATTTCGACATTCGGGATGAGAAAATAATCTACCTAGACCTTGCCCAGCAAGAGGGCAGTCTTGGCGACAGCACCAGTCTGGTGATGCAACTGCTAATCACGTTGGTGTACGAGCGGGCCAAAGAGGTTGATGAGGTTGTATTCGTTATTGACGAAGCTCGCTATGTCCTCCAAGAGGCTGCAAATCTGGAGTTCCTCGAAACGGTGTTCAGACATCACCGACATCACGATCTCTCGATACGGTTGCTGACTCAGACAATCGACGAATTCTTCCAACATACCGAGGCTGAAGCCATTCTGGACCAGTGTGCAGTCAAGCAATTTCATCACCTCGATGGAATGGATCCCCACTGGGCAGACGAATTTGGACTCAACTCAGCGCAAATGCGGTTCGTCCAAGACGCCGTTCCCGGTGACAAATCAAGAGGCTATTCTGAAGCGCTTGTCGGTATTGACGGCGAGTGGCGTGGAATCGAGGTTCGGGCGCTTGAAAAAGAAAAACAGGTTATCGATTTCGATCCCACATCGCAGTCTGTAGCTGATCTGCCTAGCTCCCCTACGAAAGCAAACAAAGAGACAGCTTCGATCGATTCGAGATCGCGTACATCATCTTCGATGAGTCGGTCTGATGAGAACGGTGATCGAGATGAATCGGTTGTCGCGCCGACTAGTGGGGGAAAGGTGAATGACTGAGTATCTCAAAATCACACCGACCACGGAGTCCTTGGAGACTGACGGCATACTCCGAGCGCTCGGGAGTCTCCACAAGCTCACGACTTCGACGTCGACATCGCTTACCGAGAAACTCAATCCGTTTCACGACCCCTGTCCCCCTCGATTCGAGTTTATAGCGCTGAGTGAAGGATTGAATGACCCAGTTGAGTTCCTCTATGGGGCCGACAGCCATCTCGACACAGTAGAGAAACGGCTCAGATCAATCTATCCAGAGACATTCGATATCGAGCGGACGGAGCTCGATCTGGAAAGGTGCCTTCTCCAACCGGATGAGATGACTCCGGCAGAATTTTTTGATCGATATTCAAACGGCGACCTCCACTACGAGTTCACAGAGGCAGATATCACACCAGCCGCTGATCGACTTTCCTCGATGAATGGAGGTGGAGCTAACAGCGAGATCACCATCGATGGCTCAACGGTCACTGTTGACGGTAATTCCTTGGACCTACTGTCCGCAAATACACTGTCTGAGACGGAACCACTCACTAACCTCTCAAAACCGGCTGTGACCAACCGTGGGACGATCCTTGCTCGACTCGGAGCCGAGTCACGTCAGCCAATGGGGATCCGATGGTGTGGTAACGTCGACCGCAAGCGCGATTGGATGACATCACTGACCCCAATCTCGGTGCGGAATCCTGATGCGGATATCTCTACAGTAGAGACACCTGGGGCTGCCCTTGCAACGCTCGTGGACCAGCTGACCGAGTGCCCTGTCCCGATTGCGTTTCAAGTTGTCTTTCAGCGTAGAGAGAACTGGGAAACCGATGCCGAAGTCCGGAAGACAGATTTGGAGGAGGGGCGTGACACATTCATTCAGTCGCTCATCGGCTCGGTTTTTGAGCCAGCCTCTCAGCCTGATGCTGATACAACGCGAAGTCTTTCGGACTCGGTACGGACACGTCTCGAATTGATCGATGCGAAACAGCCTAACCAAACTTTCACCGTCAATCTTCGCGCTATCGCTATTCCGAAGCCAGAGCAGAGAGAGTCTCTGGAGGAGCATCTCTCGACGCTCGCATCCGTATTTGATCCACTTGATGGCCATTTTTACCGTATCGAGGGGGAGCGGCTCACTGATCGAGGGTTTCGAGCCAAGACCAAACAAAAGAACGCTGTCACGGCGTTTCATCGCCTCACTGACCGAGAGCTGACGACCGGTCGCGGAAAGAGTCGTCCTGATCTTGTCCTTTCGGCGGCGGAGTTAGCGAACTTCATTCTGGTTCCCTCAGCAGCCCAATTAAGTGTTACCGGTGTCCGGGGTACCCGAGCGGAACAACAGTCCCGAAACCCATTGTCGAGTCCGAACCCAGATCTCCTCGCACAGTTTGATTCTGGGATGGCGATCGGTTATCCGCTCGATGAAAACGGTGCTGCGCATAACGAGCCGATTAGCATTCCTCCGTCTGTTCTGCCTACTCACTATGGTCGGTTCGCCTCGACCGGGAGTGGTAAATCAAAGGCGATTATCAACGATGCGCTGTCGCTCAGACAGGAAACGGATGGCCCGGTTGTCATTGTTGACCCGAAGGGAGACGGCATGTGTGAGAACTATCTCCGATGCCACTACGCAGCATTCGGTGACTTAGACGATGTGTATGAGTTCCGACTCCCCGAAACGCTACCGGCCTTCTCGTTTTTCGATATCCGTCCTGCGTTGGCTGCCGGCCGTAGTCGGGCCGATGCAGTCCAAGACAAGGTTGATCATTTTCACGATATTCTAGCCATGATTATGGGCCACGATCAGTATCAGCAGGCCTTCGTCGCCAACGAAATCACTAGTTATCTGATCAAGGCACTCTTCGATGGGGAGTACGGTAGCGATGTCTTCAGTCTCAACGATCTTTTCAGTGCAGCGCTGCGGATGCAGCAAGACCGAACACTTCCACCAATCTCAGCGGCGAATCAAAACGTCGAGGAGTCGCTATCACGACACTTCGCTAAAGATGACCATCGGTTTCAGGTATCGATGGATGCGGTTGGTAACCGCCTCGATAAGCTGCGTGAGGACACCCATCTTCGACGTATCTTCAATCACGCCCCTCCGGACCCCGATGTGGAGGAACGTACCCCGAACCGGTTTGATTTCAGGGACTTACTTGGAACCGATTCCACGGTGGTATTTGATATAGGCAACCTCCGCCCTGCAGCACAACAAGCGGTGACAATGTTGTTGCTGAGTAATCTATGGGACGCTGTTCAACGTCGACGTCGTGATCCACGCGACAGTCACGATACGATTACGAATCTCATTATCGAGGAAGCTGCACCCATCGCTTCGACAAGACTCGTGTCCGAGCAGTTGCTTCCGAAGGGCCGGTCATTCGGCCTCAGCATGGGTCTGGTGATGCAGTTCCCGAAGCAGGTTCGCAATCGGAACGAACGAGCCTATGCTGAGGTACTCAACAACATCAAGACAAAGCTCATTGGGAATATATCGGCTGATCGTGAGTTGGTGGAGTCTTTGGCCCATGAGGACCTTTCTCCTGAGGAGATCCGTAACCGGCTCAACACGCTCCCCAGTGGAGAGTGGATCGCCCAGCTCCCCAGTCCCGAATTCGCTCAAACCGGTCCCGTTCCGTTTTCACTCAAACCATTGCCCATTGCAGCCGGACATCCAGAGAGCACTTCTCCACTGTCATCGGCACAGCAAGCAGAGTTTTCGTCGACGGTACGCCCACAGATGGTCAGCCGAACACAGGCTGAATACGGGCTTTCAATGTCAGCAGACGCTCCCACAGACTCAACGGCTCTCGATTGGGGAAGCGCCCGTTCGGAGATGAACGTAGACGAGAATGATGGCTCGGATTCTACCATTTCGAATTCTATTTTCATTGGTTCTGATCCTCCATCTACGGCGGCTGATTCTGAGAATACCACCATTCTATCCAGTAGTAAGAGTACGGACGATACAAGCGATGAGGCAGTTTCAACTCACAGTTCCACAGAGTCCATCGAACCTGCACTCGATAGCTTTGAGCTCCCTGTCACGGATTCAACCCAAACTGAACACGGACTGAGCCGAGATGACATCCGATTCCTTGACCATGTTCTGGCGATCATGAACCGTGAGTCAGAGCAGTACACGCTCTTGGACAAGATGACTCCACTTCGAGATGAGTTTGATGAGCTCGATCTAGATCATCTCCTCGCTGAGGGCTATCTTGATGAGGGTCATGCTTGTGGCCGAAAATACTACACCGTCTGTAAGCCCGGTCGAGATCTTCTTGAGAGACCATTACGGCACGGTCCCGGTCTGGGCGACCTCGGTGAGAAAACACCACATAAAGTAGGTGTTCGGCTTCTCGAACAGTGGCTTAGTGAACAGCCCGCTGTCGACCGTGTTGAACCCTACTACGAACACGGTACTGACACCGTTTTTGATGTAGCAGGATTCGATTCTAATGATGAGTTGATCTGGGTTGGCGAAGCTGAGTTAGCCAGCAACAATCGCGAGTCACCCATTTCGGACTATGACAAGATGGCTGCGGCCGATGCAAACGCTGTCTGGGCGTTCAACGCACGCAAAACGGCTATCAAGGTGATTGAGTGGTTGGCCGAAGCCGACCGCCTTGAGCGGCCTGTAAGCGGTCGAGAGACACGAACATTTAGCTCGATTCGAGAGGCGGTACAGGAACTAGATGCAGATGGTCTCACGACGATCCGTAGTTTTAGAAACCTCGATCAGGAGGTCGGACGATGACCTGGCGACACGCAACTCGTGAGGAGATCTACACCTACTACACTGAGGAGTTCCCGAGGTACCTCGATGATCGACCAGGGTTTCTCACCGCAACTGGCCCCAAGCAGTATGCGATCGCCTTTGGGACCGCTCATCCAGTGCGCAAAGACGGAGTTCCTGATCGAGACTTTATTCGACGTGATACGTGGCGAACGAACTCCGCAGGCCAGCAAGTTTCGCCACAGTTTGACTCGTTCGACGATGTGGTCGGGTTCATTCAACACCCTGCTCGGAACGATCCACTAGCAAACAGTCCGTTCGCGTTGGCCGACCCAGACCTTGTCGACAGCCCCGATCCACGTTCTCATGCTGTTTACTATGCCCTCGACAATTGGGATCGTCCATGGATTTTACTCGTTGATATCGATGCAAAGGATATCGCTCGTTGTCGAGCACGGGAGACGGAATCCGTTGGTGCAACCAATCTTTCTGAAGATGAACTCCTCGAGCAAGCTGGAATTATGTCGGCACCGCCGGCCGGCTATCCCTATGCTTTCGAGGATCTCAATCGCGCCATCGAGTATGGGTTTGAGCTCCGCGAGATCTTCACTACCGATTTCAATGCCACCGAGACGCTCGTGATGTATACGGGCCAAGGAGTACATGTCTACCTCCTCGATCGTGATCCTGCCCACTACTACGACGAACAAAGTCGTGAGGTGCTCAACGATCTTCTGTTAGATCACTACGATATCCCGATCGATCCGGTTGTGACTGCTGATCGACGTCGTGTTGCTCGCCTTCCGTACTCGTTACACGCTGAGGTTTGTCGTGTTGTGCAGCCGATTTCCGATCCGAATTTCGACCCTCGGACTGCGACTCCAGAGGTGATTGAGTAATGAGTGCAGATCCGCTGTCCGACGACGATACCGCCTATCGATTGGCGGCGCTACCGCTTGAGTACGGATCAGCACGGATCAATCAGCTGTTCTCGCGAGGATACAGTCGCTATGTCGTTGACGGAGAGCAACAGCCAGCCGACTTGTTGGCCGATGTTGAACGCTTTGGTGTAGACTCGTTCAAACAGCAGGTCCGCCATGATGCGACTGAAGATCCCTATGTCGACGAGCCTGCCACCTTAGCAGTACTTGCCACGCTGAGTGCTATCTGTGTGAAGGCCCATCCTCAATTCGAGTCGACGCCTCCGTGGTCTATTCAAGTGCTCTACGACATCAGAGAATTGTTCGTCAACAACCTTGCTTCGCTCATTCGAACCAGGGGCGATGAGACGCTTCTCCAAGATATTGCCGAGGTGCTCTACCGAAAACCTCCAAGCGAGGATGGGCCACATCCGGGTCGCGTCTGTACAGGTATTCGCCGGTTAGAGGCGTTCGATGGCGGTGTCTACATCGAGATTCCGATGGCAGCAGCGTCCCGGCACTGTCTCGTCAGGGATGCTGATGAGGAGATTCAGACCCACATTAAGGAGAACCATCTGTATATCCCAGCGGGCGATTTCGATGACAAATACCGCTCGTATGCCGAACAGGCGTTCAAGAAACTGCTCACTGTCCACGAAGACGGCCTCTCAGCAGACCAACATACGTGGCTCACGACGAATGAATCGGGCATAAGCGAGCGTATCGATCGGTTCGTCGAGACTGGCAATCACGATCGAATCTGGCATAACTGGAACCCGGGCGACCGAACGGTTGGCATCCTCCGGCAGGCACTTGGGGCGACGTTTGAGACCGATGTTTCTCTCGGTGGGTACCACACGGCCACCCAACTGTTTGAGATCCTCGACGACTATGCGCCCGATGCCCAGTGGGAGCAATCGATCACCCAGTCTATCTCCAGCCCCAGTAGTCTCGCAAACCGGCTGACGAGACATGAAGACCACCCAGGGATCCGTATTGATCGCGATGGTCGCATCAATCGCTACCGGATTGGGAGTTCGGGAAGTGGTGCTGAACGGATCGATGTCCAGCAGCTCGATGATCTCTTTGAGCTCCCCTGTATGGCCAACATGAAGGAGCGACTCCACGAAAAGAAGCCCGTTCGGAAGGACCTCTACAACTTCGTCCGCATGGTGATGTGGTTGCCCCAGTATCAAGAGAGCAGTTTTGACGAGATTGTTGCGGATCTCAAGGGTGTATTTTCCAAGTGGCCGTGGTATGATGAACAAGTCACCGACTATCAGATCCGGTATGAGTTCTCCAATACGATCAATGGGGACACCCCGCTTCCGATGAACTGCAACAACGATGACATCCAACGATACTGTATCGGACAGGATCAATGTCCGTACTCAATATGGGGGAGTCTGCCGTTTCCTGATGAGATGTATGACCAGTTGGATGAGACGGAGTCGACTACGAGCGAGTTCTAACGCTAATGGATAAAGTGATAGAAATAGTCTGCTTTTGTTGAGGGCCCAGAAGGATCTGCTTGTAGAATCCGTCAGGCACTTCTCATGGTCTCTAAACACCGATATGCGCAGAATAGTACGGTTTTGATCCTAAGAAATCGTTTGAGTCTGATTTGAGTGTCTACCAGTATTTTTGTCGTAGCCTTTCGCTTAGCCCGAACCAGTCTATTTCAGTTGTCTAAACCATTCGTCGGGGTCAATTAGGCCACTTCAACTCACTTTTGAATGCGTCGGGGTCACCAAAACGGTTAGAAAAGTGCCCGACGCATTTCTTGGCTGATTTGAGGCT
>SL_4KL_010_BRINEDRAFT_10002710_pt1 | contig 10049 bp, 12 predicted proteins | sample SodLak_010_BRINE_2_FD_10664 | JGI IMG/M metagenome (IMG submission 10664) | reverse complement strand
AGTGTCACGGCTGGTCCCCCCCGCGGGTAGTGGCTCGCCGATCCGTACGGTCGGTGGAGGACTGGCTCGGTGACGCCATCGATTGATACTATTTGACTTGTTCGGGCAGGGCGTATTTTAGTGTCGCGGCCGACGACCGTCACTCGGTCGTGACTAATATAGTATGAGAAAGCTGTATGACGGGTTTTGCCGCCCAAGTCGTCGAGAACCGAACACGGATTATATTTGTTCGTGTGGGACGACCGTCCCGGCGTCGCAGTCGATTGCCCGTTCGAAGACGTATTCGGCTGTTGCCGCATCGAGCACTGCCGTTCCGACGCTTGCAAAGACGAGGATTTCGTCGCCTGACTTCCGACCCGGTTCCCCATCGAAGACGGCCCCAAACGGCTTGATCTCGAGGCTCGTGTGGCCTCGGAGGTCGCCCGTCTCGCGAGCTGCTTCGGGTACATCTGCGAGTACCCGGGCCGCGCGGTCGATCGTCTCATCATCCAGTTCACGCATTTCAGCGCTGTAGGCACCGACAGCGATGACGAGCGTTCCGGACTCGAGGGCGTCACCGGGGAACACTGGCGCAGTGCTCGTCGTCGCGGTTACGACGACCGATGTGTCGGTGACTGCTTCGTGTGGGCTCGAGACGGGGGTTACAGGTACGTCGAGTTCGGCCTCGAGATCGGCTGCACACTCGTTTCGGGAGTCGCTGGGAGACCAGACTTGGATCGACTTCAGGCGGTCCGTTCCGACGGCCGCAGCGATGGCACGCGTCTGCCAGCGGGCCTGTGTGCCCGCGCCAATCACCGCCACCTCGAGGGGGCCGTCGATCGCGAGTTCGCGGACTGCAAGGCCGCCGATACAGCCGGTTCGGGCGTTGGTGATGTGGTTGCCCGCGAGGTAGCCGACTGGCTGGCCGGTTTCGGCGTCGGTGACGGCGATCTGGGCGGTGACGGTCGGCAACCCACGTTCGGGGTTATCCTCACAGACGGTCACGAGTTTCGTCACACCGTAGGCTGCCCCGTGGAGGTAGGCTGGCATACAGAGGCCGGTGCCGGTCGGCTCATCGGACGCGTCCGGGTCGAGCCCCGTCCCGATCGGATAGTGTGGCCGCTCGGGCCGTTCGACCTCGCCACGATATTGCTTTTTGAACGCGTCGGCGAGGATGGGAAGCAACGTCTCGAGTTCGAGCACTGAGGCGATATCTGCCTCAGAGAGTACGCGAACCATATTGGGAGGTCGTCGAGCGCTCACTTTACTCCGCTGTTGTTGACATAGTTCTCACACTACTGGATGGGTCTGTGTGACGAGCCTCGTCACCCGGGCGACGAGTGTTGGTTGGCATGGCCAGCAGTACTAACTGGACCTGGGAACACAGAACTCAGCAACAGTCCCGGGCGTTTTGAACGCTGGCGGCCGCGTTTGTGAGTGTTTTGGACGAAAGCGACCGCGGTTTCGATTACGTCCGTTCGTCGACGAACGCTTCGATCCGGGTCAGTGCCTCGCGTAAGTCCGACAGGCCGGTGGCATAGGAGACCCGGAGATGACCCTCGCCGCCCGCGCCGAAGACGTCGCCTGGAACCACAGCGACACCCTGCTCGCGCAACACGCCTTCGGCGAACTCCTCGGCAGTGAGGCCGGCGGGAACTTCGGGAAAACAGTAAAATGCGCCTTTGGCCTCGAAGACGTCCATGCCGATCTCGCGAAACCGCGAGAGAACAAACCGACGTCGTCGATCGTACTGGTCGACCATCTCACGGACGTCTGACCCACAGCTTGAAAGTGCCTCTAAGGCGGCATACTGGGCGGTCGTCGGCGCAGATAGCATGGTATACTGGTGAATTTTGTTCATCGCGGCGATGGCATCGGCTGGCCCGAGTGCATAGCCAAGCCGGAGGCCGGTCATCGCGTGGGCCTTCGAGAAGCCATTGAAGACGATCGTCCGCTCGCGCATGCCCGGGAGCGTCGCGATCGAGGTATGTTCGCCTTCGTAGGTGAGTTCGGCGTAAATTTCATCCGCAAGGACGGTCAGGTCGTGTTCACGGGCGAACTCGGCGACTGGCTCGAGGTCGGCTTCAGTCATGATCGCACCCGTCGGGTTGTTCGGATAACAGAGCACGAGCATGTCTGCTTCGGACGCGCCAGCGCGCTCGAGGGCCGAAACGGTGAGCCGAAACTCGTCTTCCTCGCGTGTCGGAACCGCGAGTGGCTCGCCGCCGGCGAAGATGACCCCGGGTTCGTATGAGATGTACGATGGCTGGGCGATGGCGACGGTTTCGCCGGGATCGACGAACGCCCGGAAGGCGAGGTCGACGGCCTCGCTTGCACCCGCTGTGACGATAATTTCTTCGTCTGGATCGTAGCCCAGATTGAATCGATCTGTCACATAGTTTGCGATTGCTACTCGCAGATCTTTGCGACCGCGGTTTGCCGTATAGGACGTTTTTCCTTGTTCTAAGGAGGTGATGGCGGCGTCTCTGGCGGCCCACGGCGTCGAGAAGTCGGGTTCACCGACCCCAAGCGAGATTACCTCATCGCGTTCTTCGGCGATTTCGAAGAATCGGCGGATGCCAGACGGCGGCACTGTCTGGACCCGGTCTGCTAGGTCGAAGGTCATGGCGAAAACGACAGCCGGTCGTCTTCGTCGCCGTCGCCGAGTTCGATCCCGTGTTCTTTGTAGGAGGTCATCACATAGTGAGTGACCGTCTGGGTAATCTCGGGGACGGGCGCGACCTTTTCGCTGACGAACATCGACACCTCACGAATCGAGTCGCCCTCGACTTCCATATCGAAGTCGTAATCGCCGCTGACAAGCCGCAGGGCTTTCACCTGCGGGAATCGTGCGAGGCGCTCTGCGATATCGCCGTAGCCGGTTTCGCGGTCGAGTTCGACGTTTAACTCGACTTCGGCACGAACCTTTTCGTCCTCGAGTTTGTCCCAGTCGACGACCGCCCTGTAGCCACGGACGACGCCTGCACTCTCGAGTTCCTCGATTACGGCGTCGACCTCGGGCTCTTCGAGGTCGGTCATTCGCGCGATATCGGCCGTGGAGTATCGCGCGTTCTCACGAAGCAACTCGAGCACCTCGCGTTCGCTCATAGTCACAGAAGCGCAAGCGCGAGTAAAAACGTTGTTCTTCGGTTTCGACGACTGCAAGTAGACGAGACGGGAGACTCGAGGAGACACAGAGAGCAATCCCTGCTGGAACCGAAAGCCGGGTGCTCCTCGGTGACAGTTCGTCCGTATGAAAGTCGTCTCTCTTTCCGGGCCGAGTGACTCGGGGAAAACGACGCTCGTAGAACGACTGCTCGAGTGCCTTCAGGAGGGCGACGAGCGTGTCGCGACCGTCAAATCGATCCATCACGACATCGAGATCGACACCCCGGATACCGACACCCACCGCCATCGAACCGCGGGTGCAGAAACCGTCGTCGGAATCACTCCCGGGTTGACCTTCGACATCAGCACCCGGGCCAAACGGAATCCGCCGCCACTACCGGAGGGCACAACCCACGACGACCTCCTCGAGGATCCCGAAATTCGGGCACTCTTAAGCGCCCTTGCCCGCCTCGAGCGCCGCGGCTATGACCTCGTCATCGTCGAAGGCTTCACAAAGGCACGACTCCCGACAATCCTCGTCGGCGACCGGGAACCCGAACGCATCGGCGGCGACATTGTCGGTCGCGGCGACGACGACTTAGAGTCACTGCTCGAGACGATCCACACGCTCGAGGATCGAACCTTTCTCGAGACCTGATCTCGAAGTTCTTTCTGAACCGACACTCCGTTCTATCGAACAGTTTTTCTCCGCCGATAGTCGCTATCGTCGCGTCTAATTCTGTTGGAAGTGCGGTTAATGCACTCGTCGTTGTACCATATTGTGAAATACATGACATCCATCGCAGATATCGAAATCCCGGCCGACGGAACGGGGGTAGGCGGCCTCTTCGAGGCGGTTCCATCGCTCACCTGTGAGATGGAACGGGTCATCGCGTCGGACGGACACGGCCTCTGGTTGTCGGGGGCCTCCCAAGACGACGTCGAAGACGCAATAGAGGAGGCATCGGCGATCACCGACTACTCGTTGATCAGCAGCGACGAAACGCGGTGGCTCTACGACATCACGTTCGATCCCGACACCGCCGACATCTTCGAGCTCGTTCTCGAGGAAGGCGGGACCGTTCTTTCGGCGTCGGCGTCGAACGGGACGTGGCTCATCAGCGTCCGCGTCGTCGACCGCGAGTGTGTAAGTTCGCTGTACGACCGGCTGGTCGAGAACGATCTGTCGGTGACGATCGTCCGACTGTACGATCTGGCGGCGGACAGCCACTCCCAGTGTGGCCTGACCCCTCGCCAGTACGAAACGCTCGTCGCGGCGATCGACCATGGCTACTTCGAGATTCCACGCGAAGTCTCGATGCAGGAACTTTCAGAAGAACTCGAGATCTCACACCAGGCGCTTTCGGAGCGACTCCGTCGGGCCTACCGCGCGCTCGTTACCTCGGAGCTCAACGTGGCCGAAGAGGAAACTACAGCCCCGACGATGGCGTTGGACTGATCGCTCGGAAGCCAATAGTCTCACAGAGCGCCACGTTCGAGACACACGAAAGCGCAAGCACCAGCATTGTACTCCGGGCTGTCCTTGTCCGATGTGCAATGATTTCAGAGTTTACCGACGACGACATCGGCAAGACGGTTATCAACGCAAACGACGAGGAAGTCGGCATCGTCGCGGCTGTCGAACATGGCACGGCCCACGTCGAACCGGATCCCGGAATTGCAGACACGATCAAAGCCAAACTCGGCTGGGGCGGAACCGACGCAGACGCCTACCCACTCGAGGGCGATTCGGTCGCAGAAGTGACCGACGACGCGGTTCACCTCGAGAGCGACCTCGCTGGAGCCGGTTCGGACACCGGGAGGGAGCCGACGGACACGAGTTCGGACGCTGGAAGCGATATGCCCGGCGACGAACCGGGGATGGGATCTGAAACGACAGGCAGCGCCGGCGTGGGGACGACTGGCTCTGGGACGGAGACCGACGACGATCTGATGGGTGACGATGACGACGATGAGGGGCTGACACACGAAGACGACGACAGCCTGATCGGTGACGACGACCGGACGGACGACGACAGCCTGATCGGCGACGACGACCGGACGGACGATGACAGCCTGATCGGTGACGATGACCGGACGGACGACGACAGCCTGATCGGTGACGATGACGACGATGAGGGGCTGACACACGAAGACGATGACGACGATCTCGTCGGCGACGACACTCGTTGAAGCGAAAGAATCGTTGCTGTTGACACCACCTCCGTAAAAAGAACGAACTGTCGGTGTCGGGGCCGACTCGCTTACTCTTCTTCGGCTTGCTCGGAGTCTTCCTCGCCAGCGTGGGACGCTGCGTCCTCGAGGTCAGCGTCGCTGTGACCTTCCTCTCCTTGCCGCTTTGCGATCGGGTGACGCTCTTGTGAGTCACTGCCGGTCCGTTCTTCGGAGTCTTCGGTATCGATTTGCTCTGCGGTGTCTCCCGTTTCTTGCCCGCGCTGTTGGGCCTGTGGATACTCCTCGCTGCCACCTGGTTGTTGAGATGGGGGCTGTCCGTGCTGGCGTGTCGGCTGCTGTTGGCCAGACCGCATTTCGGGCTGGCGCTGGTGCTGTGTCGGCCCCTGTCCATACTGATCCTGCCGTTCAGACCCTCCGTATGCGTCGGGTGTCTGTGGTTGTCCGCCCTGCGCTGTCTCCTCTCTGCGGGCTTCCCCGCCGTAGGTCATCTGTTCTGATACCCACTCACCGGTCTGGGGATACTGCTGGGGCGGTTGCTGGGTGCCAGCCTGCTGGAACTGACGTCCGTATTGCTGGCCGGAGTGTGCACGCTGTTGTCCCTGCTGTGGTTGCTGAGTGCTCTGGTGTCCCCCCATCGATTGATGCCCGCTCACCTGGGCTTGCTGTTGTCCTTCCTGGGCGGACTGGGCGGCTGCATCCACACTTTTCTCGAGTGCCCGTTCCATCTCCGGCATGAGCGCCTGCATCCCCTGGAGATAGTTCTCGAGCACCGTCTCGGTAAACTGCTGGCCCGGGAACGTTCCCATCATCGACTGGGTCATCTCCATTCCCTGTTGCTGGGCAGTCTCCTGCCAGCGCAACGCACTGAGAGTCATCCGCGCCATATTCTGCTGTAAATCGAGCAGCTGCTCTATTGCCTGCTGGCCCTGGTTCATCGTCTCCTCTTGCATCTCGGCTGTCGAACTCGAGGTAGGTTGCTGGTCAGTCATCGTATCTACTGGAGCGTCGACTCCGGTACTTGTCGGCGACCGTGCAGTGGTCGGCCGGCTCATANCGGTCGACGCCCGCTCGTTCCAAGCGCCACTCGAGAGCGAAATAAAGGCCCAACTCGGTTACGAACGGAAACGGTCGCAACCGAACGAAACACTCGACGACCACGAGTAAAACACTCGACAACTACGAGCAGATCGCGGTTACACACTACGGGCGTTGGGATCGATCCGTGTCTCCCATACCGTCGTAATACCGTCTTACCGCACCGACTCGAGTCACCGCCGCCTTAGGAATCCGGCTTGCCGTGGGTAACACCGTCTTGTTGTTCGGCGTGCATCCGACGCAGAGCTGCCCGTGCGTTCGTCGCTTCGTACCCGAAGAAGACGGCGTTTCCGTAGGCGTCTGCGACTTCGGTTGCATGCAGTAAATTGTCGATATCGACGTTTACGGCGTATAATTCGATATTGAACGGCGTCTCGAGAGCACTCTCAAAGCCCTTTGCGATCGTCTCGAGCCAGTAGGTCGTTTCGTAGGCAGTATCGTACAGCGGGACGACGAACTCGTCGACGTATTCTTCGATGGCCTCGAGGTCGATCCCCGCGCGTTCGTAGAGGTGGCCCGGATACGGATCGGGATACAGTGTCATATACACCGTGCCGGGGATACGGGCCGTTGCCTCGGCGACGAACTCGGTGATGGTGTGTGCACGCCACTCGAAGTGGTCGTCGATGTCGTGTTCCTCGAAGGCGCGTTCACAGAACCCACACCGGCAGTATTCAGCCCGCGGGAACCCGATATCGTCGAGTCTGAGATCCTCGTTTGCGTCGACGCAGTCGTCGATAATCTCGAATAACCCCTCGCGGTAGTCCTTGCGAGTCGGACAGATATACGCCCAGTCGAAGTAGGGCCGATCGCGTGTCGCCGGTCGCCCCAGGTCATCGACCGGAACGAGCGATGGATCGGCATCGGCGGCTGCGTTGTCTCCGAAACACGACACCATATTGATTCCGTCTTCGACCGGTTCGGCTGATCGCCCGGTGACGTCTTTGACCTCGTAAAACCCACGATCGAACTCCGGCCACTCGAGTTCATCGGCATTTCGCGTCACGACCCCGTACATATCTCGAGATACGTCCCCGTGGCCGTAAGCCGTTCGATAGATACAACAGACTGATCGGCGGATACTGCAAGCGCCCGAAAGACCATCGGTCCTCGGGCGGTACTCTCTGAGTGGTATTTCTCGAGAGAGAACTATTCGATAGGATCGTAGTCGACTTCCACGGAAGAGGATCGGCTGCTTAAGACCTTCCAGAGGACCGCGATGATGACCAGCGCGATCACGACTTTGATTACTCGTGACATATCCACATGGCAGTTGGCGTGGTGGTCACTTAGATATTCTGGAACGCTCCATTACGAGAAACGACGCCCGCCATGCAGCTTTTCGCGCTAGCCCGGTCGAAATTCGGGCTATGTTTCGATGAGTGAGGCGATGTTTTCGCGAACGATTGTGCCACAGTAGACACACCGAACGCCGTCCTCGAGCACCTCGAATCGGGAGGTGACGGGTTCGTCACCGGTCGTGATACAGCCGGGATTTGGACACGAGAGGACGCCGTCGACCGTCTCGGGACGTTCGACGCGGTGTTTGCCGACGACTTCGTACTCGCGGACGATGTTGATCGTCGCGTCGGGTGCGATCAGCGAGAGGACGTCGACTTCGTCCTGGCTCAACTCTCGTCCTTCGACTTTCACGATATCTTTTCGTGCAAAGCGGTCGGATGGGACGTTCATCCCCACCGACACCTCTTCGCCTCTGGTGCCGTCGATGTCAAGAATCGCGAGGACGTTCAGCGCCTGGCCACCGCGGACGTGGTCGATTACCGTCCCATCGCGGATCTTGCTCACGCGCAGTTCGTGGGCCGAGTCATCCGTTGGCTCGCGGTCGTTACTCATCTATCTCACCTCCTTCGAGAAGCATATCGAGCAGCGCCATCCGCACCGGCACGCCGTTGTGTGCCTGCTCGAAGTATGCGGCGTGGTCTGTCTCGTCGATTTCGGGTGCAATCTCGTCGACACGTGGAAGCGGGTGCATGATCGTTAGCTCCTCGTCGGCTACCTCGAGTGTCTCGGCGTCGATCTGGTACTCGCCGGCGACCTGCTGGTATTCGTTTTCGTCGGGGAAGCGCTCGCGCTGGATTCGGGTCACATACAGCACGTCGAGGGATGGAAGGATATCGTCGATGTGCTCGTGTTCGCGGATCCGGGCCCCCGTCTGGCCCTGGTGGAGGTCGTAGACGACCTCTCGAGGGAGGTTCAGACTCTCCGGGCTGATGAAATGCTGGCTGGCGTCGAAGTTTGTCAGCGCGTGTGCCAGAGAGTGAACCGTCCGGCCGTACTTGAGATCGCCCATAATTCCGATCGTCAGATCGTCGAGACCAGTTGTTTCCCGAATCGTGTACAGATCGAGCAAGGTCTGTGTCGGATGGTGGCCAGCGCCGTCGCCTGCGTTCAACAGTGGAACGTCGACGAACTCACTGGCCATCGTCGCCGCACCCTGCTTTGGATGGCGAAGGACGATCCCGTCGGTGTAGCCCTCGATGACGCGGACCGTGTCGGCGAGTGTCTCACCTTTCGTGACACTCGAGGATTCGACTGAACCCATGTCGACGACATCGCCGCCGAGTCGTTTCATCGCGGTTTCGAAGCTCATCTTCGTCCGCGTACTCGGCTCGAAAAACAGCAATCCGAGCAGCCGGCCAGCGTGGCGGTCGGCGGCGGCCGACGGGTCGGCGTCTAACTCGGCGGCCCGATCGAGCACCGCTTCGATGTCGGCACGCGAGAGTTGTTTGGTCGTGATGAGGTGGTCGTGGCGCATTCGTTCGTCAACGGGCCTGCGTTCGTATTCAATCCCCCGTTCGACATCGGCGACTGGCCTTCAGTCAGCAACTGTAGTGGTGGCGATTGTCACAAACCAAAGCCAAAGAGTTATCCGGCCAGTTGCGTTACGGTTGGTTACGCTATGGAGGGGCGGTTAAAAACGGGTATAGACGTTCTAGACCGGAAACTCGACGGTGGGCTCCCTCCGGGCTGTATCGTCGCGTTTACCGCCGACCCTGCCAGTCAATCCGAACTCTTCTTGTACGAACTGACAGCAGTCCGCGGAACGCTGTATCTTTCAACACAGCGATCCGATCAGGCGATCCGTCACGCGATCGAACACTCGCCGTCGGAAGTTGGCAGTCCAACCGTCAGACGCGCCTCGAGTGAGAACCCACTCGAGGATGCCAGACGACTCGTCCAGGCACTGCCGGAAGGCGCAAACCTCATTATCGATCCCGCAGACGTCCTCGAAGAGACTGCCGAGGATGCGTACGTCGACTTTCTCAACCACCTCAAAAGCCGGATGCTCGAGACCAAAAGCATCGCTATTCTCCACTGTTTAAAGAGCCAGACAGAACCCGACAATAGATCACGAACGTACCACGCAGCTGATGCCGTCTTCGACCTCCGAACGCAGGTCGCCGGCACCGACCTCGAGAACACCTTAGCGATTCCAAAGTTCCGCGACGGCGGCCAGCCAACCGAGACGATCAAACTCGAACTGACGACGGAAGTCGCAATCGACACGAGCCGCGATATCGCCTGATCTCGCTTTGGTTAGCGGGTATCCGCTGCCGCCTGAGCAGCCGCCTCGCGGACGGATTCGACCGAAAGCGAGGAGAGGTCGACCCGCCTGCCCCCAGTCTCGCGTGCGATCAGTTTTGAAAGGC
>SL_4KL_010_BRINEDRAFT_10002709_pt1 | contig 10049 bp, 7 predicted proteins | sample SodLak_010_BRINE_2_FD_10664 | JGI IMG/M metagenome (IMG submission 10664) | reverse complement strand
CTCAGACACGACTCCACGGAGCTCGACTCGCCGCTCCGACCGGGACACCGGGGAAACGAGTTCAAATCGGTCGCGAAACCGGTCGATGGCGAGGCCGTCGTTGCCAAGCGTGTCAACAGCGGCTTCATCGGCACGGGTCTCGAAGCACGGCTCCGTGAGGCCGACCTCGACACGCTCGTCCTCGTGGGATTTACCACCGACCACTGCGTGTCGACGACCGCACGGATGGCCGAGAACCTCGGCTTCGACGTCATCGTCGTCAGCGACGCGACGGTGACGTTCGACCGCGAGTTCGACGGAACACGCTACGCTGCGGAGCAAAACCACCGTCTCGCGCTCGCACAGCTCTCCGGCGAGTTCGCGACCATCCTCGAAGCGGCGACGCTACTCGCCGCGCTCGAAGCACGCGCGGACGGCTAGTGGATATCGATACAGCGTCATACTGCCGGTCGCAATCCCGTACCCGTTGTTTCGGAGGGTTCGACGGGAAACGGGCTGAAACACCGAGTTGTAGAAACCCTGCTCGAAACAGGTACACCCGGCAGTATCACAGGCCCTCCTCGACGCTCACCCGGTCACCAGTTGCCGGCGGAACCGGTCATTCGGTGGTTGGTTTGCGGGAACGGCCCTCACGGCGCGTCGGGACGTCCCGCTACCACGTGAGTCGGATCTGCTTTGGTCTATCCTCTCCCGCAATCCGAAATCGTATTTTTGGAACACGAATGGGATAGACGTCACAACCGTTCGAAGAGCTCGTCACCTCGCTCAATCAAACCGACAAACAGGACAGCCCAGAGCACGACGACGAAACCCAGTGCTACGCCGAGACTCGATCCCTGTTCGGCCCCTGGATAAACGATTGAGCCCGCACCGATAACCGTCAGCAGGAAGCCAGCACTGTACACCGGGAACCGCCAGCCGACACCTCGGAGACTGCCGTACACGGCCAGCGCGGCGATACTCAGTCCCGTCGTCGCCATGAACAGGTAATGGTCGAACGCGACGTGAGCATCGTTTGCCCCGAAGTGTGACAGCAACTCGATTCCGGCAAGTGCAATCGCCCCGGTCGCTGTCACGGCCGCAACTGCCAGCATCGGGCGGCTGACAGCTTCGAACGAGGGGAATTGATCACGGCCTGCAGGATGAGTAACAGCCATACCGACCAACAATCCGAGCAAGACGACCTGAATCGGCGAGAACTGACCACCAACTGTGAAGGTAAGTACCAGTGACGCCCAGATGATGAGTGACGTGTGTAACGCACCCACGCGTTCGCTGGGTCGATACGCCTGGATGAGGACACCGAGCAGAAGGATCGGGAACACACTGCCGAGCACCAGATGGTGGAGTTCGTGGATCGGATACGCGTAGTCACCGAGTACGATACCCGTCCAGAACGTCATCGGCTCCAACACTGCGGGGAGCGAGAGTGCAAGAAAGCCGAGTCCCAATAACCCGAACACGCCGAGTCTGAGTCGCCCGTCTACAATCCGCTGTTTGACTGTTGTACTTGACATAAATTTGTCATTTCTCCGTTGTGCCACCGGCAGATACCGGTACGTCTACGAGTGAATCGTTACCGTTTAGCATCGGTATAGAGATCGATACTCGAAATTAGTATTTAAATGATGAGATTCGCAAACAATGCGTTGAACGCACGAAATGAGCATCAACCTAAAGCGTTCGAAACACGAGTGTTTAATTGTCCGGTATGAGTCAGCAATCCTCGGAGAAGCTCGCCACAGAGGTGATTACTCGCCGAACGTTACTCAGGACGATTTCGGAGGAGGCACCCGCGCCAGCGGCCGAAATCGAACGTAAAATCGATAGTTCTGTGTCGACGATCAACCGCGCCGTAAGTAGGTTTGAACGTGAGAACCTTCTCGAACGGACACACGAGGGCATCGTCATAACTGACGCCGGTGAAGTCCTTCTTTCGGAAATTGACCGGTTCATCGAGACCGTCGAAACAACGACACACCTCCAGGCACTGCTGACCTCACTTGAAGACATCACCATCGAGTTCGACACTGACTGGATTCACGAGTCGAACGTGACGAGGACAACCCCGAGCGATCCGTACGCACCGCTCTCGAGGTATAGCGAGTTGTTTTCGGACGCTGACGAGAAACGGTTGGTCGGTGACCAGTTCGTCGTCCCGGAGCAGGGTGTAAAAAAAGCCATGAAGGAGATCGATGAAAGTGTCCACTGTACGTGCGTTTGGAGTACGGAGGCCGTTGAACGGATGGCAGAACAGTTCCCCGAGTTGATTGAGTGGTCTACTCAGCGAGAGAATCTGACGGCACGCGTCGCCGAGAATATATCGCTCGACCTTGCGCTGTTCGACGACCACCTCCTCGTCTATGGTTTTGACGACACTGGTATCATATCCATACTCGTTGATTCTGACAACCCAGCGGTGGTTGAGTGGGGAGAAGAGGTCTTCGAGACCGTTTTTGAGGAAGCAGGGACGGTCTCATTTTGAGGCGTACACAGTAGTCTTGCTGACCAGACCCTCGTTACCGTCTGCTGGCACGTCGTCGGGCATGAGTTGGAGAGAGATGTATTATGCTCCAGGTACACCGTTTCTAGCTACTATCTCGTCGTAGCCTGATGCCGACACTGGTCGTGCGACGCATCTCAGCTTTAGATTCAGCTCTCGCATGACTGGTGATCGCACTATCGCAAATCGTAACCGACCGGCAGGGTCGGTCGAGAGAGGACTGCAGTGAGTTCGGGTTACTCGATCGGAACCTCCACGAGCGACATTCCATCGCTCGTGAGCGCATCACGCAGCGCCTCCTCGAGCTCGTCCCACTCCTCGGGGCGATACCCGTCGATACCGAAGCTCTCGGCGAGCGTCATGAAATCGGGGTTGGTGAGTTTCGTTCCGAACGACTCGCCGCGGTGGGCGCGTTGCTTCTCGGATATCAGCCCGTAATCGTCGTCGACGAAAAGGAGGATGGTGTAGCCACACCCCACCCGAGTCGCCGTCTCGATCTCGGCCCCGTTCATCAGAAACCCGCCGTCGCCGGTCGCCGCGACGACCTCCGCGTCGGACGCGAGATCGGCGGCGATCCCTCCCGGAACCGAGATACCCATCGACGCCAGCCCGTTCGAGATGATGCACGTGTTGGGTTCGTAGGTGAGGAAGTTCTGTGCGATCTGCATCTTGTGGCTTCCGACGTCGGAAATCAAAACGTCGTCGTCGCCCATAACGCCCCGTAACACGGGCAGTACCCCCCGTACGGTGAACGGATCACCCTCCGACGGGTCGGGAGCGACGTCGTCGAGGATGTGCGCTCTGAGATCGCTGTACCAGCCCTCGTCGAACTGCGTCTCGCTATCGCCCATTCGCCCTGTGAGCTTTGCGAGTGCCGTCGAGAGATCACAGACGAGTTCGAGATTCGGGTTGTACGCCTCGTACACCTCTGCCGGCTCACTGTCTATGTGTACGATAACGGTGTCCTGTCCCTTGTTCCAGCCAGCCGGATCGTGTTCGGCGATGTCGTAGCCGACGGTGAGGATGAGGTCGGCCATCTCGATCGCATCCGATGCCTCCTGATGGTCACCGGAGTCCAGGGTCAACAACGACTGTGGCGAGCNGTCCGAGACCGCCCCCTTTCCCATATAGGTCGANGCGACGGGGATACCGGTCGTCTCGACGAACTCGCGGAGCCGTGTCGTGGCGCCCGTCCGTACCGCTCCGTTTCCCGCGATAACCAGCGGCCGATCGGCTTCTTCGAGGAACGCCTGGACTCGTTGGAGTAGCTCCGAGTCCGGCGATGCGAGTCGGACGCGCTCACGAAGGTCCATTGGGGTGGTGTCGGTCTCGGAGCCGGCGACGTCCTCGGGAAATTCGAGATGAGTCGCGCCGGGCTTCTCGTATTCGGCGACTTTGAACGCCTTCCGGATGGATTCGGCGATGATGTCGGGATCGTTGAGCTGCGTGTTCCACTTCGTGATCGGTCCGAACATGCCGACGATGTCGAGTGCCTGGTGGCTCTCCTTGTGCAGGCGCTCCAATCCGCCCTGGCCCGTAATCGCAACGAGCGGGGCCTTGTCCAGGTTCGCGTCCGCGACACCGGTTAGGAGGTTCGTCGCACCGGGGCCGAGCGTCCCGAGACAAACGCCCGCCTCGCCCGTGAGTCGCCCGTGAACGTTGGCCATGAACGCGGCTCCCTGCTCGTGGCGAACCGGTACGAACGTGATTTCCGAATCCCGCAGTGAGAACAGCAGGTCTTCGGTCTCTTCGCCGGGGACACCGAACACGTACTCGACGCCTTCGCCCTCGAGACAGCGCACGAGCAGATCCGATGCGTTCATTCGGTCGGTACCTCGTCTTCGTCACTCGTCTCTGGCTTCTGGCGCCAGACGGTCTTGCGGTTGACGAACTCTTTAATCCCGGCTTCCGAGAGTTCGCGGCCGTAGCCGGATTCTTTGACACCACCGAACGGAATCCGCGGATCTGATTTCACCAGCTCGTTGATGTACACACAGCCGGCGTCGATACGGCCGGCGACCCGCTCGCCGCGCTCGAGGTCGTCCGTCCAGATGCTGGCTCCGAGACCGAACTCCGTGTCGTTCGCCTTCTCGATGGCGGCCTGCTCGTCGGGCACTCGGTAGACGGCCGCCACGGGGCCGAACACCTCCTCGGCGTCGACGGGACACCCCTGTGGAACGTCCGCGAGCACCGTCGGCGGATAGTACGCCCCGTCGCGGTCGAGTGGCTCACCGCCCGTGAGCACCGCCGCACCGGCGGCGACGCTCTCGGTCACCTGTTCGTGAATCCCTTCCATGAGGTTCTGTCGTGCCTGCGGCCCGACGTCCGTGTCGTGATCCATCGGGTCGCCAACGGTGAACGACTCGACTTCCGCGACGAACCGCTCGATGAACGCCTCGTAAACGGCGTCGTGGACGACGAACCGCTTGGCAGCGATACATGATTGGCCGCCGTTCAGGTTACGGGCCCAGGCAGCGGTCGTCGCGGCAACTTCGACGTCAGCGTCATCGAGGACGACGTACGGGTCGCTCCCGCCGAGTTCGAGGACGGTCTTTTTGAGGTTCTCTCCGGCCGTGCCAGCGACCGCTCGTCCCGCCGGGCCGCTCCCCGTCAGCGTCGCCGCTTTGACGCGCGAATCCGAGAGCACCGCGTCGACGCGATCAGATGGAATCAACAGTGTCTGGAACGCACCGTCGGGAAACCCGGCGTCGCGGAACACGTCCTCGATAGCGAGTGCACACTCCGGCACGTTCGAGGCGTGTTTGAGGAGCCCGACGTTCCCCGCCGCGACGTACGGGGCCGCGAATCGAAAGACCTGCCAGAACGGGAAGTTCCAGGGCATGATCGCGAGGACGGGCCCGAGCGGCTCGTGAACCGTCTTTACGGCCGACCCCGGTGGACTCGCGTGCTGTTCGTCCTGTAGGTAGCGTCCCGCGTGCTCGGCGTAGTGATCACAGACCCACGCACACTTTTCGACCTCGGCCTCGGCCTGAGCGATCGGCTTGCCCATCTCACGGGTCATCAGTTCCGCGTACTCGGTCGTCCGCTCACGAAGCAACGTCGCTACCTCCGCGAGTTTCGTTTCGCGTTCCGCCACGGGCCAGTGCCTGAACGTTTCGAACGTCGATTCGGCCCTCGAAAGCCGCGCTTCGACCTGCCCGTCATCGTGTTCGTCGTACGGTTCGATCGTCTCTCCGGTCGCAGGATTGATTCGTTCCATCAGTGTGTCAGTTCCGTGTCGTTGTTTTCTCTCGAGAGGCTACCGAATGACAGCCGCTCGTACCCTTCGACGCGAACCACGCACCCCACGGATCGGTGGAGACGAGTTTCACTACGTTCCGGGGTCTACCGTCGCCACCTCGTATCCCTCGGCGCTCGGAAACCCATCATGCAGTTGCTCTCCCAACCTTTCGGGCGAACTACCTCCGTTTAGTACCCATCGGTGTCCGGTACGACCGCTCATACTACGTTTCGAACTCACTTGAATACCGGCGCTACTATCCCCAATGAAGATGGTATGGATTCCATCGGGGTAAATCGAGAGAGGTGGAGTCGCGCACTCGCACAAACGGCAGACAGGAAACGATCACCGTGTAATACTCACACTGAGATGAGACTCGTTCGCTACTCTCTCTCTCTCACTCTCCTGGACACGGCTATTTGCTGGACGCGCTGTTTTATCGAATGTTCGAGACTCAAACCTCATACCTCTCAGGGCGGGGAAGACGTCTATACCGAGAGACTCCAACAGACGGGGTATGGACGAAGTCGATTTCATGGTCATCGGTTCCGGATCGGGTCTGGACGTCGCCAACGCTGCCGCAAACCAGGGCCGATCGGTCGCCGTCGTCGAGAAGGGGGCGCTCGGGGGGACGTGTCTCAACCGTGGATGCATTCCCTCGAAGATGTTACTGTACCACGCAGACGTCCTGGAGACGATAGAACGCGCCGGCGAATTCCATATCAATGCGGACGTCACCGACGTCGAGTTCGCGGAGATCGTCCGCGAAGTCAACGGGGACGTCGAGGCCGACTCGGAGTCGATCCGAGACGGGTTGCGCTCGTCCGCTCGACACGACCTCTACGAGGGCGAAGGCCAGTTCGTCGACGACCGGACGGTCGAGGTCGTGAGTGGCAGAGACGAAGGTGCCCGAATCCGAGCCGAAACCGTCCTCATCGCGGCCGGAACTCGCCCATCGATTCCAGATATCGACGGACTCGACGGGATAGACTACTTGACGAGTACCGAAGCGCTCCAACTCGAGACGCCACCAGACCGTCTCGTGATCGTCGGCGGTGGGTACATCGCAGCGGAACTCGGCCACTTCTTCGGGACGTTCGGAAGCGACGTGACGATTATCGGACGACGTCCGAATCTGCTTCCGGAAGCCGACGAGGAGATCGCTGAAGCGTTCACCGACCGATACGCCGATCGGTTTACGGTTCACACTGGCCATGCGGCCACCGCTGTCTCGGAGGCCGATGGGACGGTTACTGTCGAGGCACACCCGTACGAATACGGCCCAGACGGCGGCGCTATCGGTGGGGACGCTGTGACTGTGACGGGAGACGAGTTGCTCGTCGCCGCAGGTCGCCGGCCGAACACGGACTCGCTCAATCTCGGTGCAACAGGAGTCGAGACGGACGAACGGGGCTTCGTCGAAACCGACGAGTATCTCCGAACGACCGCCGACGGCGTGTGGGCACTCGGCGACATCGTCGGCGAGTACCTCCTGAAGCACAGTGCCAATCACGAAGCCCAGGCCGTCGTCCGGAACCTCTTCGGTGATGAGCTTCAGGCGGTCGATTACACCGCGATGCCGTTCGCCGTGTTCGCCTCCCCGGAGGTGGCCGGTGTCGGCGCACGCGAGGAAGAACTCAGAGAGGCCGATCGCGAGTATGCGACTCGGACGTACCGATACGACGAGACCGCCCGCGGGAGCGCGATGAAGGCGAACGGGTTCCTGAAGGCCATCATCGATCTCGACGGCCGGATTCTCGGCTGCCACATCATCGGTCCGGAAGCGTCCGACCTCATCCAGGAGGTCGTCGTGGCGATGAAAGCCGGGTCAGGAACCGTTCAGGACATCCGCGAGTCGGTCCATATCCATCCCGCCCTGTCCGAAGTCGTCCAGCGCGGGTTCTCGGGGCGGTTTAGTCGTGGAAACAGCGGTCGCTCGCACTGACGGACGTCACGCGAGACGTTTCAGTCACGCTTCGAACAAATGACGCTCACTCAAGCGGAGAGAACGGTGTATATAATTGCTGTGCCGAACCGCGTCGAACGCACACAGCCACACCCAGAATATACCGTTCCAAACAGTAAGAGGAGACGCAATGACAAAAGCAGCAGTCATCATCCTTGCAGGAACCGACGGGCACGCTAACCTCGGTCGACTCGTGAACGGCCTCGAAACAGCCAGAGAGTTCGCCGAGACCGACGGCGATGAGGTCGAACTCATCTTCGATGGGGCCGGAACACAGTGGATTCCCGAACTCGAAGACGAAGACAGCGACTACCGCGAACTGTATCAGGCCGTCCGCGACGACGTCTCTGCCTGTGATTACTGTGCGGGGGCGTTCGGCGTCGAAGACGCCATCAACGATGCGGGAGTGGTAACGCTCGATGATCACGAAGGCCATCCCAGTATCCGTTCGCTGGTCGACGACGACTACGAAGTCATCACGTTCTGAGGTTCGCCCTGGAGGCGACGGGAATCGAATCCCGGTCTCCATCGGGGCACTGAGAGTAGAGACGAGTCGTGGTTAGTCGGTCAGTATCCGACTACGATATCGAGTCGGCCCACCGCGAAGCCGAGGTTGACGATGCCGTCGTAATCGTCGAATCGCCCGGGGACGATCGTGGCTACGTCATCGGTGAGGCAGGCGTCTACGATCTCGTTTTATCCCGTCGTCGACCGAACGGTGTTCAGCCGAACCCCGGATACACGACGGCGATGCGCGCGCTTTCCGGACTGGAAAAAGACGGAATAAACCGTCGACGACCGCACTCTTACACGCCGTTAGTTAGATGACGCGGTTCTGCAGATAGTCGAGGTGTTTCGCGTTGTAGACGATTTTGACCGTGTCGGCGGTCGGCGAGCCGATGCAGGTCAGCCGAACCTTCTTTTCTTCGACTTCCTCGTCGGAGAGGATCTGCTGCATGTCCATCTCGATGTCGCCTTCCATGACGATGGCGGCACAGTTCGCACACGCGCCGGCTCGGCACGAGAACGGCCAGTCGTAGCCCTGTGCTTCGGCGGCTTCGAGGATGTACTCACCCTCTGCGACTTCGAGGCTGCCGTAGTCCTCGTCACCGAGGCCGGCGTCGGCGGCGTTGTCGAAGAGGTCACCGTCGTCCATATCCCATCCGTGGTCGTCGAGCACTTCGTAATTGAGGTATTCTACCGTGGGCATCACTCCGTGAGTTCACGCCCCTCCGTGTTGAAGGTTGCTGTTATCGGCGTCAGTCGCGGTCGCGCGAGCATCGCACCGCGGCTCACAGAATCGGGACGAACCTGAACACGACGAACGCCCCGACGGTGGCAAGCACGGGGACGAAGTTCTGCGTAAGAATGACCCGAGCGGTCGAGGAGGGGTCGAACAGTTCGGAGCCGGCAGGGATATCCTCGGGGTTTTCTTTGCCGATCGCCTCCATCGGTTCCCCTTCGCGGTCGGCGGTGAGGGCACCGACCGAGACGTTCGTCGCCTCGGGGTCTCTAACCGCATCGCTGAGCGTTGCCGTCCGGGTGGCTCGGCCCCAGCCGAGTCCGACGATGCTCATCGTCGCGACGATGACGAGTTGGACGGGAATACCGATCGCCGACAGCGCCGTGACGATACTCGCGGAGACGGTCATCACGATGACGGCGGCGGTGAGCGGAAGTGCGGTGATGTCGTTCGCCATCGTATCCAGCGTCCGGCGAGCGATCGTGAACGCGCCGATTGCGACGGCAGCACACGCCAGAAGAACGCCGGCAGACATCGTCAGTTCGCCGCTGCCGACGAGCGGGGCGACGGCGTTGGCGACGTTCGAAGCACCGGAACTGAACGCCATGTAGCAGCCGATGAGGATGACGACGAACGACCCGGACAGTTCGCGACGGCTGGCCGCTCCGTCGACGACGAAACGCGGCCGAATCGACGCCCGTTCGACGCGAAACAGCTGGCGGTCGTTGTGCGGAATTGCGATCGCGCGGTTGATATACGGATAAAAATATCGGCCGATGACGCCGGAGACCCAGAACGCGAGCACGGGCGCGACGATCCACCAGCTGACGATCCGACCCATCGTTCCCCAGTCGAGCGAGTTCGTCGCCAGCCCGAGTCCGGCGATCGCGCCGACGGCCGTCATCGACGTCGAGGCAGGGACACCGACGACGTTGCCGGCGAACAGCGCGAGTCCGATGAAAAACAGGACGACGATTCCCGATTCGAGCGTCAGCACTGACCGTGGAACGAGGTCGTCGCCGAGCGTCTCGACGACGGCGGGGCCGACGAGCCAGCCACCGAGTAGAAAGAACCCCGACATCAACACCGCCGCACC
>SL_4KL_010_BRINEDRAFT_10002708_pt1 | contig 10049 bp, 8 predicted proteins | sample SodLak_010_BRINE_2_FD_10664 | JGI IMG/M metagenome (IMG submission 10664) | reverse complement strand
CAGTGGTAACTATCTACCACCCGACCCAGCAGTCAGAGTGGTAACGCTGTCGCGTCGGCGGCAAGCCGCCGCCGACAGCGACAATTCTCTATCGATACGTCTCTGTTGCTCATATCGAACCACAAGAAGAACCACTGTGACAGAGAACTCATGCTTCAGAAACAGCTAGCTGAGGAGGTCTTGTGAGGTACTGACCTTGCTTTTATTACTACCTCGCCAAACCGAGGGTAGAATGAGAACGAGAGCTGGTTCCGATTATTGGCATGTAGACTCAAGCCAATTTCTGTTCGCTACTAGATCCAATGCAACATGAAGTCGTCATGTGATCGCAGAAATAACGCGTTGGATATCCAACAACCCAAATAGCGTTGCAAGGCTGCCCCAGATGATAATGCCAAGCCCGATAATAACAAACAACGTCGGGAACCCTGAAATATTATCGACGAACATGTATACTATAGCTGACATCACTCCAGTAACTGCGACGGTGGCGAAGAGCCGCTCGGACAGGTAGCGATATCGTAGTTCAATTTCCGTACTCAGGATATACAGATTTGCGAGGGTGTAGAGACCGTACGTTATCACAGTCGCAATGGCGGCTCCCACAACGCCGATCATCGGAATCAACGCTAGGTTCAAAACGACGTTCAGTCCTGCACTTCCAGTCCGTGCAATAGCACGCTCACGAGCCCGGCCGAGGAAATCAAGCCCCGAGCCGACTAACTTGTCGATTGAGTGAAAGACAGCATAAATTGTTAATATTTGCAGCACTGGGACCGCGCCAAGATATTGGTCACCAAAGACGAGTTCGATCAGGGGTTCGGACACAAGAATGAGTCCAGCGGCGGCCGGAATGTACAACAACAGTGTGTAGCTCACACCTTCTTCGAAAATCCGAGCTGTGGTCTCTATATTACCTTGCGCCTTTTGAGCCTCATACGTCGGAGCGAGGGTAAATCCTAATGATTTTGCCGGCGTCTCAATAAATCCGATCACCTGTTTTCCGACAGTGTAGAACGCGACGGCGGTCGGTCCAATAAAGAATCCAACCATCACAGTGTCGAAGTATCTCTCTATGGTGCCTGCGGTGCTTGTCGCAGTGATAGGAAGTGAGTACTCACCGATGCGACGACGGAGACCATTTTCAATTTGTCCCTGTTCGGCACCTCGGTAGTAGCGCACATAGAGGTATGTTAGTCCGATAGTGGCTGCAACCCCATGTGCAAGCAAATAGCCGACAAAGGCACCAAGGGCACCAAAATTGAGTAATACGAATCCGACAGACAACACTAATTTGAGAACCCCCCTGACCGATTTAGTGAAAGCTGTTATTTCAATGGACTCAAAACCTTGGAGTGCTCTACGGGCGAAGTAATCCAGAGTAGAAAACGCAACATAGAGAATTCCGATGAAAAGAAACGGTGCGAGTTCTTGTTCGCCAATAAGGACTGCAACGTGCTCATATATGAAGAGGAGCGTGAGGCAAGTCACGATGAGCAAAGCCATATTTAGGCGAAAACCGAACCGAAGAATATGCGGAATCTGCATGGGATCGCGCTCTTTGAAAGTAGTAATATACTTAGCGGTCGATTTGGCAATTCCGAGTCTGCTAAATAGTTTAATTATCCCGAGTATGGAAATCGCTAAGAACATTAGACCGTAATCATCAGGATCAAGTAGCCTCGCCAAAATGATGGTCACCAACGCACTAGCTACAATATAACTACCTCTACCAAAGAATTCATATTTCACCCTATGTCCTAGCGTCGAAGATAATTTCATTTATTGATCTAATATCTGTTGTATACGGCTTTTATCGTCGTAAGACAATTTAATTTCTGAATGACATTTACTACCGGTGGTTCCACTATCATAATTAATCAACTCCTAGGACTTGCTTATGTAAGATTAATAAACTGAGATTGTAAAATTTATTATAGCTTGAATACCGTTTGGTAATATTAAATTACTAACAATTAGTGTCTACGGTTTATGATTTGCTGAAGCTCTATTCATAAACTGATACAAACGATGTTGCGCAGAATAAAATTCTTATTGGCACATTGGAAGAATGACAATTAGCAATATGTAAATCATATTATAATATTTGTGTATAATATTAATATTTTAATAATGGGTATAAAAATTGCACTTGTATACAAATAGTATATGTTCTAAGATGTACGGTTCAGAGTGTTTTGAGCCAAACTTGTGGTCAAATAGAGTTGCTCAGCTCTGCAGGATTATCTCCGTGTACAAATACACAGCAATGACAGCTGATGCTGTCGATCACGGAATTTCTCTCGTTCATTAACCCGCTGGACGAATTCAATTCGCGAGACGGTTTCTAAGAACCAAACCTCATTAGTCGTGACTACGGGCTGTCTTGATAAAAACTACTTATTTCAAAATTTTGACTGTATTTTACCTAAAGAAAAGATATTTGGAAATTAAAGCATTCTGTTACATACTTTTATAACAATCAAGTATTTTCGGTCACATACAGCGAAATTACAGATTATAATATCGCCATTCCAGAACATGTAAAACATATTCCCTTTTGAGGCTGATAAGCGATATATGGTACAGCCAAATATACTGCTAATCGTCCTTGATACTGCTCGAGCGTCCCATGTTTATGACCAAAACGTGATGCCAAATTTGAACCAGTTTGCAGACAATGGAGCTAAGTTCACCAACGCGTTTACCACCGGACCATGGTCACTCCCATCACATGCATCTTTATTTACAGGAAAATATACATCTGAGCACCAAACACACGCAAACTCTCAACAGTTCAACCCTAATTCAGAACCACTTGCTTCGCAGCTACAATCACTCGGTTACCATACTGTGGCCTTTTCAAATAATGTCTGGATCAGTCCAAACTTCGGATTTGATCAGGGTTTTGACGACTTTAAAATGGGATGGGAGGTGTTTTCTGGTGGTGCCGATATTGCGTCGATCGCAAAAGAATACGATACGACAACCGAACGCGTCAAGGCACTCTCCTCAGAGCTGCTTTCACTTGACATGTTCAAAACGGCTACAAACGCACTTTATTCGAACTATCTGAGAAAAATGTACGATAGCGGTGCGTGGTTGACCAACCGACGTGCTAAACAGTGGATAGATAGCTCAGTAACGGATGAATCTCCGTTTTTTATGTTTATTAATTATCTTGAACCTCATTTGGAATATGACCCTCCGAAAAAGTATATTAAAGAAGTTACTCCGAAGGGAGAAGATGTGCCTTCTGCTGAAGACATTAATCAAGATGCCTGGGCATATTTAACAGAGTCTAAGGAGATGTCAGAGGCTGATTTCGAAAAGCTCAAAATTCTATACAATGGTGAATTGCGATATATTGATGAAAGACTTAATCAGTTGTTTAGTTATCTATCTGATAAAGATATGCTTGAAGAAACATTTGTCATTGTAACTGGAGATCATGGAGAAAATATTGGTGACCATGGGTTGATGGATCACCAATACTGTCTGTATGATTCACTTCTAAATGTGCCACTTATTTTCCGATATCCAGATGTTGTTGAACCAGTCATCCGGGAAGATATTGTAGAATTACGAGACGTTTATTCGACGATTCTTCAGATTGCGGACTCAAATACTGCTGATACAGATATAGACATTCTTCAATCATTAGGTCGTGAAGCAGCTTTTTCTGAATATTGGGTTCCCCAACCATCGATAGAGACGCTACGAGAAAAGTTCGGAAATATACCGAAACATGTATTGGAATATGATAGAGGACTACAGGCGATTAGAACACCACGATGGAAATATATAGAAGGAACAGATGGATCGTCTCGGCTTTTTGATTTGGAATCAGACTGTAATGAAAAAATCGAGGTTTCTGATGAACAGTCACAACTTGTTAATAAATTTCGAGATCAGTTGCAGGATCGATTTGATGATATTTCTAATACAGAACCGGAGTCATCGGAAGGGATGGACACGGATATTGAGGATCGGTTAGAAAATCTTGGGTATCTTCAATAACCGCACAAAATCTGAATATATTGACCCATATTTTAGTCCTGTATCATATATTTTAAAAGCGTTTGGTTTGAACCACCATTGGCTAGGTCTAACGCTGAGTTAATTAGATACTATCTAACGGACATCGTGGAAGAACCATTTTATTCGCCTTTTTGCGTTTTTTGACATCTCGAATAAACGAGATCCACCGAAAGAGCTCAGGTAGTGGTAATAATATAGCGGATCACATGGGTATATCGAAATTGCAGTACGCAATTCTTTGCGGGCAGTACTAATTTGTCCTCTTTTGGCATAATAAAAGGCCCGACTGTAGTGATGTCTTGAAATTCGCTTATTGGTGAGTATGTCTTTGTGTTTCTTAGCGAGACGATCTTGACCTTCACATACCGCTTCAAGATTATCTCGAATACCATCTTCATCAATATAGTATCTTGACAGTACTTCTGAGATACCTATGACATCGTAGGCACGCAACACTCTAAGATATAGATCGTAGTCTTGTGACGAAGGTAGTGACTCATCAAACCCACTGATTTCATCAAATACCTTTGCTCGGAACATGGTACAAGAGAGTCCACTAATAACATTCTTGTTGGCGAGATCATCTAACTGCACACATCCATCCGGAGCAGTTGATACGTTAACAATTTCGCCTCCGTCGACATATTCATACGCATGAAAAACTCCTCCGTATGATGTGGGAGCTTTTTTAAGTGTATTAACAGTCTTTTCTAACCGACGAGGAAGATATTCATCGTCAGAATCAAGAAATGAGATGAACTCCCCTTCTGCTTGGGTTATACCTCTGTTTCGAGCAGTATTTGCCCCTTGGTTTTTTGAAAGACGTATATAATTGATTCGTTCATCATCAAAACTGGTCACGACATCCTGAGTCTCGTCAGTTGACCCATCGTCAACAATAATTAATTCAAAATTGCCATATGTCTGTTCAATAACACTCTCAATCGCTCGCGGGAGTACCGTACTTCTATTGTAGGTTGGGACAATAACGGAGACAGCAGTCATTGTCATACCAATAATGTCAGCAATAATAAATTTTATTATTTAATTCAAAATGGAAAAAATTAGAAAAATTATAGAGTTTGTTCTGCACTGTATGAAAGCCGAATTTTATTTAGATATTTAACTTGGATATTATGTATGAACTAGATATAAATTATCCGTCATATTTTGCCGTTTTAATCCTGAAGGTGGGTGTCAGATTTGATATCCAACGACTTCCCCGTTATTATAGATTGTATGATATTCTTTCTCAAGTTCTTGAGATGGCTCCCAAGTTAGCGTCCAGCGATTATGAACTCCAAGATACACCTCAACAGAGTCTCTGAATGCAACAATCTCATGTTCGTCTACAGATATATTTGCATTAAACATAGGGTCGGTTGGATATCGTGATATACGATTAGTCTGATCAGTATTACTCATTTGAGCGTAGATTTGGTCGACATTTATATCCTGTTCAGTATGTTGTGTGAGTGTACTCATCGCCTGAACTTCAGGTTCATCAAGATAGTATCGTGGAGTATTGTTATAATCCGCTGCCGCTGACGCTGCAAATATCTGTGATAGGAGTATTAATATAACAAATATAGACAGTAGAGTAGAGAATAATTTGTTTCTATCTAGTGTTGTTTGGTTCTTAACCGTATGTAGAATTCCAATAATTAATACAATAAGTACCGGTTCAATAAGTAAAAGCGGACGTGTTGGGTTCATCGCATCAACCGATATAAATCCTACAAGGAGCAAACTCACACAAACTGCTGATGAGGTTAACAAAACGTATGTTGCTTCTTGTTCCGGATATCTGCGTTTGTATAAGAACAGAATCACCCAGCCTATTCCGCCGAACAGTAATAGCCAAATGGCATGAGCACGCTCCCAAAACAGCGTATACCTTATAGGATACGCATAGATGTCTGCAAGAATACCAACCCGTGCTTCGACAGCAGCATGTGGCTGGAATGAACTACCTCCAACAGAAGTGGAGCCATACATCAGATTAATGAAGAAACCGGATGTTCTACTTATTATTTGATTCAGCAGTGAACTTGCGTATATCCACTGAGTGAGCATGATTACTAGCACGGATAAAATAATACCATACACTTGTTGTGATGAGTTAATTTTACCAACACTGTTCCATGATAATGTTTCACACCTGTCAAAGAGCAACAAAACAATCAAAATTACTAGTAATAATGCCAGTGGCAGTTTATGCGTTAGTGCCATTGTACCCGTTAGTATCAGTAATAAACTGTAGAAGCGTTTGGTTGGTTCCGTAATGTGAAAAATCAATACCAATAAAAAGAGCCACCAATGAACTGTCGCATGTGTTTGAGCAATTGGCCAGTAGGTACGTCTCACAACTTCAGTGGTTGCGAGTGCAAGAATTACTGTTAATTTTAAAAGTCGCCTACTATTGATGCCGATCCTACGAGCCATTGCAATCGTAATTAAAGGCACAATAATACTAATGAGAACTGCGTACGAAATAATTCCACTTGCTGGGTCAACGCCAAGGATTAATGACGAGCTTGAACCAAATAGATAGTGTATTGGTGCATCAGTGTAGAAAGACGATCCGATAGCACTAACTGAACCTGTATCGATTATTCCTTGCATCCATCTAGTATTACCTGGTGTGTCTGCTCCAATGACTGTTGCCGGAATATACATTGAGTAGGCCCTGAAAGTCACTGATAACAAAATTGCACAACCGAGAACACTATACAATCCTTGTCCACGAAATGTTAGTACAACAAGTGTAACAAGACCAATAAAGAAGAACACAAGAACGCCAGGAAAAATTTGTCCAAAATAGTGACCGGATGCAATCATCCCAACAACTGTGAGGAGCGTAATAATGAATGCAAACCGGCCATCGGCGAGCACCTCTGTTGTTGAGGTCTGTGTTGAACTCATCTCAATATTCTCGTTGTATTGTTCTTTCGGCGCAGTATCTGATAGATACCTGCTCGACATTTTCGGCAATCCTGTTTTTGTTTCACCGGTTCACAATCACTCATTGTCCAAGGGCCTCGGATCGAACTCTCGTTGTTTTACATTTTACACCATTGAAAATTGACAAAAACACTATGATTATGTCCCGAAACTCAGGATATGATGCATACCGAAGGTTGTGGAAACCTTTCTGAAAGAGTCCGTTTCGGAAATAAAACTTTGCTAGCCGATAATTCTGTATTCCTGTGACATCCACACCACGCCGCTCATAATCCTCAATCAGCGAAGAGAACCGTTCTCGATACAGTTGATCGGAGGAGATAACGGCTTCAAGTGAGGGGTCTCCAGAATCGTTTTTGTGAAATAATTCTTCGTCGACATACGCGAGCTTCCCACACTGGAGCAATCGGAGTAATAGCTCGATGTCTTGATGGCGTTGAAACCGTTCATCAAAGCCTTCAATTTCTTTGAGTACATCGGCACGAATCAGTAGCGATGATGAACCACCATGAGCAAACTGTTTCGTGAGAACGTCCTTGATAATCTCTTCTCCACCTTCTTGGCCACTAGTGCGGGAAAAGATGTTGTCAAATATTTCAATTAACTTCGACTGTCTCGTTTGATAGTAGTCTGTATAAGCAGCGACCCACTCACCAGAGAGCTCTTCTAATCGAAGCACCTGTTTCTCTATTTTTTGTGGAGCCCACTCGTCATCTGAGTCGAGGAGCGCGATGTACTTTCCAGACGCTGCATTGATTCCCGTGTTTCTGGCAGCACTGCCACCTCGGTTCTCTGTGTGTTGTATGAGCTGGATGTCTTCGGCATACTTTGTTTTGATAAGCTCCATTGTCCCATCGGTAGAGCAATCATCCACAACGATGATTTCGAGGTTTTCGTACGTCTGAGCCAGAGCACTGTCAATAGCTAATGGGAGGGTCTCTTCTCGGTTGTATGTCGGTATGACGACGCTTACTAATGGTTTTGAAATAGTCATTTCAGTTTAATTAATAATTTGACGGTATTCGTTCACTGTCTCCTCAACCGTATTCTGCCACGAATACTGTTGTCCGACTTTCTTGCGGGCATTCTCTCCGAAATCCTCAATTTTCCCATCCAACTGCAACAAATCGTCTAGGGCCGCTCTGAGATCTCCTGGTGAACCTGGTTCGGCTGTATATCCGACGCCGTCGACAATTGGTCGTAACTGCTCGAGATCGGAGGTCACGACGGGCGTCCCACAGGCCATCGCTTCGAGAACCGTTCGCGGCAGTCCTTCACTCAGGCTTGGAAGGACAAATGCGAGACTTTCGTTATATAACCGAGGCAGTTCGTCGTTGGGGACCTCACCGAGAAACTCGACACGATCCGAGACGCCGAGTTGGGCTGCCTGCGTTTCGAGGTCGGGTCGGAGCGGCCCATCACCGACCAACGTCAACGAGAGTCCTGGATACGCTGTGGCCAGGCGTCCGAACGCGTCAAGCAGGTAGTGTGGACCCTTGCCGTCTTTCAGTCGGCCGACAAACAGCAGCTGATGGTTCGGCTCGGCGTCGGTTGGTTTGAACTGTGAGCAGTCGATCCCGTTCGGAATAACGGAGATATCTGTCTCGATCCCGCGCTCTTCGAGCCGCCGTTTGTTGGTTTCAGTATAACAGAGAATCGAATCACCAACCTCGAACGTGAACTTGCCCAGTGTCGGATTGAATACGTGCTGTAGCCATGTGGGAGCCGTTTGTGAGATGAGTCCGTGGTTGGTCACGACGGTTGGGATATCACTCAGCCGACTAACCATTGCAGCCACGTTACTACTAAAGTACAGATGCGAATGGATGTGGAGCACGTCGTACTCTGAAACGTTTCGACGTAGTGTGGTAATAATCCCTGGCGTAATCGTGTTATCCATCGGTCTGGCCACTTCCCGGTGACGGATCAGTCGGTACCCCGCTCTCCGTTCTTCCCGTGGAAGCGATCGATCGCCGTTATCCGAGGTGACGACGGTCACATCGTGTCCCATATTTGCTTGCATACGGGACATGTGGTGGACGTGGAGTCCGACGCCGCCAACGACTTCTGGGTAGGTACTTGCTGCGATGCGAAGAATGCGGATGGACTCTGCGGTCATGGATAACTCCGAATGTATCGGTCCGTTGTTTCGCTGGCTTGCATCTCGAACACCAATAGAAACAGATAGAAGAACGCCAGTGGCTGGATATCTCCGACGAGAGCCGTCGTCTTCAGCCGCCGCAGGATTGGTCGAAACACCATCACTGATTCCGTGCTGAGAGACGTGGTGCCGACTGTCCTAAACTGCCTTGACACATCCTTCGAGAGTGACGACGATCGCATCTCGAAGTTCCCACACGTTGAGGCTGCGCTTGACAGCGATCAGTCAACGAAGAATGCGAGGGGCTAAACGCTTCTGTTACGATGTGATCGTCGTCTACAAGCGGTTGTTCGGTATCATTCCCACGGATCTCACGGGAGTCCAGGAGCCGGGCCGATGGACGAGGTGCGTCGATTGGTGGGATGTCAACGCAATCAAAACGGTCCGTCACCCCCCAGCTACGGTAGAGATGCCAGCCAGGTAATGGCAGATACATTACATTGATATCGGTTGCGCACAACCCACATAAACTCATGGGATGGTTCGAACTACTGTCCACCTGAGCAACCAACAAGCGGCTTCAACGCTATCTCGGACGGATACCGAACAGGGTTTGCTACTGGCTGTGTGATAGACATGTCAATTGCGGAATGATGCGGTCCAGTATTCAGTACATAACGCTGAGGAAGGCCATTACAGAGATATATTTGTAATAGAGAGTGTCGCTTAATCTAGACCGTTATACTGGTTTGTCACTGTCAAGGAGACAGCTGCTGTGAGGATAGCCGACGATGCGGTCGCCCAGTTGCGTAGTCGGCTGAAAGTTTTCCTGTCCGTCTCCGAACGGGCCGCCCGGCGGCCACAACACTGGTAAGGACGGCTAGTTCACACAGCCATAATGCAGACGATGCGTCGGCTCCGAGTTGTCCATGCACAGCTTGCA
>SL_4KL_010_BRINEDRAFT_10002707_pt1 | contig 10051 bp, 12 predicted proteins | sample SodLak_010_BRINE_2_FD_10664 | JGI IMG/M metagenome (IMG submission 10664) | reverse complement strand
TCCTTTGTTTTTGAAACAGTTTNTTGTTTTCCTGTTCCCTGGTTTTTCCGGGTTTTGAATGGTTTGAGCTAATGATTTTTTGACCTGGTTTTTTGATTGTTAGGTGGTTGGTTTAACGGAGGTGATTTTCTGGTTCTTGTTTAAGTGTTCTTTTTTAAACCTTTGTTTCAAANCTGNTGGATGGTTGAAACAGTGATCCCCAGAGTTTTGAAACAGAGATCCTTCAGTTTTGAAACAGTGTGGAGAGAGGGAATGGTTGTTGAGGGCGGGAAGATATCTTACCAAAGTTTCGTTTTTGATAAAGTAAAAAACGTGCTAAAATCAAAACAAATCCTTGAAGCAGACTCGCCAAAAATGAGAAAAGCAGGAAAACTTCATGCCGAAAAAATAGATAGAGGGAAAAGAATCAGCACATCCTACAAACAGAAAACTACTAAAAAAGAAAAACACATCAAAAAACCCCTCCCTATCCTTCAATATCTTTAATTGCCTCCGGAAAGAGTTTAAATTCGACTTTGGTTTCTTCGAGTTTTTCTGTTCTCTCTTCTCCCTTCATAAGCGCTACGTAAGCTGTTTCTGGACTGTATTTCTGTATAAATGTTCTTAGTCCTGATGGTATTTTTCCAGGATCGGTTTTTTTGACTTCGATTGGGTGTTCACCGTCTTTCAGTATGAAGTCTACTTCTGCTTGGTTTTTGGTTCTCCAGTATTTTGGATTATATCCTTGTTTCAGTAGCTCTGTGTAGACGTAGTTTTCGAATAGTTCTCCCGGTACTTTGTCGGGGAATTCTCCGGCTACTTTGTTTCTTAATCCAGGGTCTAAGAAGTAGAGTTTAGGTCTTTTGACTAGTTCTTTCTTTTTATTGGTGTGGAAGGGTTTCACTCTCTTTAGGATATAGCTCTGTTCTAGAGCGGTAATATACTTTTTCAAAGTTTTGAATGTGAAGTCCAAATCTTTCGATATGGATTGGTATTTTACAGTGTCTCCTATTAAATGTGAAAGATATTTTGTAAGTTTTTCGAGTTTATCTACTTGGTCTATTGAGAATGTGTGAGCTACATCTTTTAGCAGCATTGTTCTGTGAAGGCTGTGTAACACTTGTTTCTTCATCTCGTTGTTTTCTGTCTTGACGACCTGTGGATAACCGCCGTAGACTGCGTGCTCCCATACCATTCGTTCTCTTATATTATCTGTGAGCTCTATCTGATTTTTAGCTCTTAGAAACTCATTGAAGTTAAAAGGGTAAAGTTGAATCACTGAAACTCTACCGACTAGATAGGATAGTACCTCTTTCTGTAGAATTGTCTCTGAAGACGAAGTTACCCATAGCTTTCTACCTATATCAGCTAGATACTTCATCTTTTGTCCTGCATCCTTACAATACTGTATCTCGTCAAGTACTGCTAGGTCGTAACCTTTGATGTACTGATTATCAAATTTTTTGATATCTTCTTCAAATAGCTCTTTAGCATCCGGATCATCGAAAAGCATGTATGAAGCATTTTTACCTTCAATTTTTTTCTTAAGAAAAGTTGTCTTACCAGCTTGCCGAGGACCTACCACTGCGACAATTGAATGGTTAGAGTTGGCGCTCTCAAACTTCTCTTTGAAATCCCTCTCAACATACATGTATTATGATAACGTCACAAAACCCTTTTATAATTTACTAAAATTGGGCTATAATCCAATATTGGTACGATCAAAATTGGAATACACTCCAACTTTGGAATAAAAACACTTTAGCATTTAACTGTAGCGTGGAAAAAACCGCCTCTTTTTTCAATATCTATGACTTGGTTTATTTCTCCGTTACGTCTTCGTGTTCTTTGGAGGATTGGTCGAAGTAGAAGTACCTTACAAAGAATATATAACAGTGTTATATCTCGGAGGGTTTTTGTTTTCTTACCGAAAGAAAAATTTGTTGGGTTGACCGAAGTGCTTTTACAGATCCCTGAATTTAATTATTTACAGTGCTTTGAATGATTGGTCAGATTAATGTTGATTATGCGATTGCTGTCGGTGTTTTTATTACAGGTGCTTTGACCGCTATTTCTTTGTCTTTCACTTTGTTTGCTCCCTCAGGTTTTGATGAAAGTGATTCTCTGCATTCTGAGGCGGTAATGGTTTCTGAGGGTTTTGAGGATGAGGTTTCTGATGAGATAAGGGAGAATAAAGTGTTTTATGGTAATGGTTATGGTTCTTTCTTGTCTGTTGTTGGTGTTGAACCCGGTGTTGATTATTCGGTTTCTACTGAGGAATCTGGCTTTACAGGTGTTGATGTTTACAGTGATTCTCTGGTCTTTGAGGCTTCTGGCAGTAGTGCCCGGATTTTGGACACAGGAGCTGAGATTGTTGAGGAAGGTGAGGATATGGATTTGTCAAGTTCAAGTTTTTCTAATGATGTTGTTTATACGGGTTTCGGTGATCAGGGTTTGAATGATTACAGTTATGATGGTTATTTGCTGGTTGAAGGCTTGGAGTTGACCGATACTGGTTTGGAGGATTCGACTGAAGGAGATGTATCAGTGTTTTTAGATTACAGCAGTCAGTCGGTTTATTTCTATGGTGGTGATCTACCTGATTTTTATCTGGATTCTGTGGGAGAATCTTCCGAATTAGCTGTTAATCCGGATTTGGATAATGTGGAGACTGTGTCTGGCAGGAGCTACAGTCTTTCTGACGGTTTTTCTGGTTCTGAACCTTTAGTTTTCTATAATGAGTCTGTGGGGCTGGGTTTGTCTGGAGGTAGTATGTCTTATTCTTCTGATGAAGGTTCTAACATTGTTACTATTGAGGGCTCTTACTACGGTCATGGTTTCAGTGATAAAAGTGATGGTTTGAATAGGGTTAACGTAGGTGAGGAGGCTTTTAGAACTGTTGAAACAGGTTTGAGAGGTGTTAATATGAGTAAGGCAGAAAATCTTTTTGACGAGTCTGAAACTGTTTTCAGAAACCGTGTAGGTATCGGTGCAGACGGTTTTAGAGTCAGTTTTGCTGGTATGGAGAAAGGTGGTTCTCTGCCTGATAGCGGTACGGTTGTGAGCAGGAGTTTTGAGCAACCAGTCCTGTATGAGAACGGTACTGTTTCATCTAAAGGTTTGGAGGTGGCTGTCTGGCAGTGAAAGGTTTTGTTAAGACTTTGGAGGCTTCTATAGGCACTCTAGTTGTTTTAGGCATGCTACTGGCTTTTGCTTCAACTGATTTTGGCGGTACAGGTGATCCTGGTGATGTTGAGGATGTGGAGCAGCAGTTGAATGCTCAAAATGATTTGCTTAGGGAGGCTTTGGATTCTCAGGATGCTTCAATGGTTGAAGAGGAGGTTTTGGAGACCAGTGTTTTGAATAAGAATGTGGCTTTGCATTTGGAGAATAATACTTATCGTTCTAGTACGGATAGTTCTTTGGAGCAAAGTTTTGTGTTTGATGATGATTCTTATCAAGCCAGTGTTTTTTTATGGGGTAGTGGGGAACCTGTTTCAATGGATTTGAATGGTGAATCTGTTTACAGTGGTGAACCTGTTTTTGAGTCTGTTCATTTACCTGTTTCGGAAGGTGATAATGTTTTGGAGTTCAGTAATCCTAGCGGTGAACGTTTTTCATATCTTCTGGTTGTTGAGAAGCGTTTTGGTGATCCTGTGCCTGACAGTGGCGAAGTTTATGTTGTTACAGAAGGTGTCCGGATTGATCCTGGTTTGGATGGCGAGGTGAATGTTTACTTGTGGCGTTGAAGGGTCAGATGTTGGCTTCGGGACTGGTTTTACTGGGTATGACTTTGATAATTTTAAGTTTTTCAGTGGTTGATTTTGAGGAGCCGGAGTCTGAAGATGGTTTTTACAGTGATATGGAGAGTAGTGTGCCGGAGCAGTCTAAAGTTTTGTCGGAGGAGTTTTCGGGCAAGGATTTTATGAATAATTTCCAGGTTTTCAGTTTCAGGCACCGTGATTCTGTCGCCGCTACAGGTAACAGCTTGTCTTATACCGTGGTTTTAGGTGAACAAGGTGTTGATGGTTTCAATGTTTATGTAGGTAATTTCGGGAATCAGGATAAGACTGTTGATGTGTCTGTTGATGAGGAGAGTGAAAGTTTTTCTGTGGAAAGCGATAGGATTGATTCAACTGTTTTTGATGCATCTAATTCTTACAGTGTTGGTGTTGAGACGGATGGTTTTACGGAGTCTTTCCAGGTTTTTGATAACCGTTTTATCTTGGTTCATTACCGTTTGGAGGGTGATGGTTTTGTCAGGCAAGATACTTATATAGGCTGAACTATTTTGTTTAATTGTAGGACTACTTGAAGGTTTTATCTATTTATGAAAGGTGCTTCTGAGATTGCGACGGCAGTAGTTTTGGTAGGCGTAACTATAGTTTCCACAGGAGTAGTTCTTGATGCTTCAGGACCTGTAATAGAGGATATGCGTGATACTGCCGCAATAGAAAGCAGTGTATCTTTCTTGAACAGNGCNGATGACAGTATTCGTTCNGTAGCTTCTGAAGGAGAAGGATCCACCCGTACGGTTAACTTGGACTTTGACAGAGGAAGCCTTCACACCGACTCCAGCGACAACAGTCTCACATACTCTTTAGAGACAGGTAGCGACATAATATCACCTCAGTCAAGTACCGAAAGAGGTGCAGTAACCATGGCTAGTAACGCAGTTACAAGCGTAGAAGAGTCAGAAGTTGACGGCGAACCATGTTTCCTTATGGAAAACGACCGTGTCGAAGTCTGTATACAGAAAGTTGGTGGTGAAGAAGACCTTGAAAACATTGATACCTCCGAGCTAATACATTACTACAGACTGAAAGGTGATGAAGGCGGTGAAGTCGATATGGACTTCAAAGTTGAGTTAAATGAGGATCCTGACTCCATGCATGGAGAGGGCTACACCTTTGCAGAAGAGGAAGGTGGTAACATGGCTAGAGGGGATGTTTACGCAGAGATAGATGCATCCAACGGTATGAGCTACACAGTTGTATTCCAGTTATACAGTGGTGCCGACTTCTTATCAGTCAGAGTAATGGAATAACTACCTTCTTAAGTTTTTAGAACAGAAACAGTTAACTGTAATGTACAAAGGAAAAACCAAGAAAGTTCTTGAAGAAAAAAATATTGAACCTGGCGACCTTGTGAAAGCAGACGGTGAGAAAGGCAGACTAATGCCCAAACCAGGTAAGAGTAAGACAGACACACTTATACTTAAACTGGAGAGCGGTTACAACATAGGAGTGAAGCCTGTGGGCATAGAACTCTTAGAGAAGAAACAAGAAGGTCAAGAAACCACGGATAGAGAAGTACCGTACTCCGAGGATAAACCTGATATATTGATCTTGCATACGGGAGGTACCATTGCATCAAGAGTAAGTTACGAAGAAGGAGGTGTCAAACCCGGTTTCAGACCTGAAGACCTGGTTGAAATGTATCCTGAACTCACAGATATATGTAATATTCATTCGGACGTTGCAGGTCAGATGTTTTCGGAAGATATGGAGCCAGATCACTGGTTAAAAATAGCTGAAGAAATCAAAAAGTTAGAAGATGATTATAATGGTATAATTGTAGGTCATGGAACAGATACTTTAGGTTATACAGGTGCAGCTCTCAGCCTGCTGCTTAAAAACAGTTTGAACACCGGTGTTCTTCTTGTAGGCTCACAGAGATCTTCTGACCGTCCAAGCAGTGACGCAGCAATAAACCTTTACTCTGCCGCAAAATTCCTGACAGAAACCAGTTACAACAAGGTTGGAGTATGTATGCACAAAGACAGTAATGATAAAGAATGCGTTGTTATACCAGGGGCTAAAGCAAGGAAAATGCATACATCACGTAGAAATGCATTCAAAACAATCAACACAGAAGATATAGGTGTTGTAAACTATCAAACCGGAGAAATAAATACCGAAAAACCTTTAGAAGCAGAAAAAGATGAAGAAAACGTTTTCCTAATGGATCTGGATACAAATGTTGGTTATCTGAAGGTCAGACCCGGTATGAAGCCGGAGGAAATAGATTTCCTGATAGAAGAAGATTATAACGGGGTAGTTATCGAAGGAACCGGTCTAGGACACATGCCTGTAAACAGTTTCGATGACAAAACAAGACACCACAAAGAAATACTTCAGAAAGTAGGGAGGCTTGCTGAAGATTCCATAGTGGTAATGACTTCTAACTGTATAAACGGACGTATAGACATGGATGTATATGATTCAGGGCTTAAACTGAAAGAAAAAGGTGTAATAGAAGCCTTAGACATGCATCCTGAACTTGCCTACGTCAAACTTATGTGGAGTTTAGCACAAGAAAAAGATTTTGAAGGGGTTAAACAATTATTCCAAAGGAATATAGCAGGGGAGATAACTGAGAGGTCTCTTTACAAAGAATGAAGCAAAAACTAGACGAATTTGACAAGAAAGCCAAAAAATTCCTGGAAGAACAGAACAGTCAAAGAATTAAAGACATACTGAAAGAGTACGCATTATACAAAGCTTATGAAGAAAACATAGAGCTTGAAAACCCGGATAGAACCCTTCAAAGAGCCGGGATAGAAGTTGAGAACATAAATGACTTCACCGAATTTAAATTAGCCAAAACACTCATAACAGAACAAATCCAAAAAAACAAACGTAAAACAGGTGTCGACAGATTTCTAGGATATATGGAATAACAGGTATGCCTCTAAGCGGTAAGACAACCGTAGCAAAACTAATGGAAGAACAAAAAGGTTTCACAGTACTAGACATGGGAGACATAGTCCGGATCGAAATGGACAAAAGAGAAATACCTGTCGAAGACACAGGAAAATTCGTGAACTCACTGAGAGAAGAACACGGTATGGACGCAATAGCCCAACTCTCAACACCATACCTCGAAGAAATAATACAAGAAAAAGAAAAAATCGTCATAACCGGAATGAGAGGATGGAACGAAAAACAAAGATTTGAAAAAGAAACAGGTGAAGAAATCGAAATAATAACTGTCTGGGCATCCCGAAAAACAAGAAAACAACGCAGACAAGACAGACAAAGAGAAGAAGACGTCAAAGGCGACAAATTCCATGAAAGAGATCTAAGAGAAATCAAAAACGGCGTAGGAAAACTAATAGCACTATCAGACCACATAATAAAAAACGACAACAACTCACTAGAAGAACTCAAAAACAAAGTAACAGAGAGGTTCTAAGATAACTATAGAAATTTTTACTGCTTCTAACTTGTTAACTATTACAGTTTAATTAACTTTCTTATAGTTTTCATTGGGAGTCCATCAACTTAAGACATTTATTAAGAAGCAGGAATTGAGAGAATTCCGAACTTCGAGACCTACGTGGGAAAAGTAATATAAATTTATTGCCGTATTATTAGCATGTCATGGCTGTAAGTGTTGATCTGCCCGAAGGTTTGCAAAAGGAGATAGATAGCCAAATAGACCAAGGAATGTATCAGTCAAAGTCAGAGTTAATCAGAGATGCTATTAGAAGACTCTTAGAGGAAAGAAACAAGATTGATCACCGGAAACTTTCAACCAAGGCTCAAAGAAGGATTGATAGAGCTAGAAATTCTGATAAAGAGTACAGTGCTGAAGAAATGAGAGAAGTATTAGAGATTTAAAATGATCGAATACAGGTTTAGAGAAACAGCAAAAGAAGCACTAGAAGAATTAGAAAGAGTAAAGTCAGAGGAAATAATTTCAAAGATAGAAGATGTGGCTCAGACAGGATTTGAGCACAGAGATCTCAGGATGATAAAAGACAACCATGGAGAATGGTTATGGAGATTGAAGGTAGATGGAGACAAAACCAATCACCGAATATTTCTTGACTACATAGAAAACAAAATCATTGTCCTCGATATTATCAAAAGGGAAGAAGCATACAAAGGAAAATACGGTAACGGATGAAAGGTAATCATAGTTGACTCTTTTATTAATTCTTGCAAACTAAATATGATATATGTCTGATCTAAATTACAGAGAATTAGGGTTTAAGAGCGGTATCGAGATTCACCAACAGTTAGCGACCGAGACAAAGCTTTTCTGTAACTGTCCTGTTAATTTACAGGATGAAAGTGCTGACGCAAAAGTTGAAAGATTCTTAAGAGCTGTTAAAGGAGAATCAGGTCGGACAGATGAAGCAGCAGAAAAAGAACAACAGAAAAAACGAAAATACATCTACAAATACTACAAAAGAAACAACTGCCTCGTAGAACTTGATGAAGAGCCACCTCAAAACATGGATGAAGAAGCTCTCAATGTAGCATTAACATTCGCACGAATGGTAGACGCTAAAATACCTAGAGAGATACAAGTAATGCGTAAAATGGTGGTAGACGGATCAAACACATCCGGATTCCAAAGAACTGCAATGATAGGTTTAGACGGCGAAATACAGACAGAAGAAGGAAAAGTATCGATCGAAGACATTGAATTAGAAGAGGAATCAGCAGGAATCCACGAAAGAGATTCAGAAAAAGCAGTATACGACCTAAACAGGTTAGGCGTACCTTTAATAGAAATAGGTACCGATGCATCAATCAAGAACCCTCAACACGCTAAAGAAGTAGCTGAAAAACTAGGAATGCTTCTAAGAAGNACAGGAAAAGTAAGAAGAGGNCTAGGAACAATAAGACAAGACGTCAACGTATCAATCGAAGACGGATCCAGAGTCGAAATCAAAGGATTTCAGGATGTTAAAAACATAGATAAATTGATAGAAAACGAGGTTAGAAGACAGAAGAACCTTGTAGAGCTTGGAGAACAGTTGGAAAATGAAGAAATAGTTGGAGATAACGTTACACATATATTTGAGGAGACAGATAATCAGATAGTTTCGACAGTGCTTGAAAACGATGGTGCAGTCTACTGCTTAAAGATACCTGGTATGACAGGTAAAATGAAGAAAGAGATAAGCGGTGCCAGGTATGTAGCAAAGGAGCTTGTGGATTATGCAAGGAGTCAAGGACCGAGAGGTATAATACATACAGATGAGGATATAGAAGGTTATGGTTTGGAGAAAGAGTTTGAAGAATTGGCGGATGTATTCGATAAGAGTGAAGATGATGTCTTGGCTATAATAGCAGCGCCTCAAGAAAAAGCAAGGAATGCTGCTAAAGAAGTGAAAAAACGTGCAGAAGAACTTTTAAACGGAGAAATACCTGAAGAGACACGTAAAGCCGAACAAGATTTTACAACAAGCTATTCCCGTCCTCTACCTGGAGCGGCAAGGATGTATCCGGAAACAGACGTTCCTCCGGTACCAGTTACCGAAGAAAAAGTGGGTGAGATAGATAGTGATTTACCTGATACATTGGAGGAGCGTGAAGAGAAGTATTCTGAGGAGATAGGTGGTCAGTTGGCGTCACAGATTGTTTATTCTGATAAGCTAGGTATGTTTGAGGAGTTTAAGGATTCTGCAGACACTAAGGTGGTTGCTAATGTTTTCACAAATACTTTAGCTAAGCTTGATTCTGATGGTTTAAATATTGGCGAACTGGATAATGATCATTTCGAGGTTTTGTTTAGTTCTTTGGAGAGCGGTAAGATAGCTAAGGGTGATATAGAGCATGTTTTAGAGCAGTTTATTGTGAGCGGTGACTCTGCCAGGGATGTTGTTGAGAATGTTTCTGAGAGCAAGGCTTCCGAGGATGAGATACGTAAGGTTGTTAGGGAGGTTTTGAAGGATAATAAGGAGATGGTTGAGGAGCAGGGTGAGCATGCTCAGGGGGCTTTGATGGGTCAGATTATGCAGAGGGTTGATGCGGACGGACAGAAGATATCTGAGATCCTTAGAGAGGAGCTGTGAAGTGACCCGCTGCCTTGATTCTCTATGAGAATCGGGGAAGGGTCTTCTGTGCGACCTTATCCCGAAAGGGAGTTTGTTTTCCACGATACTTTTCTCATTCACACCGTCAACACAGGACTTACGCTTCGAGGAAGTCTGAATTTGGGGAAACCGTTCCCATATCTTAACCAGCTATGCTGGTTTCCTTATTCGCTCAGTGGTAGCTCCACACTACTCGCTACACTGTCAGCTATGTTAAGAGAACATAGCGTTCAGCTT
>SL_4KL_010_BRINEDRAFT_10002705_pt1 | contig 10056 bp, 9 predicted proteins | sample SodLak_010_BRINE_2_FD_10664 | JGI IMG/M metagenome (IMG submission 10664) | reverse complement strand
AAGTTCTTGAACGTCGATGAGAACGAGCCACGATACACCGGCGAGCCAGCGATCACCCCGTCGGCCTCACGAACGAGCCGTTTCAGGTGCTCGCTGTCTCCTTGTTCGTCCTCGCTGGGGTGGTACAACGGTAAGTCGACGGCACCGAGGTCGATCAAGTCGGTGTCCGCACCGACATCCGCAGCGGCATCGAGCGCGACGCGAAGCGCCGCTCGCGTCGTGCTGGAGTCCCGGCGGCTGCCGGAGATAGCGACGATTCTGGTCATAGCCGGATTCCGCGACGGGTGCGGAAAAACGATCTGAGACGGAACGGGAGGGTCCCATGGGGAAAGTGGCGAACAGGCGGCGCGTTCTCGATACCCACGACGGCGCGCCGCACACCCGCCTCGACCGACGTGGAGCCCTCCTCAACGCACGGGGAGTCTGGTTCGGAATGGTATATAAGCGGGAGGGGAAATTGGCGGAGCGGTAGCACGCAAAGGGGGCGTCGCAACCGACGACGACACGGCTGGTCGGGAGAAAGAGAAAGAACGTGGGTCCGGGCGGCCGCTTACGCGATCTTCTCGTACTGCTCGGAGAGCTTCTCGGCCGCCGCATCGAGCAGATCGGCCTCGTAGTCGTCGAGTTCCCACTCGATGATCTCCTCAACGCCGTTGGAGCCGAGTTTGGCCGGAACGCCGATCGCGGTGTCGTCGTAGCCGTATTCACCGTCGAGGACGACGGAACAGGGGAGCACCTCGCCGGTGTCGTTCAGGATGGCTTCGACGGTGTGGGCGACGCCCGTCGCTGGGCCCCACTGGGTCGCGCCCTTGCGGCTAATGACGTCCATCGCGGACTCCGTGAGGTCGTCGAGGATCTCCGCTTTTTCGGCCTCGTCGAACTCGGGATCGCGGCCGTTCACGCGGACCTTCGAGAAGACCGGCGCCTGTGCGTCGCCGTGTTCGCCGAGTATCGTCGCCTCGACGTTCCGAACCGGCGCGTCGAAGCGCTCGGAGAGGACGTAGCGGAAGCGCGCGGAGTCGAGACGGCCGCCGAAGCCGACGACCTGATGGCGGTCGCGATCGCCGGCCTCGTAGAGGTGTCGGTTGAGCAGGTCGACCGGGTTCGAGGTGGTGACGGTGACGAAGTCGTCGTTGTATTCGGCGAGTTGGGAGCCGATGTCCTCCATGATCGGCGCGTTGTCGCCGGCCAGATCGATCCGGGTCTGTCCCTCTTGCCTGGGGATCCCCGCCGTGATCACGACGACGTCGGACCCGGCGGTATCGGCGTAGTCGCCCTGTCTGACCGTCGTATTTGAGTCGTAGGCGACGCCGTGGTTCGTGTCCGCCGCCTGTCCGATCGTCGTCTCCCGCTGGTCGGGGATGTCGACGAAGACGAGCTCATCCACGACGTCACGCAGTGCGAGGTTGTAGCCGGCCGCGGCACCGACGGTGCCGGCGGCGCCGACGACGCTAACTTTCGTCATACAACGTGAAAACGCGGCCGGCCGCCGAGTAAACGTTTCGGAACGCCGGGTATCGTGTCCCGTTCGTCGGCAAGAGGGTTCGTCATCCGTCGAAGAGCTTGTGGACGTTCGGGGCGGTCCACGTCGCGAAACGCATAACTGCGGGCGCTCCCCACCGATAGCCGTGCCGACGTTCCGATACCCGTGTCCCGGCTGCCGGACGACCAACAGCCTCCACGATGCCGAGTGCGAGTTCGAGGGGGTGAGCTGGCCCACCATCGAGAAGGCCTACACGGACCTGCTGGCCGTGTTAACCCGCCGACCCGATGGGATGAGCGAGCCGGCGCTTCGGTCGGCGGTAGACGACGATTGGGGCGGGCTTTATAAGGCGGCGCTCGGGGTGCTCGAACGCGAAAAGCGGGTGCTTCGCGAGGATGACGTTCTCCGGCTGTTGACCGCCGCGGAGTTCAAAGAGCTCGTCTCGGAGCCGACGAGCGAACCCATGCGGACCGTCTATACCCACGGCTCCGTACCCGGCTGTCACGACAACGCGGTCTTCGCGATGATCGCGTGGTACGAGATGGTCGGGTTCTCATGGCCCGAGACGAAAGAGAACGTCGTCGAGTGGCTCCACAGCTCCGGCGCGTGGGACCGCGGCGGGTTCGAGGAGTCGACCCCGGAGGAACTCGTCGAGCGCAAGCGACACGTCTACGAGGAGGGGTACGGCTGGAAGGAGAAGGGCCAGGCCGCAAAGCGGGTCATCGAGCGGTATCGGTGAGCAGTTTCTGACGAGGGGATGGTCGGACACGACGAATGGAGAGCCGGGAGCGACGCGGTCATCAACGTATGCTTCCGACACAGGGTTGGAGCAGAAGTAGATCGCGGGCGATCCGCAACGGACGATCAGTCGCTCTGGATCCGTGGAGCCAGCATAAACGTCACCTGGCCGAGCCCCTCGCCGAACCCGTAGTGGAGTTTGACCGGGAACTCCTCGCCGAGTTCGACGGTCACCTCCGCGTCCGCGGGTATCGCCTTGTTCATGTCCTTGAGGTAATCGAGCGAGAAGAGCGAATCGGCGGGACCGGGCGAGAACGCGATGAGGTCCTCACGCGTCAGCTTCAGGTCGACGTCGTCGGTGTCGCCCTCCGCCTCGATATAAAAGGACTCCTCGTTCTCGTCCACGCGAAGACGGATGTGGTCGCTCACCATGTCCGCGGCCTTCACGCCGCGGTTCAGCTGTGCGCCCTCGACGACGACCTCCGCGGGGAGGTCGAGCTCCGGGATGTCCGGCTCCTGACGGATCGAGTCCGGATCGATGAGCGCGAGCGTGTACGAGAGGCCGTCGATCTCGATGTGCAGCTTCCGGGTCTCCTCGTCAAGTTCGAGATGGACGAGGTCACCGGAGGCGGCCATGCCGGCGATGTCTTCCAGACGGGCGAGGTTGACGCCGATTACGCCACCGTCGGCGCTGTACGACTCGAACGCGGCGGCCTCAAGCGTGAGGTCGACCATCCCGACGTTGGCGGGGTCGACGGCACGGATGGAGAGCTCCTCCTCGTTCAAGCGGATCTTACACTCGTCGACCAGCACGCTCACCGAGTCGAGCGCGTCCTGTAGCGTCGACGCGCTCACGATGGCCTTGAACATATATCACGGGATACGGCGGTATCACCTAAAAACCCACCCAATCGGGGCCGGTCGATGCCGGATCAGACGAGCGGTTCGACGATCTCGCGGCCGGCCGCGAGCAACTCCGCAACCGCGGCCTCGTCGCCGGCCTCCGCGTAGACCCGCAACACCGGCTCGGTCCCGGATGGGCGAACGAGCATCCACGATCCGTTCTCCAAGAGCAGTTTAAACCCGTCGAGGGTGACCACCTTCGCGACGCCCTGTCCCGCGACGGTCTCCGGAATGTGGCCCTCAAGCTCGGAGAGGACGCCCTGTTTCCGCGCGTCCGGGCAGTCGATCGAGATCTTATCCGCGACGATCCGACCGTGCTCCGCGGTGATGCGGTCGACCCGCTCATCGAAGGGTTCCGCGGCCTCGGCGGCACCGGCGAGCAGCGCCATCAACACGCCATCCTTCTCACGGACGTGTCCCCGGAGCGTGAACCCGCCGGATTCCTCCCCGCCGAAGAGCGCATCGTGCTCGGCCATCGCCTCGGCGACCCACTTGAACCCAACCGGCGTCTCGAAGACCTCCTGGCCGTGGGCCTCCGCGAGGCGATCGACGAGGAACGTCGTGGAGACGGTTCGGATCGCGGGGCCGCTGTCCCCCTCCAGAAGGCGGTCATAACAGGAGACATAAAAGAGGTTGGCGTCCAGCACCCCGCGGTCGGGCGTACAGATGGCGATCCGATCGGCGTCCCCGTCGTTGGCGATCCCGAGGTCGACGTCGCCCTCGGCGACCGTCTCGGCCAACTCCCCGAGATGTTCGGCGTTCGGCTCCGGTGGCTCGCCGCCAAACGTGGGGTCACGGTCACAACGAAGCCGTTTCACCTCCGCACCCGCCGCCTCCAACAGCGCATCGGTCACTCCCCGTCCGCTCCCATGCATGGCGTCATACGCGACGGTGAGCCCGGAGAGGTCGGCACCGACGAGTTCCGTCGCTGCCTCGGCGTGGGGGGTGATGAAGTCGTGACGACGGATCTCGCCCCACTCGGACTCCGGACGGAGATCCGGTTCCGCGAGCCGTGACACGACGTCCTCGGTCACCGCCGGGAGCGCCGGCGCGCCATCGCTCGGGATGAACTTCACGCCGTTGTACTCCGGCGGGTTATGTGAAGCGGTAACCATACACGCACCGGCGAGCCCCTCGGCGACGATGCCGTATGCGACCGTCGGCGTCGGGACGTCGCGGTCGGGGAGAAGCACGTCGAAACCGTTACCGGCGAGCACCTCCGCCAGACTCTCCGCAAACCCTTCAGAGGTTTCACGCGCGTCGTAGCCGACCGCAACGGGTTCATCGTGCCCCGCCGCCGTGAGGTGGTCAGCGACCGCCTGGCCGACGATCCGTACGCGCTCATCGGTGAAGACATCGAGCGTCGCCCGCCAGCCGTCCGTGCCGAAGGAGATCTGGTCCATACCGTCCGTGTTGACACGGAGCATTATAACCCCCGGTGTCCCCGTCGAATACGTCCGGGGATCACCACGAACCCTTATATCGGATACCGCGGCCAGCCCACGCCATGATCTGAGGAGGGCCCCGGGACGGGGAGCGGTTGTGCGGCAGTCGTCCCGGGGGATGAATGCCGCCTGTCAGCCATCATCCCCATCAGAGACGCTCGTGAATCCGTCGGGCCGTGACCTCACCGACGCCGTCCACATCGGTGAGATCGGCCGTCGATGCCTCGCGGACGTTTTCGACGGACCCGAACCGCCCGAGGAGCCGTGCACGGGTCTCGGGACCGACCCCGGGAACGTCATCGAGCACGGTCCGTACGTCGTCACGGAGTGTTTGATGATACTGCACCGCGAAGCGATGTGCCTCGTCGCGAACGCGTTGAAGCAGGTGGAGTTCGGGCGCGTCGGTGGGCCATCGAAGCGGCCCGGTCGGGGTGATCACTAACTCCTCGGCCTTCGCAAGCGCGACGACGGGAACGTCCCAACCCGTCTCCGCGAGCGCGTCCCGGGCGGCCGCCAACTGGCCTTTGCCACCGTCGATCAGCAACAGGTCCGGGTCCGAGCGGTCGTCGCGCCCCTCGATCGCCCGCTCCGCCCGCCAGCGGATCAACTCGCGCATGTTCGCGTAGTCGTCGTTCCGCTCGGTGAGCCGTTTGCGTCGATACCCCGCGGTCTCCGCCCGTCCATCGACGAACCGAACGTTCGAACCGACGACGGCCTTGCCGCCGGCATGGCTTACGTCAAACCCCTCGATGCGTTCGGGGCGGCCGACCCCGAGCCGCTCCCCGAGCGCCGCAACGGGGTCGTCACGGCCGCCCCGTCGACGGGCGTTCTTGAGCGCGAGTTCGACGAGCTTCGCCTCGCGGCCGGCACCGGGAACACGAACCGCGACGCCCTCGCCTTCGAGCCAGTCGACGACGCTCGGGTCGTCCGGATGCTCCGCGAGGAGGACGGCGTCGGGAAACTCACGCTCCGCGTAGTACTGCGTGAGAAACGCCGAGAGCACCGCGGCCGGTGTGTTCACCTCGTCGGGCGCGGCTGTATCGTCGATCACGGGCCGGCCGTCGGCACGCTCGGTGGCCGCATCGAGCCGATGACGACTCCGATCGACTAACTGCCCACGCTCGCTGTGCAGTCGGGCAACGCGGGCGACGTCGCCTTCGACGGCCGCCGCGAGCACATCGACGGTCCGCGCGTCCGAGCGGTCGGCGACCGCCTCGCCGCCGTCGCCGTGAAACGCCTCGATCGCTTCGAGTCGATCACGGAGCGTGGCGGCTCGCTCGAAGGCGGCGTCCTGGGCGGCGTCCTCCATGCGTCTGCGGATCGGTTCGGCGAGGACGCCGGTTTCCCCCTCGAAGAAGCGTCGGGCTGCGGCCACGTCATCGGCGTACGCCTCGGCGGCTATCTCGCCCGTGCAGGGTGCAGAGCAGATCCCCATCTCGTAATCGAGGCAAGGTCGGTCGCGACCGGCATACTTGTGATCCGAACAGCCGCGGAGCCGGTAGACCTCCCGGAGCGCTTTCACCACCGCCTCCACCCGTCCCTTGTTCGTGAAGGGACCATAAGCGATCGCGCCCTCGTCAGGGTCGCGCGTGATCTCGATCCGCGGGACCTCGTGGTCCGTGAGCGCCACCAGCGGATAGGATTTGTCGTCCTTCAGCCGAACGTTGTAGCGTGGCTGGAGCCGTTTTATCAGGTTCGCCTCAAGGAGCAGCGCCTGCGTTTCGGTGTCCGTCACCGCGAACTCGATCCTATCTGCTCGCGAGACCATCCCGCGGATCCGATCGGAGCGCGGATCCGCGTACGAGCCGACCCGCGACCGGAGGTCAACCGCCTTTCCGACGTAGAGCGTGGAGTCGCCGTCGCGAAACTGGTAGATACCGGGTTCACGGGGGAGTTCCGCGGCACGGTCTCTGACGGCGTCTGGCTCCATTACCGTGAGGTAGCCGTCGGGCGAAGTTGAACGCTACGGCGTCCGGATAGACGGCCCCCGTCAAGTTATCGAGCGTGAATATTGGAGGGGTTCGTTTAAAAACCGCCTTTGTCGAGAGATGTATGAGATCATGAGGGGCCTACGCACGGGACTCAGACGGCTGTTGGGACTGGGGGGGACAGAGCAGTCGGTTCCGGACGGCGGCGTCGTCGTGGACACCCCGGGACAGGCCGAACAGGCCGGGAGCGAACGGGCCGGCGATGAGGAGCGACACACCGTCACCGACGAGGACGGCGTCGACCGGGCCGGAACGCTGAGCGGGGCCGGTTTCGAGCAGATATTCAGCGCCCTCGGGGTTCCCACGTTCATCCTCGATCGCGACGGCAACGTCGCCGAATGGAACGAGGCGATGATCGCTCTCACGGGTGTGACTCGGGAGGAAGCGATCGGACACGGCCACGTCTCGGAGCTATTTTATCACGATGGGCGGCGGGCGGCCACGCTCGCCGATAAGGTCATCGAGGCACCGGAATCGGCGGATCGGGAGTACGGTGTCGAGCGGGACGACGCCGACCGAACGAGATACCGCGACTCCTCGACGATGGTCAACCGACGGGGCGAACAGGTACATATCGAGTTCGCGGCGACACCGCTGTATGACGACGCGGGCGACCTCGTCGGGGTCGTGGAGGTCGTCATCGACCGAACGGAGAACGTGAACGAGCGGGATGCCATTCGTGAACTCGTTGCCGAGATCCGCGGGACTGCGGAGGCGATCGGCGGGGGCAACCTCGACGCCCGGGCGAGTTGCCACGAGTCGTTTGCCCATCTCGATGCGGAGATCACCGGCGTCGTCGACGTGGTGAACCGGATGGCGTCGAACCTCGACGAGCTGGCCGGGAGCGTCGACCGGAAGGCCCGCGAACTCGGCGAGACGGTCGAGGAGGCCACGGAGGCGGCGGACACCATCGCGAGAAACGTCGAGGACCAACACGAGCTCCTGGAGGAAGGCGTCTCCGAGATGCAGTCGTTCTCCGCCGGTATGGAGGAGGTCGCCGCGACCGCGGACAGGTCGATGACGCGGCATCAGCGGCGAGTAACGCCGCCGAGGAGGGGTTGGACGCCAGCGAGGACGCCAGGCGAGCGACCGACGACGTCGTCGAGATCGGCGACGAGTTGGTCGAAAGCGTCGGGCAGCTCTCCGCGCGAATGGACGACATCGAGGAGGTGATCGAGGTCATCTCCGACGTGGCCGAACAGACGAACCTGCTCGCGCTCAACGCCAACATCGAGGCGGCACGGGCCGGCGACGGCGGCGATGGCTTCGCGGTCGTCGCCGAGGAGGTGAAAAAGCTCGCGGACGAGACCCGCGGACACACCGATGACATCACCGCGAGCCTCGCAGAGCTGCAGGCGCAATCGGACGAGACCTCCGAGGCGGTCGGACGGTCACACGACCGGATCAAGACGCCGGTGAGCAGATAGAGACCGTGCTCGATTCGCTCGGGGAGATCGCGGATGCAGTCGATGAGGCCGCGAGCGGCGTCGCAGAGGTGGCGCGGACGACCGACGATCAGGCCGCCACCGTGGAGGAGCTGACGGCGACGTTGGAGTCCGTTCGTGAGCGCTCCGATCGGACCGAGACGGCGGCCGATCGGATCGTCGCGACGACCACCCAACAGGAGGCGGCCGTCGACGAGCTGATCGCCCGCGTCGAGCGGCTCGATGCCGACAGATAGCCGTCCGTCCCCGGGTCGATATCGCCCGTGCGCCGAACGTTTAACCCGACGCGTCCCTCAGCTATTATATGTCCGTGACGCCCCCCGGGCCGATCGGCGACCCCCTGTTCGGAAACGCCCGACAGTATGCCGATGACCCGTTTACCTTCATCCGTGCGTGTGCCGATAGCTACGGCGACGTCGTCCGGTTCGATCTCGGACCGTTAGAGACGTATCTGCTCACGAACCCGCGTGACATAGAGCGTGTGCTTGTCGCCGACGCGGAAAAATACCGAAAGCCGTCGTTCGGCGACGACGCCATCGGAACCCTGCTCGGCGACGGACTCCTCTTAAGCGAGGGCGAGACGTGGCAGCGACAGCGCCGGCTCGCGAATCCCTCGTTTCACACCCGTCGGATCGGCGCGCTGGCGGGGACGATGGTCGACCACACCGACGACCAGATGGCCGTGGGAGGCGACGTCATCGACGTCCAACTTGAGGTCGCCCGCCTCACCGTCCGGATCATCGTCTCGGCGATGTTCGGGACGGACATCACCGAGGAGGAGGTCCGAACCGTCCAGGAGAACCTGGAGCCGCTCGGGGCGCGCTTCGAGCCCGATCCGCGCCGGTTCCTCATCCCGAACTGGGTGCCGACCCGTGAGAACCGCGAGTTCGACGCCGCCATCGCGACGCTTGAGGAGCTCATCGACGACATCGTCGCCCGTCGCCGCGGGACCGAGTACGACCCGTCCGTCGACCCGGCGGGTGCGGAGGGGATCGCGGTTCGAAGCCCCCCCGGCGACCCCGACGGCGACCTGCCGATGGACCTCCTTTCGGTCCTGTTGCGCGCGTATGAGCGCGGCGAACAGACCGATAAGAACCTCCGGGATGAGCTCGTGACGATGCTGCTCGCCGGCCACGACACGACAGCACTGACGCTGACGTATACGTTCTATTTGCTCTCGAACCACCCCGGCGTCCGTGAGCGGGTCGAAGCCGAGGCCGACGAGGCGGTCGCCGACGGCCCCCCGAACGCACGCGACACGCGGAAGATGACGTACACGGAGTCCGTGCTCAACGAGGCGATGCGGCTCTATCCGCCGGTGTACACGATGTTTCGGGAGCCGAAACTGGACGTGAAACTCGGGGGGTATCGGATCCCCGAGGGCTCCGCGTTGATGCTCTCACAGTGGGCGATCCACCGCTCGCCACGGTGGTACGACGCGCCCGAGCGGTTCGACCCCGATCGGTGGTCGTCCGAACGGCGCGCCGAGCGCCCGCGGTTCGCGTTCTTCCCGTTCGGCGGCGGCCCGCGCCACTGCATCGGGAAGGCGCTCTCGCTCATGGAGGCGAAGCTCATCCTCGCGTGGGTCTGTTCGCAGTATCGCCTGGCGTACGAGGGGCCCGAACTCACGCTCCGCGGGTCGCTCACGATGCACCCGAACCATCCGGTACCGATGCGGGTCGAGCCGCGTTCGGGCGAGTGAGCGGGCGACGGGGGTGGAGGAACACCGACTACAGGCGAACCCGTCCGGCGACCTCGCGGAACTCGGGGTCGTAGAGCTCGAGCTCGTGGACGCGCCACGAAACGGGGTCGAACGGCGTGTCAAGAAGGGACCGAACGGCTTCGACCGATCCGCCACGCGCGAGGGTAATGTGTGGGACGTAGTCGTCGCCCTCGATGCCGTCAACCGGGTCGAATCGCGCACAGAGTCGCCGATGAAGCCGACGAAGAGCGTCGCTCTCGACGCCCAGATAGACGACGGGGCCGGGGCCCGCCGCGGGCCGCTCAAACGTCCCGAGCCCATCGACCGTGACGGTAAACGGGGTGGTGCCGGC
>SL_4KL_010_BRINEDRAFT_10002700_pt1 | contig 10061 bp, 10 predicted proteins | sample SodLak_010_BRINE_2_FD_10664 | JGI IMG/M metagenome (IMG submission 10664) | reverse complement strand
CTCGGGAAAAAAGTTCTCGATCAGATTGGAAAAGTCACGATAGAGGAGTCGAACATTCCCCTCGCCATGATTGCCACGGACATCTCGAGAGGAGAGAAGTTTGTGCTTAAAGAGGGCCCGCTTTATAAAGCCATAATGGCAAGTACCTGTCTGCCCGGAATTTTTGTGCCGGTTGATTGGGATGATATGATGTTGGTGGATGGAGTTCTCTGCGAAAATGTGCCGGTGAGTCCGCTTCGTGGGATGGGGGCAAAGGATGTCATTGGCGTAGACTTAACCACAAACCGGGATTACAAACGACCTGAAGATATTGTTGATGTACTTTCCAACACGTTCGATATCGGTTTAAACAATATGATTAAGGAGCAGATGGAGGACAAAAAAACCACCTGGATTCAGCCAAAACTTACCGCCTACAACAAAGCGGATACCCGGCAAACCAAGAGGCTGATCGAGGAGGGGTATAATGCTGCGATGGCTGCGCTTGGTTAGGAGTTAGAAATACACAAATCAGTCGCCACCCACCTGTAACTGCAATTCATGAATTGCAGTTACAGGTGGGTGGCGACACTGGGTGGACAGAGAGAGGCCAACACAGGGTATCTTTACATAATGCTTTTTACCTTTTACAGGGTGAGTTAACTTCCTATCTTGAGCAACTGACTACTAAAAGGCTAACAATCTCCATCCATGAACATTTTCACCATCATCATTCTGGCGGCCATCCTGATCGATTTTACGCTGGGAATTATATCAAACCGACTAAACCTAAAAGCCCTCTCCAAAGATCTGCCCGATGAGTTTGAGGACGTGTATGACGAGGAGACCTACGCCAAATCGCAGGAGTACACACGGGTAAATACCAAGTTTGGCTTTATTACCGGCACATTCGATCTGCTTCTACTGTTGGTATTCTGGTTTGCGGGCGGATTTAACTGGCTCGATCAGTGGGCGCGCACTTTTGAGTTTGGCGCCATCGGTACCGGTCTGATTTTTATCGGGGTGCTGATTATCGCAAAAATGATCATCTCCATGCCGTTCAGTATCTACTCCACATTTGTGATAGAAGAGCGGTTCGGCTTTAATAAAACCGATGCCAAAACTTTTACGATGGATCGCCTGAAGGGAATTTTACTATCCGTTGTGATCGGCGGCCCGCTCCTGGCCGGAATCATCGCCTTTTTTGAGTTTGGCGGAACCTGGGCGTGGCTCTACGCATGGCTGGCCGTAACGGCGTTTACCCTGGTGATGCAGTACATCGCCCCAACATGGATCATGCCGCTGTTCAACAAATTTGAGCCGCTCGAAGATGGCGAACTGCGTCAGGCGATTGAGGAGTATGCCGACAAAGTAGATTTCCCGTTGCAGGGAATTTATGTGATGGACGGCTCCAAGCGATCCTCAAAATCGAACGCCTTTTTTACCGGCTTTGGCAAAAATAAGCGAATCGCCCTGTTCGATACGCTGATCGAAAATCACACCACAGAAGAATTGGTGGCTGTTTTAGCGCACGAAATCGGTCATTACAAGAAAAAGCATATCGTCAAAAATATGACCATCAGCATTCTGCACACGGGAATTATGTTTGCGCTGCTCTCCATTTTCCTGCAGGTCCCCGCTCTGTTTGATGCATTCTTTATGGACCAGATGAGCGTATATGCAGGACTGCTCTTTTTCGGGCTGCTCTACTCACCGGTCGAAACCATTCTCGGAATTGTCATGCAGAAGATGAGCCGAAAACATGAGTACGAAGCAGACTACTTTGCAGCGTCTACCATCGAACAACCCGAAGAGATGGTAAACGTGCTGAAAAAACTATCGAAAGATAACCTCAGCAACCTGACACCTCATCCATTTTACGTATTTCTCAACTATTCGCATCCCCCGGCGTTACAGCGGATAGAGGCGATTCGGGAAAATGCCTAAAATAAAAAAACCGGCACGGGCAATTAAGCCGATGCCGGTTTAACAATCGTTTAATCTACTTATTAGTATTCCACTCCGGTTCGCTCTTCCTGGATATCATTTATCTTTTCCTGTATTCTTTGCTGGAGTGCAGGATCTTGCTGAACAACATTGTTAAGCTCAACAAATCTTTCCAGGGTTAATTCTTTGTCTTCAAGAATCTGCTCCATCTCATCCTGATCGGCAGCCGGATTCAACTGTCGTTCCATAACTTCAATGGTTGCTTCAGCAAACTCTTCAAGCTCCTCTTCCGGAACGTCTAATTGTGGCTGTTCGGTTTCAGCCTGCATTTGCTGCTCTTGTTGTTCCGGTGCAGGTTGTTGTTGATCGTCTGATGGACCACATCCCGCCAACAATAGACCGATGGATATCGCCAAAACACTTACTGTTTTATAAAGCATAAATAATATTGAACTTTTGATTAACCTTGTCTTTCACATTCTCTAACTACAACTCTTTAAAATTGTTCGAAAATAATTCAATTTATTTTTCTCTTAGTTCATTTCTACTATTCATTTTAAAATTGTTGGAAATCTACATCTTTTAATTGCCTATCATCTCCAGCAATGCGTTAATACAGTCAAAGTTTTTAGAAAAGTGTTTTCGGTGTGATGAACTCCCCATTTATTTCTTCGGCCGTAATTAAATACCTCTCTCCGAAATTTTTCTCCCATATTCAGGGGTACCTAACGCCCTGTGTAAATAAGGAATTATCCCGGGAAACATCTCCTGGAGAATTAATAGAGGCCGCATAGGTAGCCGATTTACAATACGCTCTGCCGAATCTTTTTTAATAGCTTTAATCACCGAATCTGCTACTTTTTCTGTTGTTGTAGGTATCAACATTTTTGGTGCGGGCCCGCTTTCTTTCTCCATTCGCGCATACATTCCATCACCCGCCACAAAGCCGGGACAGATAACGGATACACCAACCGATTTACCGGCAAGTTCTACCCGCAGGGAGTGCGTAAACTTCACCAACCCGGATTTTACAGCTGCATAAGGGGTTTCGCAGGGAAATCCTATTTTACCGGCCAACGATGACATATTTACGATATGCCCACTCCCCCGCTCCAGCATTCCCGGCAATACAGAACGAGTGAGCAACATCGGTGCGGTTAAATTCAGCTCTACGGTTTTCCGTATTTTTTCAGGCTCAAACTGTTCGAATGGAGTTGAATATTCCACTCCCGCATTATTAATCAGTATATCTATCGGCCCAAGCTTCTCCTCACTTTTTTCTACCAACGCCTCCAGCTGGCCCGGGTCTGTAAGATCGGTAGGAATCGAAACCGCCCTCACCCCAAAAGAACGGACGTCTTCGCAAACTTTTTCGAGCTTACCGGCCGAACGGGCTGCAAGCACCATGTTTACCCCCTCTTTGGCAAGTGCCTCGGCAATATGAGCTCCAAGACCCCGCGATGCCCCCGTTAGAATAGCGTTCCGATTCTTTAGGTGCTTCATATAACTACCCCTTATCTATACAGTATGCATTTACGATTTTAGTTTGATTCCCTTCGCAACCACAAATTCACCCGGAATATCATATCCCTTTCCGTTTCGGAATTGCGAGATCGAATCGAGGTATTCCTTGTGGGCTTCCTGTTTGGTTTGATCATCAAACTTACGGTAGGCAAGAGCAACGGCACCACCATCAAACGCTGCCATCAGGGCAATTTTGTCATTGGGGTAATTCAGGGAGACTTTCATCCGTTCAACACTAATTTTATCAAACCCGGCCGATTGAAATGAATTACGGAGCGTATCGCCGGTGCCTTGCTGAAAAAACATCGGGCAAACATCGGAAGCGACCCGCTTGTCCACAATTGGAAAAAGTTCTGCCCACCCGCAATTTTTTCGTTCACCCCAAATAGCTGCAACAGCCCTGCCACCGGGTTTTAATACTCGCTGCATCTCTTTTAAGGCTTCTGCAGGAAAAGGGAAATACATCAACCCGAGACTACAAATTCCTGCATCAAACCGGCTCTCTTCGAAATCGAGCTGTTCGGCGTCCATTCGCCGGAATTGGATATTTGAAGATGAATTCTCTTTGGCCAGCTTTTTCGCCTCATCAATCATCTTTTCAGAAATATCTGTTGCGATCACTTCGCCGCCGTTGGCAACCTGACGTGCGGCACGAAGGGTAACAAGCCCGGTTCCGCAGGAGGTTTCCAACACCTTTTCTCCCGGCTGCAGATCAGCCATTTCCAGCAGTTTGTCCTGCGCCGGCTTTAGTTGATGCTTCCATGAATCGTCATAAAATTTCGCGGCCTTGTCCCAACCGTATCGCTGCACGCGTCGTTGTAGTTGTGGTTCCATGGTTTATGTAGATTTGAGTCATTAGTCTTGAGTCGTGAGAGGACCTGGTAGAGCTCCCGCGCGCATTTCGCGGGATCCTGCCAGAGTCCGGGTTATCGCAAAGCGTTCAAAATGTTGCCCATCAATTCAGACGCTGACAGGAACCTCTCTTCGTTCGGTACGCTGTCAGGTTTTTAACTTTTCACTTTTGCGTTTTCGCTTACGCGGGAATCGCTATCGCTCAGAGCACTTTTCACAATCTTTACCTCCCGTTCAACCGGAACAGGCTCCTTAAAATCCATCAATACCGGGCTGTGTTTATCGGCGTTTTCAATCACTTCCCGGATCTTTTTTTCGGGTGCGGGGCTGTCGATTATCACCTTGTACAGCAGCCCTTTATAACCAGGGTCAACGCCATCTATCCCATACGTTCCGCGGGCATCCACATCGGCCTCAACTACTACTTCGATGTTATTAACCGGCACATCCAGGTAGGCGGCCCATTTTGCATAGCCAATGCCGAGGCAGCTCCCCAGGGCACCACGCTGCAGCACACTCGGGCCGGGACCGGCATCATTCCCGCCTTCGGTTTTGCCCACATCTGCCGTAAACTTCCAGTGCTTGTGCTCAATATCACAGGTAGTCCCGTCCCGAACTCTGACTTTTGTCGTAGTCGTATACTGGCCCTTCTCGGGTTTAATTGTCAATAGTTTCTTTACCCGTTCAAATGATTCTTTAAGTGTTTCAACATCCGCCATAATATTCAGGTTGTTTATGTTTTCGTTGCCGAAATAAAGTGTGCCGGCATCGGGAATTCTACGCTGCCGTCATCCATGATAAACTCACTCAGGGTTGATGTTAACCGGTCAGCCGCCTCATCTATTTCTTGATCGTCAAGGGTGATCCCTGCCAGCGGGAACCACCCTTTAACATCTGCAAGCACCATTGTTCGGGCATCAGGGAATCGCACATTATTGTTATGGGTGATGATCTCCGCCGAATCAAGGCCGCTCTTCTTGCAGAGTGACTTCAACTCATCGGGATCGCCAAGCGAAAATGGAAACCGCAGAGCCTGAGCAACATCTTCCCCGGCAATATCAGCTAATATTTCCACCATCGCTTTATATCCCGGATTGTTTTCCAGCGAATCAAAAACAGCCACAACAAGTCTGCCACCGGATTTTAACACACGATTCATTTCCCGTAAAGCACGTGGTTTATCTTCAAAAAACATCAATCCAAACTGGCTGACAACAACGTCAAAAGAGTGATCATCCCATGGCAACTCTTCGGCCGCACCTTCACGCCAATCAATTCCGGGTGATAAATTTTCTGCCACAGCTAACATCCCGGGGTTCACGTCCAGCCCTGCAGCAAGCTCATTGTCACCTGTTCGTTCGGCAGCAACCCGGGTTAAAACACCTGTTCCACAGGCAACATCAAGTACCCTGTCTCCGGGTTTTATATTTGCCTGATCCGCTACCTGTTCTGCTCTTGCAACAAACAAGGCCGGGACCATTAATTCATGATAGTTCGACGCTGTTTTTTCCAGTGTTTGTAGACTTAATTTACTCATGACTTAAAAGAATGATTTTTTTAAAGATGAATGGTTATTCGGTTAAATTTGAAATCCTTCCACGACGGGTAGTGTGTCAACCCGGATTAATCTAAATTTTCGCAGAAATACATACCGATTCCAGCTCTACCTTTTTATCGAACTCATCGAATGCCGGATCTTTTTTACGTTCAACTTTTGCAATTTTAAACCCGTTTGAGATTAAAATTTCTTTCCACATCGTAACCGTATAGAGGTTGAACCCATACTTTGTGAATGGAAGATCCAGCATAGAACGTCGTGTCCTCATCCCGGTATAGAATGTGCCCTCCGGCTTCAGTACTCGCTGTATCTCATTCAAATGTTCTTCCGGGTTTTCCCAAAAGTAGATCACCATGTTGCAGAATAACGTATTAAAAGAATTATCGTCAAAAGGGAGCTGGTTACTGTTCCCTGTATATAATTCGATCTGACCCGACTCCACATACCGCTTATTGTTTAATGTGGCCAGTTCCGTCATTTCGGGAGAATAATCGATCCCGGTAAGATTAAGATTATTGGCTTTTGACAGCAGCTCCCGGAAATGAGTACCGCTGCCAAAGCCGATTTCCAAAATTGAGTCTTCATCCTTGAACGTTATTGACTCCAATGTCAGATCATAGAGTGGTTTGTTTCCAACACCCATTTTTTCGGCTATTTGCGGGGCAAAATCGCCCGAGGGCTTTCGCAATTGGCCCGCAATAAATTTCAAGTCTTTCATTTCTACTCCTTTATCTTATTTGCAGATCATTATTGCTCAGCAAGAAATCCCTGTGCCTCATTTATTCCGGGACGGTTTGTATCCCCGGTACTGGCCAACAGTCGCTGGTAGTACTGCTGGGCTGATCCATTATCACCGGCTTCTTTTGCTGCACGGGCAGCCCCAAGGAGCGTGTTATATCGTTCCGGCCAGATTGCATCTGAAGCCCTGTATGCCTCAAGGGCTTCTGCGGGACGATCAAGCTCCATTAATAAATCACCAAGGGCTTCGTTTGGCGGCAATAGCGCACCCGGAGTAACAGGATGTTTTTCGGTATTTCCTTCCAGCTCAACCGCTGACCGTAATGATTCTACAGCTTTTTCTGCATTACCGTCTGCTTTTGCAATCCACCCATCCAATATTCGCCGCTCAATTTCGATGTAGTTAGCCATACCCATCGCATCTTCTGCTTTGGCATGATCCCTGAGATCTTTGAGCCTTTGTTCGGCATCACGAGCTGCATCAACATTGCCGGTGTGAACGGCTCCCAGCCCTTTTGCGAGCCAGGTCATCCCCTCGGCCCACTGGGAAGCATCCCAGGGCAGGTATTCTGGTGACCGCGGCTCAAGGCCTGCTGCCTTCTCCCAATCACGCCGCTCAACGGCTAACCGTGCAGGAATCGCGGCAAAGTGGAACGCACTTACAAAAGTTTCCTGGTGTGGATCTTTACTCCACGCTTTATCCAGTAACGGGTCGATGTTATCATCCTCTCCACGCTGCAGATAGGCATACACCATGTAGTCTATTGCATGGATGTAGTGGTGGGAAACCGCCCCATTCACCGAATGATGAAGGGCTGCCTCGGCGGATGCACTGTTCCAGTCTATAACCTCCGGCCAGTCTCCCAGGCGCACATAAATATGGGATGGCATGTGCAGAGCGTGAGGGTTATCGGGGGCAATTTGCCCATACGCCTCCACCATATCGAGTGCGTTTTCAGCCCTACCATCCACATCCGTGGCATGAATACTGTAATGAATAGCTCCCGGATGAGTTGAAACTTCTTCATAGATCTCTCGCAGTATGGCCTCTGCCTCATCGTGATACGGATCTCTATTATCGGCACGCTGAGCAATAGTAAGGCGCGAAAGGCTGTATAAAGAGGCGACCTCTATATCATTCGGGTATTTCTCATACGCTCTCTCCAAACCGTCTGCCCATCGCTCAATCCGTGTCCAGAATCCGGCCGTTTCGGGCTCCTTAAAAAATGCAGCCGTAGATTCTATCAAATATTTTTCCCGCTCTGAATCGACAAGCTCCAGGGCCTTCTCTATATTCTTTTTCCCGTACCGAAGATCTTCGTCACTCGGGCGCGTTCCCCAAAGTGGCTGAAAAAGAGTTGTTGCAACTCCCCAGTATCCCATTGCACAATTTGGATCTTTTTCAATAACCTCTTCGAACCGATCACGAGCACTTACATAAATCATGTTATGCAACCTCGCCAGGGCGTCATCAAACGTTGCCTGAACGGCCTCATCACAAGCAACCTCAAAATTTACCTCTCCATGCTCTTGAGCATTTATCTCTTGTAGGGGTGAAAGAACAAATCCAATACAAACAGTTAAAAATAGAATAACCTTTATTAATCTCATTGCGACCTCTTTCTTCTCTGTTATGATTTTATTTTTAAAAGTTGCTTCATAAATACATTTATTTATGCACAGTTCAGTTGTTTGCATGCATTTCTTTATTTATTTATAAATGTATTTCGGTTTGTGATTTAGTTTTAAAGCAACCATCTATTAAGTAAAGCCGAAAAACAAGAGACACATTATCACGTTTTCTTAAAAAACATGATTAAAAAAGTGAACGAAGTATTGAGAGAATGGATAAATCTCAAATCACAACGCTTTTAAAAGCTCACGCTTCCGGCGATAATGAGGCAATGGAGCAATTGATGCCGCTTGTATATAGTGAGATGCGCAGAATGGCGCATGGCCGATTGGTTGGAGAGCGGCCCGACCACACCTACAGTGCAACTGCACTGGTACACGAAGCCTACCTTAAACTGGTGGATTTCGATCGTGTGGACTGGAAAAATCGAAACCACTTTTTTGGAATTGCCTCTCAGATTATGCGCAATATTCTCGTTGATTACGCCACGAAACAGAAAGCTCAAAAACGCGGGGGTGACAGAGACAGAATAACCCTCGGTGAAGAGCACATAAAAAAGGAGATAAATCTGGCAGATATCATCTCAATAGACCATGCGCTTACAAAATTAGTAGAGCTTGATGAACGTCAGGCCAGAGTGGTGGAGTGTCGATTTTTTGGAGGGTTAACTATCCAGGAAACCGCAGATACACTGGGCATATCCAAACCCACCGTAAGCAGAGATTGGAAGGTTGCCCGGGCATGGTTAAACCGGGAGCTTGGAGCAGAGGGCTGAGCGCATGGCGCATGTTGCATGGCGAAAGTTGATAAAAAAGTGTCAGGTTTTATGAGTTTTTGGTTCATATAAGTAGAACCTAACAAAAACTTATATGGATATTATTATGGCAAAGTTCAGATTTGAGGATTTAGAAATTTGGAAGCTGGCAATTGAAATAGCTGATAGTCTTTTTGATATAGCAGATCACCTTGAACGGAAAAGGCTTTACCGATTTGCCGATCAATTAAGAGGAGCAGGCATGAGTATGTCAAACAATATTGCTGAAGGTTCTGGCTCGAGATCAAATAAGGTTTTTATTCAGTACCTGGAATACACAAGAAATTCAACATTTGAAAATGCGAATATACTGATATTAATGAACCGAAGAGGCTTGGTTTCTGCATCAGACAAAGAAGTGATCTCAGAGGAACTGGATAAACTCTGCAGAAAAATCACAAACTTCCAAAAATCATTAACACGCTAAGCGCATGGTGCATAGGGCATGGCGTAGGTTGATAAATAAGTGTAAGGTTTTATTACTTTTGGTTTATGTAGGTATACAGTCAAACAATAACTTGATAAACTCAGCAGGATAATCTTAACGCTTCAAATATTGTTAACAAGTTGAAAACTTAGCTTCAGGCGCGAATTACGCTATGCGCCTATCGCCATGCACTCTGCTATGAAAAAGTGGAATAAAATAAAACGGATTTTATCTAAAGCGCTTGAACTGGAGGGCGAGGAGAGAGATAAGTACGTTAAAAAAGCCTGTGAAGATGACAAGAAGCTACTTGATGAAGTCCTCTCACTAATTGCCGCTCACAAAATGACCGGCGCGCTCGACCAACCGTTGGATGCCGTACGAGTTTCAGCTATTGAGCAGGCCAAGAGAGAGCGGATGAGGGGAAAGCGAATAGGAAATTTTAAAATCATCAGGGAGCTGGGCTATGGAGGAATGGGGAGCGTATATCTGGCCGAAAGGGCAGACGGAGAGTTTGATCAGCATGTAGCTCTCAAACTTATTCACAGCCCTTTTGCCACCGAGGCCGATGTCCGGCGTTTTAAAAGTGAAA